>Ga0070681_10000119_pt1 | contig 59101 bp, 51 predicted proteins | sample KBSC83BmetaG_FD_65650 | JGI IMG/M metagenome (GOLD analysis project Ga0070681, IMG submission 65650) | Corn rhizosphere microbial communities from Kellogg Biological Station, Michigan, USA - KBS C8-3B metaG | ecosystem: Host-associated > Plants > Roots > Rhizosphere | place: USA: Michigan...
ACATCACGATCTCGAACGCTTTCTCGGCGCCGAGGTTTTGCTTGATCAGACCTTCGACGGCGTTCGTGAGGTCCAGGTCGTCGATGATCGAGCGCTGTACGTCGAAGATCGCCGCTTCCTGCGCGCCAGCCGAATGCTCGACGCGATCGCGCAGTTGACTGAGACGTTCCTTCGCGCGCGCGAGCACGTCGTGAAAGCGCGCGATTTCATCAGGAACCGCGTCGTCGGGGATGATGCGCTGCGGCACCTCCGGAATCTCCCACCGAAGGAGGTGCACTGGGCCGACCGCGATGCCCGGCGACGCCGGAATGCCGATCAGCTTTCGGTCCACTCAATGCTCTCCAAATTTGTTTCCGACCAGCGTCGCGAGGGCATCGAGCGCGGCGTCGGCATCGGGCCCCTCGGCGCGAAGCAGGATCGTCGACCCATGTTCGGCCGCGAGCATCATCACACCCATGATACTCTTACCGTTCACGTCGAGATCGTCTTTCACGATCGTAATTTCGCTCTGGAACTTGGCGGCAAGCTTCACAATCTCAGCCGCCGGCCGGGCGTGCAAGCCGTTCTTGTTGACGATCTGGACGGCGCGTTCTGGCATTAGCGAATCACCGAGAGGAGGACGACGACGGCGAGCACGATGAGCGATAGACGCCAGCCCGCGATGCGGTTCTGCAAACGGACGATCAGCAACGATCCGAGCGCGACAGCGATCAGCACTTCTCCAAGCAGGTTGCGCCCCGGCCCGATGACGCGCCACAGCGCGAGTGGAATCGCGATTCCCGTCGCCAGCGCCGCCAGGCGTCCGATCTGCTGCGGTCCTCGCCGCAACACCGGATTGCCGAGCGCCGATGCGACTTTGAGCCCGTGATTCCAGCCGGTATTCAATCCCCAAATGCGAAGCCCGAGATGTCCGATGTTATAGAGAATCAGAAAAAGGCCAACCACCGCGATCGGGCTCGCGCCCAAACCGAACACGGCGAGCGACGCGAGTGAGCAGAACGGCAGCCAACCCGCCCACACGAGGCGATCGCCGACGCTGCCGAGCGGGCCGCACAATGCCGTGCGAAATCGCTCGATGCGCACCGGGTCTGCGCCTTCGAGCTCGGCGCGCGCCAGCGCGCCGACCGCGACCGACGCCAGATACGGATGCGCGTTGAAGTAGCGGCTCTCGCGCGCGAGCGCCTCGTGAAATGCACGTGAATGCACGCCCCCGGGCAATCCACGAAGCGCCGGCTCGAGACAGAACCCGATACCGTTGCCGAGGAGGATCTCGTAATTCCACGATCCTTGTATCGCCAGCAGCCGAATGAACACCGCGATCCGCACCCTGAGCGGCAGGGTCGGCGCGGGCGGCGGAGCCGGCACGGCGGTAGAGGCGCTCGTCATCTCACGAACAGAAAGAAGAGGCCCACCGCAAGCCCACTCACGAAGAACCAGCGCGCGCCTGTGGTCGCGTGAAACAGCTTCCACGCGGCGCCGCCAGCAACGCTCGCAGCCGCCGCGACGACGATGGCGCGAGAGAGCTGGCTGTCCATCGTCCAGCGCGCGAGGCACCACGCGGCGAGCGGCGCGAGCAGCGCGTACGCGATTGCCGTCAGCACAGTGCCGCGCACGAGATCGGCCGTCATGCCCGTGAGCTGGAGCGAGATTACCGCGCCCCGCGCCCCGGCTTCGAGTGCTTCGCGTTTGCGAGCGGCCCAGTACGCGTTCAATCGGCGCAACTTCACCATGGTCCATCCGCCGACCCACGTCGTCGCGAGTGCGGATACGACAGCCATGCTCATCGCGCCAGCTGGATGCGTCGTTTGCGACGCGTAGATCGCGCCGCCCACCACCGATGCCGATCCCCATTCCGGATATCGCGATGCGCCGAACGGCAGCGTTTCCAGCGCAATCAACTCGAGCGCAGCGCCGAGCATGAGGCCAGCAGTCGCTTCACCGATCAACGCCCCTGAGAGCGTTGCAGCAACGAGCGGCCGCGACACCATCGCCTGCGGAAAGCTGACGACGTCGAGGCCAAGTATGCCCCCGAGCAGCGCGAGCGGAACCAGATCGATCACGCTCATTCCAGCTCGTCTCCGGCGAGCATGTCCGAGAGCGTAATCGGACGCGCGCCAGGTACATCCTGTGCGGTCACGCCAGCGCCACGCGCGTCGAGCTCGCGAAGTGCAGTCTCTTCGTCGGGAGTAAGAAACACGTAGCGCAATCGTTGCGTGCGGCCTGCTCGAAAATGAATTCCGCCCACGTTCACGGACGTGATGCCCGCGCCGCCATCGACCAACTTGCGCATCGTATCGATGTCGCCGGTGAGCAGCAGCCCGCGCCGCGGATCGGCGCGATAGCGCGGGATCTGCTTGATCGCGTCGTCGGTCGTATGGAAGTAGAGGTCCATTTCGGGCGGCACACCCATCCGATACAGCTCCTGCTCCCAGTCGCTCGTCGCGACGGTATCGTCGACGAGCACAATGAATGCGATGTCCAACGGCTGTCCCCACCCGACGACCACCTGACCATGAATCAGCCGATCGTCGATGCGGTACAGTTCGAGCGTCACGCGCCAGCCCCGTGCACAGTGATGGCCGCGCGGCCTCGCTCCGCCGCGTGCCGAGCCGCGTCGGGCGGCGTGCGGGAGTCTGCAAAGACGAAATCGAGAAGCGTCGGCAAATTCGTTCCGGCAATGAGCACGGCGTCGTCCATGCCGCGCAAAATCCGTCGCGAGGCCATCGTGCAGCTTCCGGCCTGGAGGTCGGTGAAGATCACGCGAACGTTCGTCTCTTGCATCCGTGAGCGCAGCAATGCCTCGATGTCTTCGACGCTGAGCTTCGCCACGGAGACCGGAATGAGCTGCGCTCCACGGCCAGTGATCTGATCCACAGCCGAGACCAGCCCCGCCGCGAAGTCGCCGTGGCCGGCGACGATCGCGCGTGCCGTCGTCGGTGTCGTCGAAGCGGGTGCGTCGCTACTCATTGTCCTGCTGCAGGTACGCTGTCACGTCCCTTGGCCCGCGCATCTGTCTCATCAACCGTTCGTTGAAACGCTCCGCCGGATCGATGCCGCTGTATTTCAGCAGATGAGTCATCGCGATGACTTCAGCGACCACCGTGATGTTCTTGCCGGGGTTGAGCGGCACACGAACCTTGGGTAGCTCAACGTCGAGAATAGTCGTGGTCTCCGCATCCAGGCCGGTTCGATCGATCGCCGCGTCGTGGTGCCATTCCTCGAGTTGAACGATAACCTCGATGCGCTTCTGTTGGCGCACGGCGCGGATTCCGAAGATCGACGGAATGTCCACCAATCCCACGCCGCGGATCTCCATGTGATGGCGTTGCAGCTCGTGGCCCTTGCCGATGAGCACGTCGCTCCCGCGCCGCCGAGCGATCACGAGATCGTCGGCGACGAGACGGTGGCCGCGCTCCACCAGGTCGAGCACGCACTCCGATTTGCCGATGCCGCTGCGGCCAACGAAGAGCAGCCCCACGCCGAAGACATCAGCCAGTGAGCCGTGGAGGTTCGTTGTTGGCGCAAACTCGTCCTCGAGCCAGAACTTGATGCGCGTGTAAAACTCGTTGGTCTTGAGACGGCTGCAGATGATCGCCACGCCCGCCGCGGAGGCGATATCGATCAGATCTTCGCCGGGCCGTTGTCCCTTCGTGATGAAGACGCACGGCAGCGGATACGAGAAGAACGTCGTGAGATGTTTGCGACGCATCTCGCCATCGATCGATCGGAGATACGTGATCTCCGTCTCGCCTAGGACCTGCAGTCGCCGCGCGGGAAACCGACCGACGTAGCCGGCGAGCACGAGGCCAGGGCTCGACACGTTCGGGTTCTCGATGACCCGATCGAGTCCATTGGTCTTCTCGATGTGCTCGAGCTGCAGCGGCCCGCGCATGCGCTCGACGAGACTGCCTACGGTGAGGCGCGGAGTGCTCATGCCATGCGTCCCTCGATGACGCGGCGCAGGTGACGCTCGGTCTCCTCGGCAGCACGTTCCCACGTGAACGACTCGGCGAACGTTCGCGCGGCGAAGCCCAGCCGATCGACCAAGTCGCGCGATTCGGCGAGGCGGCGCATCGCGGCCGCCATGCCACGCACGTCGCCGTGCGGAACGAGAAAGCCGGTTTGCCCGTCGCGCACGGACTCGCGAATGCCCGGCGAGTTCGACGCGACGACGGGAGTCGCGCAGGCGGCGGCTTCGAGGTTCGTAATTCCCCACCCCTCCTTTGGCGACGCAAAGACCAGCGCCCACGCGCGGCGAAGCAGCGCGAGCTTCTCCGCTTCGGAGATCCGCCCAAGAAACCGCACGCGTTGGCCGAGGTCAAGCGAGTGGGCGAGCTTCTCGAGCTCCGGCCGGTAGTCGCCGGCGCCCGCGATCTCCAACGTGGCGTTCGGCGCGTTCATTTCCGCGAACGAGCGGATGACGAGATGCACGCCCTTGTACTTCTTCAGCCGGCCGAGATACGCAAACACCGGCGCCGGCGCGCGCTCCGCGGGATTTGGCGTGTACCCAACAGCATCGATCCCTGGATAGATGACGGCAATGGAATCGCGCGGAATGCCACGCGCCACGAGATCATCCTTGGTGCTCTCGCTGATCGCCTGAAACGGAACGTTCCGATACTCGCGGCCGAGTGGTCGCTCGGCGAGCCAGACCGCGGCGGCCAGCGGCGCCGGAAACTCCTGGAACGCCGTCGATCCGAACAGGTGCGGCACCAGCGCCACCGTGTGCGCAGCGTGCCACCGTGCCGTGTACAGCGGGATCTTGTTGATGTCTTCGACGAGGACGTCGGGCCAGTCCTTCAACGTTTCCTTATAGTAGCGATGTGCTAAAAAAGGGAATGTGTGCCGTGTGCCCGCGCGGTAGACCTCGATGCCGTCGAGCGTCGCGCGCGCGGGACAACCAGGCCAGCCACCGCACAGCAGGCGCACGTCGTGACCGCGACCGGCCAGCCGCCCGAAAATCTCGTGCAGGTGGATCTCGGCGCCGCCACCTTGAGGATTCTCCCGGTCTTGCCAGTTCACGAGCAGGACGCGCACTACATTCGTCCCATGCGGCGAGCGAGCGCATCGAGCACACCATTCACGAATTTCGCGCTCCGCACTGTTCCGTAGCGCTCGGCCAGATGCACCGCTTCCTGGATCACGACGCGAGGCGGCGTCTCGCCGCGAAGCAGTTCGGCGGCTGCAAGACGGAGCACTGACCGGTCGATCACGCTCAAGCGCTCGAGCCGCCAATTCACCGTCACATCGGCAAGCTCTGCATCGAGCTCGCTCCCGTGCTCGGCCAGCGTTTTCACGAGCTGGCCCGCGAGACGACGCTCGTCCGCCGGTACGAGAAGGTCGTCCCAGATCGTCGACGCGACGCGCTCGAGGCGCTTTTCGCCGCGCAGATCCCACGCGTACAACGCCTGCAGCACGCGCGCGCGAGCACGGGTTTCAACTCTCGTCCGAGGCATCCAACCGATCGAAAAGATCCACCATCTCGAGCGCCGCGAGCGCGGCGTCCCAACCCTTGTTGCCGTGCGCGCCACCGGCGCGCGCCTGTGCCTGCTCCTCATTGTCACAGGTCAACAGGCCGAATCCAATCGGAGTGTCGAAGTCCGAGCCGGCGCTGGCAAGTCCGCGCGACGCTTCGCCGGCGACGTAGTCGAAATGAGGCGTGTCGCCGCGAATCACCGCGCCAACCGCGACGATCGCTTCGTAGCGTTCCGTCGCGAGCAGGCGACGAGCCGCGAGTGGAAGCTCCCACGCGCCCGGGACCCACACGACGTCAACGTCGTCAACGGATGCGCCGTGACGAACGAGCGCGTCCAGCGCACCGTCGACGAGTTTTTCAACGACATGCAGATTGAACCGGCTGGCGAGGACAGCAAAGCGCCGCCCGGCGCCGGTTGGCGTTCCGGAGAATTCAGCCATTACGACGCGAGCAGATGCCCGAGCTTGTCGCGCTTGGTTCGCAGATACTCCGCGTTCTCGTCGTGCGCGGGCTGCACGATCGGGACCCGATCGCCGAGCCGAAGTCCGTAGCCCTCGAGTCCGACCATTTTGCGCGGGTTGTTCGTGATCGGCCGAATCGAGCGCAGACCAAGGTCGAGCAGGATCTGTGCGCCGATGCCGTAGTTGCGAAGATCCGGCTTGAAGCCGAGTTGCTCGTTCGCTTCGACAGTGTCCGCGCCGCGATCCTGCAGCTCATACGCCTTCAGCTTGTTCAGAAGACCGATACCCCGCCCTTCCTGGTCGAGATAGACGATGACGCCGCGTCCTTCGGCGCCGATCATTTCCATCGCTTTGTCCAGCTGCCAGCCGCAGTCGCACCGCAGCGAGTGAAAGACGTCGCCGGTGAGGCACTTCGAGTGCATGCGGGCGAGGACATTCTCGCCGTCACCCAGATCGCCCAGCACGAGCGCCACGTGCTCGCTCGGATCGACGTCGTTTCGGTAGCCGACGATTCGCCACTCGCCGTGCAGCGTCGGAAGGCGCGCCTCGGCAATGCGGTGAACGAGACGCTCCGTCTTGAGGCGGTGCGCGACAAGCTGCGCCACGGTGATGAACGTGATGCCATGCTCCGCGGCGAACACCTCGAGCTGCGAGCGGCGCGAGCTGGAGCCATCTTCGTTCAGGATCTCGCATATCACGCCGGCCGGGATGAGACCCGCGAGCCGAGCGAGATCGACGGCAGTTTCCGTGTGGCCGACGCGCTGCAGCACACCACCTTCGCGCGCGCGGAGCGGGAAGACATGACCGCCGTGCCTCAAGTCCGACGGAACCGCTGCGGGATCCACCGCGACGCGGATCGTCGTCGCGCGGTCCTGCGCGCTGATGCCCGTCGTCACGCCAAAACGCGACGAGGCGTCGATCGTGACAGTGTACGCGGTGCGGTAGCTATCGAGATTGGTGTCGCTCATCGGCCCAAGACCCAGGGCGTCGACGCGATCACCCGTCATGGCAAGGCAGATCATGCCGCCCGCCTTCTTGATCATGAAGTTGACCATCTCGGCGGTGACCAACTCCGCGGAGCAAATGAGGTCGCCCTCGTTCTCCCGATCCTCGTCGTCCGCGACGATGACGAACTTTCCGTCGCGGATGTCGGCGATCGCCTGTTCTATCGTTCCGAAGACCATGTCGATTCCCTGAGCAGACGCTGAACGTACTTCCCGAGCATGTCGGCTTCGACGTGAACCCGATCGCCGAGGGCCAACGCGCCAAGCGTCGTGTGGCGCAACGTGTAGTCAATTAACGACAACTGCACCCCTGCTCCGGACCCGGCGCGTGGCACGAGCAACTCGTTCACGGTGAGGCTGACGCCGTCCACCGTGATCGATCCATGCTCCACCATAAGCTCGGAGAGGCCGGAAGGCAGAGCAAGATCAATCAGGCGGGCGTCGCCTTGCTGCTCCACGCGTTCGACCGTGGCAACCCCGTCTACGTGGCCTTGCACGAAGTGCCCGCCAAGACGGTCGCCCACTCTCAAGGCTCGTTCGAGGTTGAGGCGGCGTCCCACCGTCCAATCGGAAACGGTTGTACGCCCAAGTGTCGTCACTATGGCGGCGACGGTAAACCATTCTGGTTCATGGGCGAGCACCGTGAGGCAGGCGCCGTTGACCGCGATGCTCTCGCCATCGGCGAGATCGCTGAATCGGGTCTTTATGCGGAGCTCTCGACCGGCATCGGATTCCGAGACGTGGGTAATCTCGCCAACGTCGTCGACTAGTCCGGTGAACACGGTACGTCCCTCAACGCGTAGATGGTCATCTCATCATCACCGAACTGCCGTCGCTCAACAACTGGACAATGTTCGAGCGACGCCTCGAACCCGGGTGGCGCGTTGGCGAATGCCCGTGGCGCCGCCGGACCGAGCAGTAACGGTGAACGAAAGATAATCAGCCGGTCCACAAGGGACTCGCGAAGGAACGATCCGGTGAGTCGCGGCCCAGCCTCGACGAAAAGGGCGCGCACGCCGTCGCCGCGCAACGAGCGAAGAGCGGTCGCGAGGTCGGTCGCGGTTGAATCCACCTGAACTCCGGCGGACTGTAATGCGCTGAGCGACGCTGCGGGCGCATTCGAGCCGAGTGTGTAGATGAGCGTCGGAATCTCTCGCGACGTTTGTGCGAGGGTGGACTCGACCGGCGTTTGCAAGTTCCGATCGAAGACGACGCGTCGCGGCGCAAGACGCGGTGTGGGCGCATCACGAACGGTCAACGACGGATTGTCCGCGAGCACGGTCCCGCTACCCACCGCAATCGCGTCAGCGTTCGCGCGAAGATGATGGACGAACGCGCGCGATTCAGAACCCGTGATCCATCGGTGAAGGCCACTCGGATCGGCGATCGCACCATCTCTAGACATCGCGAGCTTGAGTGTCACCCACGGACGGTCGCTCGCGTGCGCGTTGAAAAACGGAGCGTTCAACTCGAGCGCGTGTGCGCGCTCGATTCCCATGTCGACGTGAATTCCTTCGGACGTGAGCCGCTCCGCGCCGCCTCGTGCGATCGCGCTTGGATCTCGCACGGCGATCACCGCGCGCTCGATCCCGGCCGCGACGAGCGCGTCTGTGCACGGCGGTGTTTTTCCGAAGTGATTGCACGGCTCGAGCGTCACGTAGATGGTGGCGCCGCGTGCGCGTTTGCCCGCCTCGCGAAGCGCATTCACCTCAGCATGCGCATCGCCATAGCGCGCATGAAAGCCTTGGCCAACGATCTCCGTGCCGGCAACGACAACGGCGCCGACCATCGGGTTCGGCGCCGTGTTTCCCCACCCATGCTCGGCGAGCGCGAGCGCCCGCTGCATGTGAGTCGCGTCGAGCGCGCGCGTGGTGTCGCCCGCGCTCACGTCTCTAGTAGGCGAACCGCGCGCCGATGGAGCCGTACCAGCGAGGATCGACGATGCCACGTCCGTTGAATGTGTTGAACGTGTTCGGGTCACCGCCGGCGGTAATCTCACCAATCTCGAGCACGAATTTGAGGAACGGCACGTTGAACCCGAGATCGCCGAAGACGTTGGTCCTTGTCATCTTCTGAACGATGTTCACAGGGTCCGAGGTGAACGCCAACGCACTCGCCGTCGCCGTCGCCTGCGAATGATACTGATCCTGGCCGATGCCCAGCGTTCCGCTGAACGTTGCGAGGCTCTTGCTCAAGACAACTCGCCACGCTTGCGTGGATTGGTCGAAGTCGGTGAGCCTGAGCGTCGCGCCACTCGCGGTGCCGGTGATGGAGAGCGAAGGGAGATCACGCCGTAGATACGTGATCGCGATCGCCGGCGTGATGATGGATTCCTGAATAATTCCGAGACGGCCGCCGAAGCCGAACTTGAGGGCATCGGCCGAGATCGACACGTTGCTCTGCGTGATGTCAGGCACATACGAGGCACTGACCAACGCGTCGAGCGCGAGGACGTTCGTCAAACCGAACGGAAAGCCACTGAACAGTCCCACGGCTGCGTCGGCCGTCGGCATCGGGATCGGCGCATCGTCGGTGTTATAGACCGTCGCGACGGCACCAGTGGGAACAGGTATCGCGTTCGCTTGCGTGAGTTGCGGAACCGATCCCTGGAGCACGTTGATACGAAGCCCAACGGAGAAATGTCCGAGACCAACAGCGCCGCCTTGTCCGAGTGTGGCGTTGCCTCCAGCAATGGCGCCGCCGAGTTGGGGAGCCATGTATTCGAACAGATCGACCGTTTTCTGACAGGCATCTTGTACCGTGAGCTGCTTCGACCCGAGCGGACCGCCGGGACAGTTGGCTGGTTGCGCGAACAGGGTGGGAGACGCTCCCAACAGCAGACCGAGCGTGAGAACAAACCTGGGCTGCATGTACTCTCCTATCTGAGAATGACCTGACCGGTTCCGCGCGTCACCGCACCCAATCGCCACGCGGCAATCCCGTGTGCGCCCGCCGCTGAGAGTATCGACTGGACCTCGGATTCCGGCGTGATCACCACCATTCCGACGCCCATGTTGAAGGTCCGAAACATCTCGTGCATTTCGACGCCGCCTGCGTGTTGCAACTGGCGGAAGAGGTTGGGGACGGTCCAGCTCTTCAGCTCCACGACGGCGTCGAGCGTGTTGGGAAGCGCCCGGTTCAAATTCCCAGGAAGTCCTCCGCCTGTGATGTGCGCCATCGCATGGACCTTGGACAGGAGGGGACGTAATACACCGAGATACGATCGATGGATCGCCAATAACACCTCGGCAACCGTCCTGTTTTCCCCGGGGAAAACGTCCTCGGGTTTCAGACCCATACGGTCGCGAACGATAGGTCTTGCAAGAGAGTAACCATTCGTGTGCAGACCGCTGCTCTCGAGAGCGACCAGCGCGTCGCCTTCGCGCACACGATGCGACCCGAGAATGGCGTCCTCGTCGACATAACCGACGATGAATCCCGCCAGATCGTAGTCCGGCGGTGTGTACACACCGGGCATTTCAGCCGTCTCACCACCAAGTAGCGCGCATCCGTTCTCACGGCATCCGGCGGCGACACCGGCGACGACACTTTCGACGACAGCCGGCTCGAGCGCACCGAACGCGACGTAGTCCATGAAGAACAGCGGCGCTGCACCTTGCACGAGAATGTCGTTGACGCAGTGATTCACGAGATCGTGACCGACGGTGTTGTTGCGGCCCGACTCGATCGCGACTTTGAGCTTCGTACCGACGCCGTCCGCGCTCGACACGAGCACAGGCTTCGGCACGTCGGTGGGCACGCGAAACATGCCGCCGAATCCGCCGAACTCGCCGCGCGTTCCGGCGGTCAGCGTGGACTTCACGTGCGCCTTGATTCGTTCCTTTGCGGCGTCGGCCGCGTCGATGTCGACGCCGGCGGTTCGGTAGTCGAGCGGTTTCGTCACCCGAGATCCTGCTCGAAGCTGGTGAGCCGATAAAAATCCGCGACGCGCCGCGCAATATCCTGCGGCGTAACCTCGAGCAGCCGAGTCACGGAAAACTTCTCGACGGCGAACGATCCCATCACGGATCCGTGAATCACCGCGCGCCGAAGATTCGCCTCGGAGAGATCGCCGGATTTCGCGAGATATCCCATGAAACCGCCGGCGAACGAATCGCCGGCGCCGGTCGGGTCGAACACGGACTCGAGCGGATATGCCGGCGCGAAGAAGATGTTGTCCTGCGTGAACATGAAGGCGCCATGCTCGCCCTTTTTGATCACGACGACCTTGGGACCGCGCGCCATGATCCAACGCGCGGCCTTCACGAGATTGAACTCTTCCGTGAGCTGCCGCGCTTCGGCGTCGTTCAGCGTGATGAGGTCGACGTGCGAGAGCAGCTTGAGGAGGTCGGGCCGTCGGCTCTCGATCCAGAAATTCATCGTGTCGCAGGCGACGAGCTTCGGCTTCTCGACTTGCGTCAGCACATCGAGCTGCAACCGCGGATCGATGTTGCCGAGAAAGACGAACGGCGCGCGCCGGAATTTTTCCGGAATCTTGGGATGAAAGCTCGAGAAGACGCCGAGATGGGTCTCGAGCGTCTCCGCCATGTTCAAGTCGTGTCGATAGCGACCGCGCCACCGAAACGACGCGCCCTCGGCGTGCTCGAGACCCGACAGATCGACTGGCCGCGAGCCGAGCATCTCTTTCAGTGCGTCGATCGGATAATCGTTGCCGATGACGCCGACCAGCTGCACCGGCGCGAGATGGCTGGCCGACGCTGAGAAGAATGTGCCGGATCCGCCGAGCACGTTGTCAGCTTTGCCGAACGGCGTCTCGACGGAGTCGAGTGCAACTGAGCCTACGACGAGAACGGGCATTGGGAGAGGTCGAGGTGGAAACAGCGGGATCCTTCGCTGCGCTCAGGACTAGGTGCAGATCCCTCGCTTCGCTCGGGATGACAACGAGTGTGGCTCAGGATGACATCACATGCGATCGGGCGCAGTGATGCCCAACAGCTCGAGCCCATTGCGCAGCACCAGCTGCGCCGCGCGCGCGAGCACCAAGCGCGCCCGCATGATGGGCTCGGGCTCGTTCAACACGTGCGCTTTGTGATACCACAGGTGCACTTTCCCCGCCGTGTCGTGCAGATACGTCGCGACTCGATGCGGCTCCAGCGCGGCGGCAGCGCCGGCGACGAGCGATGGATAGTCGAGCAGTGCCTTCATCAGCTCCTGCTCCTCCGGCAGCGTGAGCACGGACAGATCGACATCAATGCCCGTGACCGTCGCCACATCGATCTCGCCGACGCGGAAAATGCCGGACAGTCGCGCGTGCGCCATCTGGATGTAGTAGACCGGATTCTCGTCCGACTGTGAGCGCGCGACATCCACGTCGAAGACGAGCTGCGAGTCGCCCTTCCGCATGAGGAAGAAGTAACGCACGGCATCGCGGCCGACTTCGTCGACGAGATCGCGAACGGTGACGTAGCTCCCGGCGCGCTTGGAGATCTTCACCTCTTCACCACCGCGCATCACCGTCACCATCTGATGCAGCACGTACTCCGGATATCCCTGCGGGATGTCCATGTCGAGCGCCTGCAGCCCAACGCGCACGCGCGTGACGGTGCTGTGATGGTCAGCGCCCTGCACATTGATCGCGCGATGAAAGCCGCGCTCCCACTTGGTGATGTGGTACGCGACGTCGGGGAGGAAGTACGTCGGCTCCCCGCCCTTCTCCGCGCTTCGGCGCATCACACGATCCTTGTCGTCGCCGAAGTCGGTCGTCTTGAGCCAGAGCGCGCCATCCTTCTCGTACGTGTGCCCGGCTGCTACCAAGCGCTTGATCGCATCATCGACGCGACCATCCGTGTACAACGACGACTCGAGGAAGTACACGTCGAACTTGACGCCGAACGCCTGAAGGTCGCGGTCCTGCTCTTTGCGGAGCTCCTGGACCGCGAACGCGCGCACCGCATCGAGGTCGTCTGCGTTCGGATCGGTGCCGTGCTCGTCGATGTAGCGCTGCGCGAGATCGACGATGTACTCGCCATGGTAGCCGCCTTCGGGCAGCGGCGTCTCGACGCCGCCGAGCTGCCGAACGCGCGCCTGCACGCTCAGCGCGAGGTTGATGATCTGCGCGCCCGCGTCGTTGTAGTAGAACTCTCGCGTGACTCGCCATCCGGTGGCGGCGAGCAGCGACGCGATCGCGTCGCCGAGTGCCGCTTGTCGTCCATGGCCGACATGCAGCGGTCCCGTCGGGTTTGCGGAAACGAACTCGACATTCGCGACGTGATGTTGTCCAGCGTTCGACTTTCCGTATTGATCGCCGGCGGCGATCAGTGCGCGCAGCCCTTCCGCGAAGACATCCGATGCGACGCGAAAGTTGATGAAGCCGGGGCCCGCGACTTCCGCCGCGCGAATGCCGGCGCGCACGAAGTCGAGCCGCTCGATGATCGCGGTGGCGAGATCGCGCGGACGCGCGCCCAACTTCTTTGCGAGCACCATCGCAAGATTGGTCGCCCAGTCGCCGAATGCGGGATCGCGCGGGCGCTCGAGCACCGGCTCGACGCCGTCGGTCGCGCCAAGCGAGTGCGCCGCACGCACGAGCTCCGCGCGGAGCGGCTCGGATCCGTCCGTCATTTGTCGGACTTCGAGCTCGATGATCCGCCGGTACTGCCGGTGCTCGAGGCCGCCTTGGACTCGCTCGATTTGGATTCGGACTTGGTTTCGCTCTTGGATTCCGACTTCGACTCGGACGCCTTCGACTCGCCTTTGCTCTCCGAACTACTCGAGCCACTCTCTCCGCCGCCAGATTTGCCGTTCGACGGCTCGCCTTTGCGATGAGCGTTCTTGCCGTAGTCGGTCAGGTAAAAGCCCGAACCTTTGAAGAGCAGCCCGGAGCCGCCGGAGATCTGTCGCGTTGCCGGCTTTCCGCATTCTGGACATGGCACCTCGGAGACCGCATCGCTGATCTTGCGATAAAAGCGGTCGAAGGTGTGTCCATCGGGGCAGCGGAACTCGTAAGTCGGCATTTGGCTGTAACTTAGGTGCGACGGGTTGAGCCAGAAAGATAGGCGCTCCGGGAATACCGTTCAAGCGGGCCGATAGGTCCCCCAGCTGTCGCGGAGCGCGTCCGCGATCTCGCCCACCGTCGCGCGTTCGCGCACCGCGTCGATGATCGACTCCATGATGCGGCTGTTGCCGCTGCCCTCCCCGGCCGCTCCGCGCAAAACCGCCATCGCTCTTTCGACGCGTTTGGCATCACGGTGCGCGCGGACATCGGCGACGCGTGCTTTCTGCTCTCGTTCGAGCGCAGAAAAATCAGGCGTTGGAATGACAGGCGGCGGCGAGGTGTCCGTGAACTTGTTCACGCCGACGATGACCGTCTCGCCGCGTTCCACGCGCAGCTGATGCTCGTACGCGCTGCGCCCAATCTCTTCCTGGAAGAACGACGCCTCGATCGCGTTTGCGGCGCCGCCGAGCTCGTCGACACGCTCGAGCAGGGCGCACGCCTGCCGCTCCAGCTCGCTCGTTAGAGATTCCACATAGTAGCTCCCCGCGAGCGGGTCGGCTGTCAGCGCGGCACCGGACTCGTGTGCAATGATCTGCTGCGTGCGTAGCGCAAGCGTCGCGGCCTCGGCGGTGGGCAACGCGAGCGCTTCGTCGTAGCCGTTCGTGTGCAATGACTGCGTTCCACCGAGCACGGCGGCAAGCGCCTGCATGGCCACCCGAACCACGTTGTTGAGCGGTTGCTGCGCCTGCAACGTCACGCCGCCCGTCTGCGTGTGAAATCGAAGGCGGCAGCTCGCGTCGCTTGCGCCGAAGCGGTCGCGCATGATGCGCGCGTAAATGCGCCGCGCCGCGCGAAACTTCGCGACCTCCTCGAAGACATCGTTGTGTGACGCGAAGAAGAACGAGAGGCGAGGTGCGAAGGTCTCGACGCTGAGCCCCGCGCCGATCGCACGGGCGACGTATTCGACCGCGTTCGCGAACGTGAAGGCGAGCTCCTGTACGGCGGTCGCGCCGGCTTCGCGAATGTGATAACCCGAGATCGAGATCGGATTCCAGTTCGGCACTTCGGCGGCGCAGAAGCGAAACACGTCCGCGATGAGATCCAGGCTGGGCTCGGGCGGATAGATGTACGTGCCCCGCGCGATGTACTCCTTGAGGATGTCGTTCTGAATCGTGCCACTCAGCTTCGCGCGGTCGATCCCCCGCTCTTCGGCCACGACGATGTACATCGCGAGCAACGTCGACGCAGTCGCGTTGATCGTCATCGACGTCGACACCTTGTCGAGCGGGATGTCGGCGAGCAGCGCATGCATGTCCTCGACGCTGTCGATCGCGACGCCGACGCGCCCGACCTCGCCCTGCGCCCGCGGCGAGTCGGAGTCGATTCCCATCTGCGTCGGCAAGTCGAACGCGACGCTCAGGCCGGTCTGACCAGCGGCCAGCAGGTGATGGAAGCGACGATTCGTCTCGGCGGCCGTGCCGAACCCGGCGTATTGCCGCATCGTCCACAGGCGTCCGCGGTACATTGACGCCTGTACGCCGCGAGTGAACGGAAACTGCCCCGGATCGCCGAGGTCGTGTGCGTAGTCGATCGGCGCGTCGTCTGGCCGATAGACAGGCGCGATGGGAAGGCCCGAAGGTGAGGTCTTCTGAGAGTCTGGCATGGCGGTCACGTGGTCGCGGATACAAGATAATCGTTCGGGGGACGCGGCGCGTGTGCGCCAGCCACAGTCAGGGCCCCCGGTCATCCCACCCCCACACGCTTTCCTGGCATGAGGATTCTCAAATGATTCGCCGGACCCTTCGCGCGGCCGTCGTGACCGCAGGCATCGCCGTGCTCACGGCAAGCGCGGGCGCGCAAACCGCGCCTCGCCCCATGACGTTCAATGACGTCATGGACCTCAAGAACGTCGGCGCGGTGGCGATGTCGCCGGACGGCTCGCATGTGGCGTACGCAGTAGCCGCGTGGGAACATCCCAACGCGCGGCCGCCGGCTGACCCAACGAAGCCCGACACGGCGAAGGGCGATCGGCACGAAGTGCGATCGCATGTGTGGATCGTGCCGACTACCGGTAGCTCTGCGCGACAATTGACGTTCAGTGAGCGCGGCGAATCTGCGCCCGCGTGGTCGCCTGACGGACGGTCGCTCGCGTTCCTGTCGGCGCGCGGAACGGGCGAGGCAGTGAAGACGCAGGTCTGGATTCTTCCGATGGACGGTGGCGAGGCGTATCAGCTGACGTCCTCGAAGGAATCGATCACCGGGTTCGCGTGGTCGAAGGACGGCAAACAGATCGCGTTCCTGGCCGTCGACTCGGTGCCCAAGGCCGACGAAGCGAAGCGCGCACGACGCGACGATCCGCAAGTGTTTGAAGGCAATCTGCGGCTGTCCCACGCCTGGGTCGTGGACGTCGCAAGCAAGAAGGCCACCGAAATCGTACATGGCGATTTCACAGTGAAGGGTGCGCCCGCGTGGTCGCCGGACGGCTTGCGGCTCGCCTACTCCGCGTCACCGACGACGCTGCTGCGCGAAACCCGCACGGATGCGTACATCGTGACGATCGCGGATCGACAGAACGAACGCATATCGCGGAGCACGGACGTCGCATCGCCGCCGGTCTGGTCCCCAGATGGTCGGACGCTCGCGTATACGATTCTGCCGCAGAGCCACAAGGCACGCGCCGACAGCATCTCCGACGTCCAGATCGGCAACAACCACCTGTTGCTGTACGATGTGGCGACCAAGTCGACGAAGGACGTCTACGATGCGAAGGCAGACGTTTCCGACGGCGCGCCGCAGTGGAGCGCCGACGGCAAGCGCATTCTGTTCATCACCGGCGAGCGTGCGTACAACGCCGTCTACTCGTTCGACGTCGCGAGCGGCAAGCTGTCGCGCGTTGTCGGCAAAGTGCTGCTTCGCGGACTTTCGTTCTCCCGCGACGAGCGGAGCGTGGCGTTCGCAATGGATACGCCGAACGCGCCAGCCGACATTTACGTCAGCGATCTGACGTTCACGTCGCCGCGCAAGCTCACCGACGTGAACCCGCAAGTGCGCGGCTTCGCACTCGGCGAGACGGAGATCGTCACGTGGAAGAGCACCGACGGCACGCCGGTTGAGGGAATTCTCATCAAGCCCGTTGGATATCGCGCTGGACAGAAGTATCCGTTGCTCGTCGAAGCGCACGGTGGGCCGACGGGGGCGAGCAACGCGGGCTTCAAGGCGAACTGGGGATCGCCGGGTCAGCCGTGGGCTGGGCAGGGCTGGGCGATTCTCTATCCGAACCCGCGCGGCAGCACCGGCTACGGTGAGAAGTTCACGCAGGCGAACATCATGGATTGGGGCGGTGGCGATTACCGCGACATCATGAGCGGCGTGGATGAGATGGTGAGGCGCGGCATCGCGGACTCCACGAAGCTCGCCTTCGAGGGCTGGAGCTACGGCGGCTACATGACAGCGTGGGTCGTGAGCCAGACGAGCCGCTTCAAGGCCGCCCGAATGGGTGCCGGCCTGTCGGATCTTCAGAGCATGTATGGCACGACCGACATCCCGGGCTATATCGGCACGTTCTTCAGCGGCGTTCCGACGCAGAAGACGCTGGACTTCTATCGCGCGCGGTCGGCAATCACGTTCGTCGATAACGTGACGACGCCGCTCCTCATTCAGCACGGCGGCAGCGATGAGCGCGTGCCGGTGGGCCAGGCGATGGAGTTCTATCGCTCACTCAAGGATCGCGGCAAGACGGTGCAACTCGTCTTCTATCCGCGCGAGGGGCACGGGCTCGGCGAATACTACCACCAGCTCGACAAGATGCAGCGCGAGGCCGATTGGATCACGAAGTACACGCTCGGCCCGTCGAAGCAGAATGCGTTGATGCCGTAAATGGACTACCGGGGACGGGCGACGGACTACCGGGGACGGGCGACGGGCGACCGGGGACGGACGACGGGCGACCGGGGACGGGCGACGGACTACCGGGGACGGGCGACGGACGACAAGCCCGTCGTCCCCAACCCTTCGTCGCTTCGCTCCTCGAGGGCAGGCTGCGCGAGGGATGACAGAGTGGGCGTGCTCAGGATGACAGCTGGCTCAGAACGCCTCGCTGATCACCGCCGATGGCCACGTTCGGCTGAGAGAGCATCCGCTTGGCCAGTTCGACCTCCGACGCGCTGCCGATGTACAGCGGCGAACGCTGATGCAACTCCGTCGGAGTGACGTCGAGAATGCGCTGCGTGCCGTCTGACGCCGCACCGCCGGCCTGCTCGACGATGAACGCGAGCGGATTCGCCTCGTACAGAAGACGCAGCTTGCCCTTTGGCGTTTTCTTGTTCGCGGGATACGCGAAAATCCCGCCGCCGAGCAGGTTGCGATGGAAGTCCGCCACGAGCGATCCGACATAGCGCGTGCTGAGCGCCTTGTGATCGGCCTCGAGGCCGCGATAGCTCCGAATCACCTTTCGAACATTCTCATCCCACAGCTGCTCGTACGAATCGTTGACCGACAGATAGCGGCCGACGTCGGGAATGCGAATGTTCGGATGCGAGAGCAGGAACTCGCCGATGGACGGATCCAACGTGAATCCGTGCACACCCTGGCCCGTCGTGTACACCAGCATGGTGCTCGAGCCGTAGATCACGTAGCCCGCCGCAACCTGCCGGCGCCCCGGCTGCAGCATGTCCTCGAGCTCACCATGCCGGCCGCGCGTGATCTTGCGGACGACGGAGAAGATCGTGCCCACCGGCACGTTCACGTCGATGTTCGATGAGCCGTCGAGCGGATCGAAGAGCAAGCAATATTTGCCGCACTTGAACGGCTCGGGAATCTGGATGATGCCCGGCTCTTCCTCCGACGCCATCGCGCAGAGGCGACCACCGTGATCCATCGCTTTTACGATGATCTCATTGGCGAGAATGTCGAGCTTCTGCTGCACCTCGCCTTGCACATTCTCGCCGTCGGTAGCGCCGAGAATATCGGCGAGGCCCGCGCTGCGCACCTTGTTGGCGATCATCTTCGCCGCGAGGGCAAGATCGTACAGAATGCCGGAGAGCTCGCCCGTAGCCTCAGGGTGATTGCGCTCTTCCTCGATGATGAAGCGCTCGATCGTGACGACCGAGGTTGCCGTGTGCTTTACCACGATGATCACCCTCTCGGCTTGGACTCGTCCCGTTTGCGGAGCCGCGTCGCCGCGTACGCCCGCGCATCCACCTCGAAGCGATTTTGAACATAGCCCCGACGCAGCGACTCCCACAGGTACAGTATCGGAAAGGCCGCGCTGGCCTCAAACTGCTGGACGTGTCTGGCCTCGTGCAAGAGCAGCTCGATGGACAACGGCGCGCCCGGAGCAAGCCAGATGGTTCGCCATAGAGTGATGGCGGACACGGTGCTTTGGCCGAGACACCACCCGCCGACCCGCACCGGGAGCCCGCCACGTCGCCAGCGCACTTGATCGAGCTCCGGGTATTTCACGACCAACTCCTCGGGGAGCGAGGTCGAGCGACCGATCAACGGTCGGAGGACGACGGCGGCAAGGTCGGCGAGTCTCGCGACAACTCCCATGTGTCTCCGGCCGCTTCCACCACAATGCGGCGTCCATCCGTGTGTACGACGATCCCACCAAGGTAGTCCGTCCGAAGCACCTGTGCGCCATGGGCAGCAAGTGATCGGATGACCGAAGGCGTTGGAAGGTGATAGGTGTTCCCCGCTCCAACCGACACGAGTGCAAGGCGCGGGCGGACCGCTTCGAGGAAGCGATCGCTACTGCTGGTTCCGCTTCCATGATGGCCGACTTTGAGAATGTCCGCGCGAAGCAGCCCGGGGGCGTGCGCGATGAGCCACTCCTCTTCCGGCCGCTCCGCGTCGCCGACGAACAGCATGCGCACTTCGCCCACACGAACGAGTGCGACCACACTGGCCAGATTCGGGTCGGAGAGCGAAGCGGTCCACGACGAATCCGGCGCGAGAATGCTCACCGTCACGCCGTCGATCGACAGCGAGTCACCTGGGTGTGCACGCATCCATTGGACGCCCGAGCTCTTCGCCGCGTCGAGCGACGCGCGATAGGCATCAGCGCCGCCGGCAAAACCCGGGTCGATGTATTTGCTCGGATGCAGCGTGCGCAGCACACTCGCCGCGCCACCGACATGATCGGTGTGCGGATGCGACAGCACGAAAACGTCGAGCTGTCCGCCGCGGCGGGCGATGTACGGCACGACCGTCGACCGGCCCGCGTCACCACCGCGCCACGCGCGACCCGCGTCGAAAAGAATCCAGTGACCGTGCGCCGTCCGAACCCCGATCGCATCGCCCTGCCCGACATCCATCATGTGAATTTCGACATCACTGCCATGCGACGGCTGTATTGGCAGCCACATGAGCAGTGCTGCTGCGGCAACCGCGCCCAACACGGGACGGTGCCAGTCGCGCGAAGCACAGGCAACGATGACACACGCGGAGAGCGCGCACGCGATCGTCATGGCGACGGGACTCGGCGAAACCGGAATCGCTCCGTGTGGAATCGATGCGCCCGTTTGTGCGACATCCCTCAAGCCAACGAGCAGCGGATGCGCGGCATCGGCCACGAGTCGTGCAATGGGAGTGATCGGCGCCAGCACCAGACCGCAAAGAATCATCGGCTGCGCGAGCTCGAGCAGAGGATTCGCCGCAAGATTGGTCAACGGGCCGACGATGCTCACGCGGCCGAAGACCCACGCGACGATCGGAGCAGACGCGATCGTCGCGATGGTCGTGCCGAGCAACCCGGCAACGAGCATCCGCGGTAGTCGCGCCAGCTGATCGACGCCGAGGCGCTTTCCGAGTCGCCCCGCCGAGATCATTGCGAGAACGCCAATGACAGTGAGTTGATATCCAGCATCGAGCACGACCCGAGGCTCGAGCAGCGGCTGCGCAGCACCGATCGTGACGATCCCCCACCGCGATACGGGGCGCTGGCCCAAGCGTGTGGCGAGCGCCGTGACTGCCATGATCGCCGCACGCACAGCAGGAACAGGCGCGCCGATGAGAGCCACGTAGAACACGACCGCGCCAATCGTGATGATCGACGCTCGACGCTTCGCGACGCCGAATGCTTCCAACGCCAAGGCGATTGCGGCGGTAATGATCGCGACGTGCAACCCCGCGATGGCCAGCACATGCGCGAGGCCGGCGCTCGCGAACTCATCGCGGATCTCCGGCGTCAGGTCGCCCCGATCCGCGATGAGCAGCGCCTTGACGAGTGGCGCGTCCTCGCGAAATGTTCGTTCGATGGCGCGTGCGGCTGCGGCTCGCCACCGCGGCAGCAATCCCGGCGATCGGGCGATGATGACCGTTGCGTGCTGCACCTGAACCCCGCGCGCCGTGCGCGACACGCTGCCGGTCGCGATGACGGTTGCCCCGGCGGGCGCGGCACCTCGCTCGACGGAGAGGGACGTCCATTCCTCGCACGAGGCGAGTCGGCCCCGAACGAATGCGCCGGGGGCGACGCTGTCCTCAACGATCACGGCAACCGCCCTCGCGCCATTGGTCGCCGCGGCACAGTGCGCATCGTGCCGAGTCGCGTCATAGGCCGCGACTAATCCGGCGACCGTCAATGCCGAGAACGGGAGCAAATGCTTCCCGCCACGCACGTACCCGACAATTGCGGCGACGGCAACAGCCATCAAACCGAGTTGGAGCGAACCGGAGAATCCCGCGAGGAGACCGGCGAGATAGGCGGCGAGCGCGAATGCGACGATCGGCATGTGCCGAGCAGTGTCGGTTGACCTGCCCGGCGATGCGTCATCGAATCAGTGCGAGAACAACCCTTTTTTCTGGCGGCCTACTGGCCATGCGGGCCCCGTCTCGGCGGCAAACTGGAAACGACTTTGATTCATCAAACAAAAAGAATCATCGAACCCGGCGCGATGATTCTCTCGCGGCGCTCGGTTCGATGGAATTGTTTTGGTTTGATGAAAGAATTCTGTTGCCTCTGCCCCTGCCTAGAAGCAGGTCAGACCGCGACAGGAAGTGGTTGCCGCTCTCGGACGATTTGCCCAGTAAACGTCGATCCCGTTGTTCCCGTCAGCTCGACGGTCAGATACTGCCCGAGCATCGACGCATCTCCCGGCACGAGCACCGTTTTGAAGTCCCGGGTTCGCGTCTGCACCAGATCCGCGCCGCGACGCGCTTCCTTCTCCACCAACACCTCGCAGCGCTTGCCGAGTTGCCCGAGGTTCGACGCACGGGAGATGCCGCGAATCGTCTCGACGAGGCGCGCGAGACGCTCGCTCGCGACTTCGTCAGAAACCGTGAGCTCGGACGGCATCCGCGTCGCCGGCGTGCCATCGCGCGGTGAGAACTTGAACGTGAATCCGTCCGCGAAGCCGACCTCGCGAACCACGGCAAGCGTCTCCTCGAAGTCTTCGTCCGTCTCACCCGGAAAGCCGACGATGACGTCGGTGGTGACGGAAAGCCCGGGGATCGCCGCGCGCAGCTTCGCGACGCAATCCAGGTATCCGCTTCGCGTATATCGGCGGAGCATCCGCTTCAGCACGCGATCCGAGCCGGACTGCATCGGCAAATGAACGTGCTCGCAAACTGCATCGACCTCGGCGAGCGCGTCGATCACGCGATCAGTGAAATCGTTCGGATGTGGACTTGTGAATCGAAGCCGCCGAATGCCGGGCACAGCGCCGACGGCTCGAACGAGATCCGCGAACTCGAACTCACCATCGTGATACGAGTTCACGGTCTGGCCGAGGAGAACGACTTCGGTCATACCATCGTCGATGACGCCGTGAACTTCGCGCACGACATCCGCGAGCTTCCGGCTTCGCTCAGGGCCGCGCGTCGTCGGCACGATGCAGTACGTGCACCGATAATCGCAGCCGCGCTGCACCGGGATCCAGGCCTTCACCTTGTCGAATCGGCGTGGCTGGAAATCCTCGTAGTGCTCCTCGAGATCGAACGTGGTCGCGATCGTCCGCTCGCCGCGCCGAGCGCCTTCGATCAACGCCGGCAGCGCACGATAGCCGTCCGGGCCGATGACCACGCTGACGTGCTTCGCTTTCTCGAGCAGCTGCGGACCCAAGCGCTGCGCCATGCACCCAGTGACGCCAACGATCGCCCCTGGCTTCATGTTCCGGCGCAGCTCACCCAAGCGGCCGATCACGCGCTGCTCGGCGTGGTCGCGAATCGCGCAGGTATTCACCAGGATGACGTCGGCTCCATCGGGACCATCCACGGCATCATAGCCATGCGCCGCGAGTTTGCCGAGCATCAGCTCGGAATCGCTCACGTTCATTTGGCAGCCGTACGTCTCGACGTAGACGGTGGGACGTGGGTCGGTCATCAGGCGATGCAGCGAGCTTCCAAAAAGGGAGTTCCGTCCGCGAGCTGGGCCGTGAAGCGGGTCCCACGCGGCAGACTGGCATCAACGGGTAACACAGTAAGATAGTCGCCCGTGAGGCCCTCGCGCCGCTCTCCAGCCCCTACGACGACAACATCGGCGAGGGAGCCCACTCGGGAGGCGGCGTACGCGGTCGCTTTCCGGTGAGCGACCGCGCGCAACTCGGCGGCTCGCGCATCGGCAACCGAGGACGCGACCGGGTTGGGCAGCCGCTCCGCCGCGGTTCCGGGGCGAGCCGAATACGGAAAGACATGCAAGTACGTGAACGGCAATCGCTCGACGAGCGCCAGAGTCTCGGCGTGATCCTCAGCCGTTTCTCCGGGAAATCCCGTAATGACGTCCGCGCCGAGCCCGAAAATGCTCATTCGCTGAGCGAGACGCTCGATCGCATCGGAATAAGTCGCACTCGTATACCAATGACGACCCATGCGGCGGAGCAGGCGATCGGAACCGCTTTGCAAGGGCGCGTGCACATGAGGAGTCACGTGCCGCGGCGCCGAGATCAACAGGTCCGCGAGGCGCGCGTCGATCTCCGTGGCCTCGATGGACGAAAGACGAAAGCGCGTGCCCGGAACGGCACGCACGAGCGTCTCGAGCAATTCTCCGAGCGAAGAGGCCGAATCCGCGCCATACGAACCGATGTGAATTCCCGTAATCACGATCTCTGAATGCCATTCGGCGAGCGCCTGCGCTTCGGCGACGAGCTCATTTTGCTGCCGGCTGCGGTTTGCGCCGCGCGCCATCGTCGTCGCGCAAAACGTGCAATGTTCGTCGCAGCCGTCCTGAATGCGCAGCAACGCGCGCGTCGACGTCTGACGCGTGGCGATTTGGACGGTCGTGGTCGGCAGATCGAGCGCTCGGGCGATTGCCGTGAGGTCGGCACCGCCGACGACGGCGCGCACTGATGGCAAATCGCGAATGCGCCGCGACGGATCGCGCGATTCATCGAGCGCCGCGGCACAACCCATCACGATACTCCGCAGCGCGGGGCGCTCACGCGCGGCTCGGCGTACGACCTTTCGCAGCTCCGCTTCCGCATCAGCGGTCACCGCGCAGCTGTTGAACACGGCGGCATCCGCATCATCGACACGCGCGACCAGCTCGTGGCCTGCCGACGCGACCATCGCACGAACCGCTTCGCTGTCGTAGTGATTCGCGCGACACCCGAACGTGCGCAGATACACTCTCACACCGGCACGACTCCGCTGGAGCTGACGCGCACCTCGCGATGAGCGGGAACCACGGGCAGCACAAAATGGAACGAGCTGCCCTTCCCTTCGCCTTGGCTCTGCACCCAGATGCGTCCGCCGTGCGCGTCGACCACCAGCTTGCAGAAGGCGAGCCCGAGTCCGGAGCTCCGAGTCCGCGGAATGTTCGGGTTCTTCACGCGCTCGAACTTGCGGAAGATGACCTCGTGGTACTCGGGCGGAATGCCCGGTCCGTTGTCGGAGATGGTGAAGAGAATGCCGTCTCCCTCGCGGCGCGCCGAGAGCTGCATCGTGACGGCCCTGGCCGAATGCGTGAGCGCGTTCTGCACCAGGTTGCCGAGCACGCGTTTGAGCAGCGCCTTGTCGGCCTGAAACACCGGGGCATCGTCGGCAACGTCGACAATCGCCGTCGCGCTCTCCTGCTGAAAGCGCGTGGCCCACTCGTGCACGATCTCGTTGAGCAGCGCGGCAGGGGCGATCGGCTGCACGTCGAGGCGCATCGTCGCTTCCTCGATGCGCGATACCTCGAGTAAGTCGCCGATGAGGGCCAACAGATCCTCGGCTTTGCCTTCGGCGTCGCTGAGCATCTTACGCTGGCCATCGGTGAGCGCGCCGAAGTCGCCGTCGATGAGCATCTCCATGCTGGCGAGCACCGACGTGAGCGGCGTCTTGAGGTCGTGCACGATCATCTTCATCAGATCGTCGCGCATTTTCTCGACCTCGCGCAGCTTGCGGAGGGTGTCCTCGAGCGAGTCGGTGGCAGCCTTCAGCTTGAGCAGGCTGCGCACACGTGCGCCGAGCACGAGCCGGTTGTGCGGCTTCGTGAGGAAATCGTCGCCGCCGGCCTCGATCGCTTTGACGCGATCGGTGGTGTCGTTCAGCGCGGTGACGAAGATGACCGGGATGCTCTTGGTCCGCGGGTCGCGTTTGATCCGGCGACAGACCTCGAAACCGGTCGAACGATCATCGACGCCGAGATCACCGGCAGGCATCGACACGTCGAGGATGCAAAGATCCGGGCGATGCTCGAAACACGCGGTGAGCGCCGACGGCCCGTCGGACGCGGCGATGGCGCGAAAGCCCAATACGTGCAACTGATCGAACAGCAGCTCGACGTTTGCGGCAACGTCGTCTGCAACGAGAATCAGCGGCGCATTGTTGATTGAGGACGCGTTCGATTCCACGACGTGGTCACGGCCGTACAGCAACCCCGACGCTGATCGTCCACGCGTGCTCCTGCGCGGCGACATCCGCCGAGCGCGTTGCGCGAATCACACCGAGGTCGGTCAAGACGTGTCCCTGAGCGAAGGAGGTTCCGAGACCGCCACTGAAACTGTGCTCCGTAACAGTCTGGTTCGCCGCCTGAAACGGCAAGGTGCGCGTCCGGAAACCGGCCCGGAGCTGGATGTACCGTTGTCCGACCTTCGGGCCCTGCATGTCGGCGCCGATGCTCGTGTCCCACGCGTTTACGCCGATGAGCCCGGGCGTGCCCAGGCCGCCGATCCTGGACCAGTCGTCGCGCGACGTGCGGATGGCGATGGCCGACCCAGTGATGCCCGTGTACGCCAGTGACGCGCCGAAATGGTTCGGGACGTTGGCCGACGTCAGCAGCGTGTCCTCAGACGACAGATTGAGCCTGCCGCCCACGCGCGCCGACGCGGACAGATTGATCGCGTTGGTCTGGACTTGAAAGCCTCCCGACACCGCGCCTCCGCTGAAGCCCAGAATGCGCGAGTTCGTGAAGGTCGCGAACCGCTCCGAGTCGGGGAACGACTGCTTGAGATCGACGAGATTGTGCCCGGTGATGGCGTGCCCGCCGAGGCCGATGTGAAGCCACGAGTACGGCGTCCACGCGCCCGCCAACTGCACGTCGTTCATGGCGCCGTCGATGTGGACCGTGGTCGTCATGTCCACGCTTTCGCCGCCGCCGAGCGGTTGTGTCGTATTGAACGTCGTCGTCGACGTGCGATCGAGCAGCGTCGATGACGAAAGACTCATGACAAAATTGCCGCGGACCGGCATCGCAGCGAACACGACCGGATAGCGATTAATGGACGTTCGATCGGTGCCATTCGCCGTCGTGACCGATCGGAATTCCGGATCCGCCTGGAAGTACAGAATACGCGACGGAAATACGGCGATCGTCGCCGGGTTGATCGGGCTCAACGGATCCATCTCGCCGACCGCGCCGCCGGTCGCCTGCGCGCGAGCACTGAACTGGCCAGGAGAGTATCCGAAGCCCTGCGCGCTGAGATTTGCTTGCGCCCGTGCGCTCAGCCACGGCGCGAACACAGCGGCGCTTGCGAGCGCGTACGCGCGGACGTGTCGAGGGAATCGCATCGAAAGCTCCCTGATCATGGCAACCCGTACGGGAACGGCGGGATGTAGGTAATCCGCAGACGCGGACGCAACGCCACGTTCGGCGACTTCGTCGAGAAGAAATTGAATTCCGCCGGCAGGGAGCCTTCACCGCCGCTACGCAGCGCCACTGTGCGCGGACTGACCGTGGTTGGCTGTCCCTTCCACGTACGAACGAGACCGACGATCTCGAACGAGCGCGTGCCGCTGTCCGACGGCGCCATACTGATCGAGTCCAGGCCGAATTGACCGTTCGCGCCGATGAACTGCAGCGCCGAGCTGATGTCGGTAATCGTCGGCCCAGCAAGCACTGGCACCGGGTAGATGAACACCGAATCGTGCGGACTCAACCGTCTGTTCGGCACCTGCGTGAGCAAGAGCGACGCGCGCACCACCGTCGTAGAGTCCACGATCCGGGACGGCACGTCGAACTTGAAAAACGTTCGCCGAGACGGAACGCCGCCGACGCCAATGAACCCGGGCGCCGTGACGGTGTTGCCCTTCACGACGATCGTGTAGTCGGCGAGAGGTCCCGACAGGAAGTCCTGATCGACCGGCGTGTTCGAGACCGGCGTGATCATGAGCGCCGCCACCGACGTGTCGAGCGACGGCTTGATTCTGAGCGTCACCGGGGTGCTCGACTGCGTCGTGCCCAGCCGCATGTCGACGCCGACGTTGCTCACGACGCGAAACCCGATGCGCAGGTGCGTTCCTTTCTGGATTCGATCGAGTACGGTATCGGTTGAAATCGGGATCGTCAGCGTATCAGTCACCGACTCCGGCGCGAACGTCTTTGATCCGAGGAACCGATCCGGGCGGAAGAGTGAGCCGAGGATCGACGCGACAGTATCCGTGGCCGCGGTATCGACGTTGTACAGCTCGATCGTCACTGGCGCCGAGAGCTTGTGCAGCGAGTCCGGCGCCAGCGGCACGATGAGCTGCGCCGTGTCGATGTGCGTGATGGTGCTATCGAAGCCGCTCTTAGTGTAGGTCTGCGTGATGGTGTCGAAGCGGACGATCGCCCGGGTGTCGACCGTATCCTTGTGCGAGGACAGCATCAGGAACGTTTCCAGGCCGATCGACGGAAGTCCGTTGACCGTGCTGTCGGAGACCACCGCGTCGACCGTCGTATCACGCAGCGTGATGGACTGCTGAGGACAGAGAAGCGGACACGACTTTCCGGCTTCAGGGTTGTCGGCGCAGGCGCCAATCAGGGCGACAACGGCTCCGCCAATCAGAAGTCCGAGCGTCTTTCTGTGCTTTCTATCCAACACGAGGTCTCCGGTTCATCGCCGGTCCAGTGAGTGCGGTGTAAACGCCTTTGGCAACAATTCGTCGAGCGTCCAGCGCGCCTCCCGGCCCGCTCGCGTGAACGCGACGACGACGAGGTGTGGAGAGAACTCCTCCATGACCTGCCGACAGATGCCGCACGGCGGGGTCGGCTCCTCGGCCTCGGAGGCAATTACCACCGTGTCGAAGCTCCTGTTCCCTTTCGCAATCGCCGCTGACACCGCGCTGCGCTCCGCACAGATCCCGGCGGGATACGCCGCGTTCTCCACGTTGCAGCCTTCTGTAACGGTTCCGTCCGCTGCGAGCAGCGCCGCGCCGACCCGGAATTTCGAGTACGGCGCGTATGCCCGCTCCATCGCGGCGAACGCGCGCTCACGCAAGAGCGTGACCGTTCGGCTATCGACGGGACGTTCTGCTCCCGATGGTTCTCCAGCCGACATCCCTAGCGGCCGACCAGCTGTTCGAGAAACGAAGTTCCGCGCCCGCGGAACCCGACGCCGAACCACTCACCGATCGTGGCGCCAAGATCGGAGAACGTCGACCGGCGACCGAGCGAAGACGGGATCACGGGGCCGCCGAGCGCCAGCAGCGGCACGCATTCCCGCGCATGGTCAGTCGACGCAGTGGTTGGGTCATTCCCGTGGTCGGCGGTGATGAACAGCAGATCGTCCTCTCGTAACAGGGATTGCAGGCCAGGCAGGGCTTCATCGAACTCCCGCAACGCACCATAGAACCCCGGAACGTCGTTCCGGTGCCCAAAAGCCTGGTCGAAATCTACTAGGTTCGCGAACAGCAACCCATTAGCCGTCGACCCGAGCCAGGCGGCAATGGCCTTGAGACCCTCGGCGTTGTTCGCGAGGTGCTTCGACCGAATCGCCCGTCCGGCGAACAGGTCGTCGACCTTCCCAACCCCGCTGCGCGCGATTCCCGCCGCGGCCAGCGCGTCGAGTATGGTTTCGGAGGGCGGCTCGATCGAGAAGTCCCGACGATTCTTTGTGCGCGTGTACGCCCCCGGCTCGCCGATGAATGGGCGAGCGATGACGCGCGAGACGTCGTTGGGTGCGACGAGCATCGCGCGGGCGGTTTCACACGCGCGATACAGCTCGTCGAGGGGAACCACCTCTTCGTGCGCTGCGATCTGAAAAACCGAGTCCGCCGACGTGTAGAGAATCCACGCTCCGGTTTCCTGATGCTGCGGTCCGAACTCGTCGAGAACGGCAGTGCCGCTGCCGACGACATTCCCGATCACCGAGCGCCCGGTGCGGCGGGCGAATTCCAACACGAGTGAGTCTGGAAAGCCGTTTGGGTAAGTCGGGAACGGCTTCGGGAGGTGTACTCCGGCAATCTCCCAATGGCCTGTGGTGCTGTCCTTTCCCGCTGAACGCGGGACCATTATCCCCCAGGCGCCCTGTGGTGTCTCCGTCGGCTCCACACCGGCGAGCCGCGCGATGTTGCCGAGGCCCACTCGCTGAAGGTTGGGCACATCCATTCCCTTCACCGCTCGCGCGAGATTGCCGAGCGTGTTGCTGCCAACATCGCCGTACTGCGGTGCATCCGGAGCTTCGCCGATCCCGACACCGTCGAGCACGATGATCGCGGCGCGACGACTCATATCTCGGACTCCAGATATCGCCGTGGCAGTCGGCCGCGCAGTCCCGTGAGCACCTCGTATGGGCTCAACTCGGCGGCCGCTGCGACGTCGACAACGTCGATGCGATCGTCCCCATCGGTTCCGATCAATGTTGCAACGTCGCCGATCTCGCACGGCATGTCCGTCACATCGACCATCGTCATGTCCATCGTGACGACACCCGTGACTGGGGCCCGTCGCCCATTGACGAGAACGCTGCCGCGGTTGCTCAGCGACCGTCGATAGCCGTCGGCGTACCCGATTGCGAGCGTGGCGATGCGACACTCGCCTCCGGCGCGGAACGTTCCGCCGTAGCTCACCGTGTCACCGCTTGGAATCGTGCGGAGGTCGACGACGCGCGCGCGCATCGCGACCACCGGATCGGGCTCGATCATCGGGGCGTTTCCACTACTCACTCCGTACAGGAAGATTCCGGGGCGCGCGAGGTCCCACGGTGACGGCCCGCGATGTTCGAGCGCTGCGCTATTCTCGACGTGCACCAGCGGCGGGCGCGCCGGCATCGCCGCGATCGCTTCCTTGAAACGTCGCTCTTGCAGGTCACGGGTGCCATCGCTGAGCTCCGCTGAATGAAAGTGCGTGAACGCACCCTGCGGCGGCGCCACGCGCAGCACCTCGTTCAACTCACAGACGCGATCCCAGGGAATGCCCGCGCGGCTCATGCCGGTGTCGATCGAGAGATGCCAAGGGCGACCCGACTCACTCCAGCGAGCGATCGCCGCAGCATCGCCGAGCGTCGGCGTAAGCTCTGCTCGGAGCGCGGCGTCGAAATCTCCCATGAGCAAGGGCGTGAACACGACGATGGGGCGCGTGATCGCCGCCTGCCGAAGCTCCTCTCCCTCACCGACGGTCGCGACGCCAAAGCCCCATGGATCGAGCCGCTCGAGCGCGCGCGCGACGGGCACAGCGCCCAAGCCGTATGCATCCGCTTTTACCATTGGAAGCAGCGGCACGCGCGTCTGCGTCGACACCGTCGTGCCGTTGCGCAACAGCGCGCCGAGGTCGATGTCGACCCAGGCGCGCCGCATCAAGCTGTGCATTGACCGAGATTCAAGAGGGCGGGTAGTATACCGGCACTGAGGAGGCTATGCAAGCGAAACCGACACTTGAAGATACGCTATCGCTGATGCGCGATCTACGCGCGCGCTGCGAGTGGGACGCGGCGCAGACGCACGAGTCGCTGCGACCGTATTTGATCGAAGAAGCATACGAAGTCGACGACGCCATTCGCAGTGGAAACGACAAGGTCCTGCGCGAGGAGCTGGGTGATCTCCTCTTGCAGATTCTCTTCCACTCGGTCGTGGCGGAAGAACGCGGCGCGTTCACGATGCACGACGTGGCCGAGAGCTTCATCACGAAAATGAAAGGACGACATCCGCATCTCTACGGCGACGGTGTTCGTCAGCCGTGGGAGCAGATGAAAGCCAAGCGCCGAGCCAGTATCGTCGACGGGCTCCCGGTGGATCTCCCTGCACTGCATCGCGCGTTTCGTCTGCAGGATCGGGCTGCCGGCGTCGGCTTCGATTGGCCGGATGTCGAGGGTCCGTTGGCGAAGGTCGAGGAAGAGCTCGAGGAAGTGCGCGAAGAGCTGGAGCACGAGCCGACAGCGACGGCGAATGCCGGCGTTCGAAGCGAGGCAGCGCAGGAACGACTCGACGAGGAGCTGGGCGACTTGTTGTTCGCGGTCGTGAATCTCTGCCGAAAAGCGGGCACGCATCCGGCGCTGGCGCTCGACCGCGCGAATATCAAGTTCGCTCATCGATTCAGCGAAGTCGAAAAGCTCGCCGCCGAGCGCGGATTGAAGGTGGGCGAGGCCTCGCTCGCCGATCTCGACGCGTTGTGGGACGAGGTCAAAGCCCGATCGAAACCGTGATGAGTCGACGAGCCGTCTGGCTTCCCGCGCTTGCGATCGCAGCGTCCGCGCTCTTCAGCGCGGCAGATGCGCAGGAGCTTCGCGGCACGATTCACGACAGCACGACACGGCAGCCCATTTCTGGCGCCGTCGTGTCGGTGCTCGACGCGGGTGGACGATCGATCGCGCGCGGCATCACGAACGATCGCGGACAGTTTCGCGTTGCGACGCAAGCCGGCGGTCGTGAGGTCAGCATCAAACGCATCGGCTTTCACCCGCGTGTGATCGTCATGCCCACAGACATCGCGGCGAGCGTCGACATCTTCATGACGCCGTTGGCATCGCTGCTCGAGTCGATTCAGGTCAACGACGTTACGAAATGCTCAAAGCGATCCGATCGTGCCGCGGCGTTGGCGCTCTGGGAGCAGGTGCGAACCGGACTGCTCGCGACCGTCGTGGCAGGGGAAACCAATCCAGCCAGAGTGAGGCGGTTGGTATTCGATCGCACGCTGGGTCCCGACGATACACCGCGATCGCAATCGGTACGCATCGACTCCGCACAAACCGACCGCCCATTCGGCGCCGCACTGACGGTCGCTGATTTTCTCGCGAAAGGCTTCACGAGTGACAGCGCTGGAGCAGAAGTTTTCTACGGACCCGACGCCGAGATTCTGCTCAGCGACGGGTTCGCCGCGGGATATTGCTTTCGACTCGCGGACCACAACGCGGAGCGCCCCGCGCAGGTCGGCTTGGCGTTCAGCCCGGCCGAGCGCCGCCGAGACCGCATCGATATCGAGGGCACGCTGTGGGTGGATTCAGTTGCACGGCGTCTCGTGGACATCGACTACAACTATCTCGGTCTCGATTCGCGCATCATGGCGTTGCATCCGGGCGGGCGAACGTCGTTCCGGACGATGAAGAACGGATTCGTCATGCTCGACCGCTGGATGATCCGCCTCGTCGGCTCCCTCGAACCGTTGCCGGCGACGTCCCGCGCTCAATCCGTAGAGCGCTGCCCTCGCGGTTCGGTATGCATGGGGGCTCCGCGCGCCGCGCCGAAGCTGCAGGTTCACGAGATCGGCGGCGAAATCGCGTATGCAGCGTGGCCAGATGGAACGGAGTGGAGCTCGCCGCTCGGCACATTGCGGGCTCGAGCGACGCGAGATGGCCAACCGGCGCCGGGCGTGACCGTGCATCTCGACAACACCGACTACGCGGCGACCACCGACGCCACCGGCGCGTTCGAGATCGATGAACTGCTTCCCGGCCCGTACACTGTGGCAACCGAAGAGGAACGGCTCGCGCGTGTGGGGTTGTTCCTCCCATCCGGCGTCTCCTTTACCGCGATGCGCGACTCGACGGAAATCCTGAACGTGCCTGTCCAGTCACTCGAGGATTACACGTGGCGCGCGTGCGGCAACGACGAGAAGCGCCCGCGACAGGGCCGTGTGATGCGCATGCTGATCGTTCGGGCGTTCGAGGCCGGCAACCAGCCAGTGATTGGTGCGAAGGCGGTTGCGCAGTTTCTCATAGGCGGATCGGAAGTCTCAAAGAGCGAAGTTGAAACAGGTTCGAGCGGAACGTTTCAGATTTGTCGCTTTCCCGAATCCGCGAGCGATGTCGCGATCTTCGTCGATCGCGAGGGGATGCCGCCGTTCAGGCACGTGGAACGCCTCAGTGGCGTGCTCACAACCACGACACTCACTCTGCCCACGTCGCGCGCTCCGAACGACCGTTAGCTCAGCGTTTTCGACGATGGTGTATGCCCGGAAACCGTAACTTCGGAAGTGCGGATCCCCTAGTCGCTTGCGCTCTTCAGGGCAGGCCTCGTTGCACTCGGGATGACTATGGGCGGAGCCGATGCATCATGCGCGGGAACGCGACCACTTCGCGAATGTGCTGAAGACCACAGATCCATGCGACCGTTCGTTCGAGGCCCAGGCCAAACCCCGAGTGGACGAACGTGCCGTATTTGCGAAGATCCAAATACCAGCCGTACGCATCGAGCGGCAGGCCCTCTTCCTTGATCCGGTGCAGCAGCTTGTCGTAGTCATCTTCGCGCTGTGAGCCGCCGATGATCTCGCCATAGCCTTCCGGCGCGAGACAATCATCGCAAAGCACCGTGCGCGGATCTTCCGGATTCTCCTTCATGTAGAACGCCTTCGCTTCCTTCGGATAGTTCATCACGAAGACGGGGCGGTCGTAGTCAGCGACGAGCAGCGCTTCGTCCTCCGCGCCGAGATCGTCGCCCCACTTGATCGCGCTTCCCTTCTTCTGAAGAATCGCGACGGCGTCGCCGTAGTCGACGCGATGGAACGGCGCCGCCACACGCTCGAGGGGCGCGGTATCACGCTCGAGCTCCTTCAGCTCGGCGGCGCGTCGCTCGAGACACCGCTGGACGAGAAAGGAGACGAAATCCTCCTGAAGGCGCATGTTGTCGGCGGAGTCGTTCCACGCGACTTCGGGCTCGATCATCCAGAATTCGGTCAGGTGCCGTCGAGTCTTCGACTTCTCGGCGCGGAACGTCGGGCCGAACGTGTAGATGCGCCCGAATGCGGCCGCAGCGGCCTCGCCGTACAATTGTCCAGTTTGCGCGAGGTACGCGTTCCCCTCCTCGAAGTACTCGGTCGAGAACAGTCCGCTGCGCTCGCCAATCGCGGCCGTCAAGATTGGCGTGTCGACGCGCAGGAAACCGCGCTCGTAAAAGAAGTCGTGAATCGCCTGCTCGATCTCGTTCCGAATGGCGAAGATCGCGCGAACGCGCGGGCTTCGGAGCCAGAAGTGTCGGTGATCGAGGAGGAAATCAACGCCGTGCTCCTTGGGCTGTATGGGATAGTCGATCGGGCTCGCGCCGATGATCGTGAGCCCCGTCACACCCATCTCGAATCCGCCGGGCGCGCGCGGCTCCGCGCGAATCTCGCCGCTCACGTGCACCGAGGTCTCGAGCGTGAGCTCCTTGAACCGCTCCCATACCTCGGGCGGCACCTGAGTTTTCACGAAGACGGCCTGCATCACACCGGTACCGTCGCGAATCACGGCGAACGCGACCTTGCCGGACGACCGCACGTGGGTCACCCAGCCTCGAACCGTCACGGTGCTCGCAACATGGTCCTTGAGTTCAGCGATGCGGGGGGTCGGATCGGTCATGGAAAAAGAGCGGTAAGTGTCGGGCTGGGCGAGCCATAAGCCTAATACGTCCGGTTCCGGCCCGGATACCCCCGATGGTAGCGACGTCGACTTTGCGGCGTTGTCCTTGCATGAGGGCGTCAGCAACAGAACCGCACCAATACCCCATGACCCTGCGCTCGAGGCTCGCGGTCGGCCTCGTCACCATATCGATCATCCTCGTTGGCCCGCTCGTCTTCGCGATCCAGTCCCTATATGGATTGCGCGATGACGCGCGTGAGCTACGCGACCGAGATCTTGCTGCATCGCTCCTGCTGGGTCGTCTCCGGGAAGGCCTGAACGATCTGCGGCGGCAGGAGCTCGCTTTGCTGTTCTCCAAGGATGCCGCGTCTCGCGACGCCATGGATCGCCAGATCACGCAGGTCGCGGCGCTCGTGGACTCGCTCCGGCATTTCGAGCTCTCGGAGTACAGTCGTTCGATTGCGACCTCCATCATCCAGATCGCGAACGTCGCGCCGGCAGAATATGGAGCGGCGCTCGCGAACAAGACCAAGACCGCGGACTCGCTCTCCGCCAAGGTTTTCGTCCCGGCCCTCAATCACGCCGACTCGTCGGTCCGCGTCGCCGAACACGAATTACGCAACCGGACCGCGGTCCGAGTGAACCACGAGACGACCCAAATCTCCGCGACCGCGACATGGTCGATCGCCTCACTCGGGCTCGCGCTCCTGATCGCGGCCGTGCTGGCCTACCGTTTGACACGATCGATCAGCTCACCGATCGAGGAGCTCAAGTCGGGGATGCGGGCCGTCGCAGACGGCGACCTCGCGTATCAAGTGGAAATTCCCACCAATCGCGCCGACGAATTCTCACAGCTGGCTGACAGCTTTCGCGAAATGACGCGGCAGCTCTCGGAGCTCGACAAGCTCAAGGCGGAGTTCGTGTCCGTCGCATCACACGAGCTCAAGACGCCGATCAATGTCATGATCGGCTATCTCCAATTGCTCGACGAGGGCGTGTATGGCACGCTGACGCCGGAGCAGATCGAGGTTCACAAAACGGTTGCCGCGCAAGCCGATACGCTGCTGCGCCTCGTCAAACGGCTCCTCGACGTCAGCCGCTTCGAAGCCGGTGGCGGTCGTCTCGAGCTACGCGCGGTGAATGTGGCGCGTCTGGCCGAAGAGCTGGAACGAGCGTTCGACGTACTCGCTCGCCAACGGGAAATCGAGTTCTCAGTGCAACGCGGCTCGGATGTTCCGGAGCAAGTGTACTGGGACCTCGATCGCATCCACGAAGTGCTGGGCAACCTGCTCTCCAACGCGTTCAAGTTCACGCCGCGAGGCGGGTCGGTCGAGCTTGCGTTCGATTCAGCGGATGGCGGCGTGCGCATCGTCGTCCGCGATACTGGCGCCGGCATTCCGAAGGACCAGCTGCCACGAATCTTCGACAAGTTCTATCAAGCGGACAACCAGCGCGCGGCAGGGGCCGCCGGAACGGGCTTGGGACTTGCCATCGCAAAGCAGATCGTGGACGCACATGGAGGGACCATCACTTGCGATAGCACGCCAGGTGTTGGCACCGCGTTCACCATTACGCTTCCGGTGCGCGCGGCGCGGCGTACATCCGCAAGTCGTTCTGTGCCCGTGAGCATTTCATGACGGCCTCACGCTTAACGACGGCGCTTGCCGTTCTTACTTTGGAGCTCGTGGCCGGGTGCGCGTCGATCTATCGCCCCGGCTTCGCGCAGAGCGCACCACGCCGCCGTTGGCCGAGCTCGCTCGATTCTGCGCAACACCAGGCGCTCGCAGGCAGGTTCGGTGCGGCGGATACAACGCTCGCGACGTTCGCGCTCAGGTTTCCCGGCACGACGGAAGCGCTCGAGACGGCATACTGGCGCGCGCTGTTCAATCTGGATCCGACGAACGCGCACGCGTCGATTCCCGACGCCATGGCGTCGCTCGACGCGTATCTCGGTGACAAGCGGCCGCGCGACCACGTCGCGGAGGCGACGACGCTTCGTCGAATCGCCGGGCAGATCGATGCGTTGACGAGGCAAGTCGCCAGCGCAGTATCGCAAGCGAAGGACGCGACCGTCGTGGCGGCCAACGCACGCGCGCAAGTGTCGGACGCGAACGCGCGCGTCGAAGCGGCGAAGAACGAAAACACCAACGACGCCGAAGTCAAACGCCTGCGCGACTCGCTCGCGAAGGTCAATGCCGAGCTCGAACGAATCAAGAAGCGGCTCGCACAGCCGCCACCAAAACCTTAGGGAAGCGGGAAGAGGGAAGCGGGAAGAGGGGGGAAGCGGTTCGAGGGAAGAGGGAATGCTTGAAGGCGGACCGCGAGACTGTTGCTACCGCCGTGCAGTAGAACTGGGACGTCGTTCCCCGACCCCCGACCTCGCTTCCCCCCTCTTCTCCCTTCCCTCACTTACCCGACCCGGAAAAGCTCCAGCGACCGAGCGTACCGCTCGCCGATCACGCGGCGCAGCCCAGCGTGCTCCGAACGCTCCAGGCCAGGATCTCTCTCGAGAAGATTCGCCGCGGCAATGCGCGCACGCGCATTGAGCTCCTCGTCGCGCATCGGATCCGCAATTCTGAACGTCGGCACACCGCTCTGCCGTTCGCCGAAGAGATCGCCCATCCCGCGCAGTCGCAAATCCTCGCGCGCAATCTCGAAGCCGTCTTCCGTTCGCACGAAGATCTCCAGACGCTCGGCGGTTTCCGGACTCACGTCGCCGAGCAGAATACAGAACGACTCTTCCGCGCCGCGACCAACGCGTCCACGCAGCTGATGCAGTTGCGAAAGTCCGAACCGCTCAGGATGCTCGATCAGCATCACTGTGGCGTTCGGCACGTCGATCCCAACTTCGATGACCGTCGTGGCGACGAGCAGGTCGATCGTACCTTCGCGAAACGCCCGCATGGTCACGTCGCGCTCATCGCTCGGAATTCGGCCGTGCAGCAGCGCAAGGCGGCGCACGGCGAAGGGACCGGCGGCGAGCATCTCGTACATCGTCGTCGCTGCCTTGAGGTCCGATTTCTCCGACTCGGCGATGACGGGATAGACCACGTACCCTTGTCGGCCAGCCTCGAGCTGACGATCAACAAATTGGAGTACCCGTGCGCGTGCGGATTCGCGGCGCAGTGCGGTCGTAATGGGCCGGCGGCCAGGCGGACGTTCATCGAGCACGCTCAAATCGAGATCGCCATGGAGTGTGAGCGCGAGCGATCGCGGGATCGGCGTGGCCGACATCAGAAGGATGTCCGGCATCTCGCCTTTGGCGCTCAGCGCTTTCCGCTGCTCGACCCCGAAGCGATGCTGCTCATCGATGGCGGCGAAGCCGAGCTTGGCGAAGACCGTCGCGTCCTGCACGAGCGCGTGTGTGCCGATGACGAGCACCGGCTCACCGGTCGCAAGTCGTTCGGAGATCGCTCGCCGTTCTCGAGTTGGCAAACTTCCGGTGAGCAGTAGCGGCGCGATGCCGAGCGGCGCGAGCAAGCGACCGATGCTGCGCACGTGCTGCTCCGCGAGAAGCTCCGTGGGAACCATGATCGCGGCTTGGTAGCCATTCTCGATCGCGAGAAGCGCCGCGAACAACGCGACGATCGTCTTGCCACTGCCGACGTCGCCCTGCAGCAGCCGCTGCATGCGACGGTCGCTGGTCATATCGGCGAAGATCTCGCGAATCGTGCGTACCTGCGCACCAGTGAGCTGAAACGGAAGGCTCTCTCTCAGCTTGGTCGTGAGCGCGCGGCGATTGACGAACTGGATACCAACCCGATGGGTTCGAGTAAGCTCCTTCGCGCGCTGCTGTAGCAGCTGCACGAAAAACAACTCCTCGAACGCGAGCCGCGACCGTCCCGCCATGGCGTCCGCGAGCGACGTAGGCCGGTGCACCGATTTGAGCGCCGACGCAATTCCCCGCACGCCGCTCGTGGCCAGAATGTCCGCCGGCAGATACTCCACGACCTGCGAGATCAGCCCATCCAAATGCGCGTCGATGATCGCGCGAATCTGCTTGAACGACAGACCTTCAGTGGCGGGATAGACGGACAGCACGCGCCCCTCGGCCGTCGCGCTGTCATCGTCGCCCAGGTTGATGTACTCGCGCGGTTGGAGCTGGCGCCCGTGGAAGAAGCGCACGGAGCCCGTGACGAGGAGCGTGTCGCCCTTGTCGATCGAACGGTCGAGAAAGGGCTGGCCCGGCCATGAGACTTCTATCATTCCACTTTCATCGCGGAGCACGGCCTGAAAGATCCGGAGGCCCTTTCGGGTCGGCAGCACGCCCTTCGAGATCACCGTGCCGATGATCGTGCCGTCCATGCCGGGCTCGAGGCTGCTGATCGGCGAGACGGTGCTCGCGTCCTCGTATCGATGCGGAACGTGGAAGAGCAGATCGCCCGCGGTCACCACGCCAAGACGTCGCAGCGCCGCCGCGCGCACTGGTCCGACCCCCTTCAAGTATGCGACCGGGGTGTCGAGATACAGGCGCTGTTGCGGACGCGCGCGGGTCGTCACTCCGTGCTCAACAGCTCCCGCGAGAACTCCGCCGGGTCGAAGGGAACGAGATCCGCCGCGGTTTCACCGACACCGAGGAATTTCACCGGCACGTCGATCGCCTCGTGAACCGCGACGACGACGCCACCGCGCGCCGTGCCGTCGAGCTTCGTGACGACGAGACCCGTCACGGGAACCGCCGCGGCGAACGTCTTCGCCTGCTGAACGGCGTTCTGGCCGATGGTGGCGTCGAGCACGAGCAGGGTCTCATGCGGCGCACCCGGCAATCGCTTCGCGATCACGCGCGCGACCTTCTTGAGTTCCGTCATGAGCCCTTCGCTCGTGTGCAGTCGCCCCGCGGTGTCGACGATGAGGACATCGGCCTGCCGCGCAATCGCCGAATCGATGGCATCGAATGCAACCGCCGCCGGATCCGCTCCGGCCGTGGCGCCGATGAACTCCGCGCCCGTTCGATCGGCCCACACTTTGAGCTGATCGATTGCGCCGGCGCGAAACGTGTCGCCCGCCGCAACCATCACGCGCCGGTGCTCCGCGCGAAAACGCTCGGCAAGTTTGCCGATGAACGTCGTTTTTCCAGCGCCGTTCACGCCGACGACGAGAATCACGGTCGGCGCGGACGTGGAGCGCGTGAGCGTCGCGTCGCTGTTGCCCGCGCGCAGCGCCGTTTCCACGCCCTTCGCGAGCGCGTCGTGAAATTGCTCTTCGGTTTTCACATGGCCGCGCTGCGCCAATCGTTCGACGTCAGCGACGAGACGGAGCGTGACGGGCACGCCGAAGTCTGACTCGAGCAGCAGTTGCTCGAGCTGCTCGAGCGAGCCCGCGGACACGCCGCCGCGCGCGAGCACGGCGACGTCCATCAGCGCGATGTCCTTCAAGCGCTGCCAGAGCGATCGCTTCGGAAGATCGCCGGACTTTCGTAGTAACCGCATCAGCCTCCATCCACGTTCATCGCATTCCTCGTCGCCGGCGCATGATCCACTCGGCACACAACAGCAATATCGCGAGTGCGTACGCCCATCCCCATGCGCCCGCGCGCAGCCGCGGCGCGGAGTCCGCGGACACCGTGCCGCGAACGAGTCCGCTTTGGACTCGTGGCGAACGCGGCAGCCATTCGCGAGACGCGTTCACGACGAGCAGCGCCGCACCCCCGCGCGTGGTGACGTCGTACAACCCCGCGGCGAGCGGACGCGTTTCGACAATGTTGGCCCCGGCGCTGAAGTGCAGCGGCATCGAATCCACGCGCGTCGAACCTCGACGACGCAGAGCGATGGTCACGAGGGAATCGGTGGTCGAGCCGCGACGCCAACGGACAGGATCTCCGGCGCGAACCACTCGCTCATCGGGCACAGCAGCTCGCCGGTCCGCACGTTCGGCCGCGAGCCAGTCGAATATGCTACCCCACAACGCCGTGAATGCATCGGACGCGGCGCCGCCTCGAAAGCGCCAGCGCCACAAGCCCGATGCCCCGACGATTACCACGCGCCGCGGCTCATCGGTGCCGACGAGCACGGCACGTCGCTCCTCGCCCCGTCCTCGCCGCGCCTCCATGCCCTGCCAAGTACCTTGTGGGGGCGCCGGCGTGAGCGCGAGCGGAGGAAGACTGTCCCACATGAATCCGGAAAGCGCCGGCGCGAGTGGCGACGGCGGTGCAGCCGATGGGTACCACTCGCCTTCGGTCGGCGATGTCACGATGAGCGCGAGGGGCCCGAGTGTCGTCGCGCGCGGTGGTCCAAATGCAGCGGTGTCGCCATGCAGAATCGCCACCGGAGCTTCTTTGACCGCTTGCCGGACGTCAGCCTCGGGGATGGGCGTCAGCGCGCCTTCGACGCGCCACTCCCCTGGCGCAACGCGAAAAAAGCCGCGCGTTGGAATGCCCAGCGCGCCGCGCAGCACCGCAAGCGCATACCGCGCGTCGAAGTCGGGTGACGTCGATACGAACACAGCGCTCGGCGCACGCGAAAGATCGACCGCGATCGACACCGTGTCGTTGCGCGGCTCCATGTCGCCGCCCGACGCAACTATCGCCCGCAAAACTGCTGGCCCCGCCGGTCCTTCGACGCGCGCACGAACCGCCACCGTCCGTTCTCCGAATGGCGGCAACGAATCGATCTGCTGCGTCGCGAACGCACGCCCATCGATCGACAGAGTTATCGTTCCGCCCTTCGCGCCGCTGTTGCCGGCGACGATGCCTACGTGCGCCTCGACCGTGTCGCCGCTGACGATCGCCCGAGGCACATCGATCGACGCTAAGCCGACGTCCTTCGTGAGCGCTCGACGCATGGCGATGATTCGCGATCCGGCGGGCAATGCGCGCACCGCCTCCGGGTCGTCGAGCTCTCCGTCGGTTACGACAGTCAACGGATGACCGGCGCCGAGCGCGCGCTCGACGGCTGGTCTCAGGAGCGACGCCGCGTCGTTCGGCCGCGTCGCGGAAGCACTGTCGGCTCGGCGCGTCGAGTCACCGAACGCGAACACCGACTCGGCGGCAACGTGCGCGATCGAATCACGCGCCGCTCGCCAGAGTGAGGTATCGCCACGAGCCATGCTCGCGGAAACATCTAGTGCTGCCCAGTTCGTCACGGGCTTCGCCGGGCCGGACGGCGCGTCGAGCAACAGCGCCATGAGGAGCGTGATCGCAACCAGGCGCAATAGCGCCGCCGCTCCGACCGCCCAGCCGGCGCGCAGATCTCGCCACCCGTATTGCACCAACACGATGATGAGTCCCGCGGCCAGCGCGAGGAGCCATGGCGACATGCGCGAAACCTAACCGCTCAGTGGTCATCCCGAGCGCTAGCGAGGGATCTGCACCTACGTAGTACCAAGTGCAGATCCCTCGCTGCGCTCGGGATGACCAGGATGACGATTACTGCTGCGCCAGTTTGCTCACGCCCGCCGACGCGCCGCTGATCGACGCCAGCAGACGGTCGCGCACCTCGGAGAACGTTGCGCGCTCGGACGCAGGAATTGGATCCCCGCCGGTCTGCTTCAAGGCGACGCGCGGGTCGCGCTGTTCGCCGTTGACGAGCACCTCGAAGTGAAGGTGCGGACCAGTCGCCAATCCGGTGCTTCCCACGAAAGCAATGACCTGCCCGATCGTGACACGGCTGCCAACGCGAACGGCGGAGCTGAAGCGGCTCAGGTGACCGTAGCGCGTGATGAAGCCATTGCGATGCCGGATCTCGAGCATGTTGCCGTAGCCGTTGCCCCAGCCTTCTCGAATCACGACGCCATCGCCGATCGCGCGCACCGGCGTGCCGGACGCGGCCGCGTAGTCGGTGCCCTGATGCCGCCGAACGCCGCCGAGGATCGGATGCTCGCGCATGCCGAAGATGCTGGAGATGCGGCGGAACTCGAGCGGCGCGCGCAGGAAGGCCGCACGCATCGACTTGCCATCCTGATCGAAGAAGTCGCCGCTCACCGCTTCGCTCGAGAAGCGAACCGCGTCGATCGTGCTGCCGGACAGGGTGAACGTCGCCGCGATCACGCGTCCGATGCGCGTCGCGCCGGTGGCGGCAACTGAACGTTCAGCGACGACCTTGAACGCGTCGCCAACCTGCAGATCGCGGCTCATGTCGACGCGATACTCGTAGACGTCGGCCAACGCCCACGCAAGCTGTTGGCGCGCGGCAGCGGGCAGATCGGCCTTCGCGCTGGCATCGATCGCCGCGTACAGGTTCGACTCGATCTTGCCGCCGACGACGATCGTGTCCGTCGCCCAGGGAAGATGTTCATCGACGCCGGTCCACGAGTCGCCCGACCGACGAAGGTGCAATAACCGATCAATCGAAAGTTGGAGCGTGACTTCGGACGGAGTCGAGTCGGGCGCCTCCGACCGGATCGTCACAGGCATTCCAGCGGGAATGCGGCGAGGATCCAACGACGACGCTGCCTGAAGCGCGCGCGACGCTGCGCTGTCCGTGAGCCCGTCACGCTTGAGCAACGCCTGAAGCGTTTCGCCTCGGTCCAGCGTGTCGAAGCGGAGCTTCCACGACGGCGTGGCCGCCTGCGTGGTCAGCACGTCAGCGGCCTTGCGATCGGGCTCGGGAAGTCTGGGAGTGAAGCGAAGCGCGCCGGCAAAAGCCAGCGCGACGAAGGAGTACAGTCCTACTCGAACGAGCCAGGGCCTCAATCCATCTGCCTCCGAATGAAGGTCGGGATCTCCATGTCGCTGAGATCTTGCGAACCTTTTTCGACGGCAGGCCGGGGCGGCCGCGGCACCTCGTTGGCGCGCGGCTGCGCGGCGCCAGAGACGCGTGCTGGGCGATTGGCCGGGAATGGAATTACCGGCGAGCTCTTGGGAAGCGTGACCGGTGCTTCGTGCGCGGGCGTGGCGGTGGTATGGCCGGTCGACAGCGCGCGATCGAATCCCGTCGCGATGACGGTGACGCGAATCTCGCCCTGCATCGCCGGCTCGTGCACGGCACCGAAGATGATTTCGGCGTCGTCACCGACCGCGTCGTGAATGATCTCGTTGATCTGGTGCACTTCACCCAACGTGAGATCCGCGCCGCCAGTGATGTTGACCAGCACGCCAGACGCGCCCGAGACGCTCACGTTGTCGAGCAGCGGTGAGCTGATGGCCTGCTGCGCGGCCTCCATTGCGCGATTCTCACCACGGCCGATGCCGGTGCCCATGAGCGCCGAGCCGCCCGCTTGCATGACCGTGCGAACGTCGGCGAAGTCGACGTTCACGAGCCCCGTGACGCTGATCAGCGACGAGATGCCTTGCGTCGCGTGCAGCAGCACTTCGTCGGCCTTCTTGAGCGCGTCCTGGAACGGAATGCCCTTGCCGACGACGGCGAGCAGCCGCTCGTTCGGCACGACGATCATGGTGTCGACGTTCTTGCGCATGTCGGCGATGCCCTGCTCCGCCTGACGCATGCGCTTGCGTCCCTCGAACAGGAACGGCTTGGTGACGATGCCGACGGTGAGTGCGTTCGCTTCCTTCGCGAGCTCCGCGATCACCGGCGCCGCACCCGTACCAGTACCGCCGCCCATGCCGCACGTGATGAACACGAGATCCGCGCCGGCGAGCGTGCGCGACACCTCATCACGATTCTCTTCGATTGCTTGACGACCGATCTCCGGCCGAGCACCCGCTCCGAGCCCGCGGGTGAGCTTCTTCCCGATTTGAACTTTCACATCGGATTTCGAAAGCTGAAGCGCTTGCGAATCCGTGTTGATCGAAATGAACTCGACGCCCTCGAGATGTTCGTCGATCATTCGATTGACGGCGTTGCCGCCGCCACCGCCCACGCCCACGACCTTCATGCGGGCGTTCTGGGTCGCGCTCTCTTCGAATTCGAAAATCATTGAGAACGGTCCGGGACTTCGAAGTGTGTGGTCGACAAACGGGAGGGAGTCCTGCAGATGGCGACCACCCTTGGCCGCCGACGATCGCGCCGCAACCGCCTGAATCGTTCGGGCAATATAACGCTTTTAGGCGTCCCCACTACCCCTTTTTCAGACGACAAATGACGCAAAGAATCACGGATGTCCAAAGCGTGGTTTTTCCACACTCCGCATCGCGCGAATCAGTTTTTTGATACACCCGCGTCATGAAGCGGTGTCATGTTCCACACGCCGTGGCACGATCGTGACGTTTGCACCCAGCTCATGATGCACGTCGCAACACGGGATCCCGGGAACAAATCCCTGATCCTAAAAAAAGTCCTGCAGCCAGAATTTGATTCGGCTGACCATCTTCTCCATCCCAGTGCCGCCGAGTGCAACACGACGCACGCTGCTGCCCGCGCCACCCAGGGCGATGCGATTCGCGCCGTACTGCGCCAGCCCCACGACCGTCGCGAACCTCGGAGCTTCTACCGAGTCCGAGAGCCCGCCGATGCGCTCCGACGGGATCCCCACTCGAACACCCGTGCCGAAGACATCGCTCGCCAGCTCGGCGGCTCCCTGCATCGCAGCCGCGCCGCCAGCCAGAACCACACCGGCACTCAGCTTTCCGGCGAAGCCCGCCGCCGAGATGTCGCGCTGCACGAGACCGAAGATCTCATCCATTCGCTGGTGGATGATGTGTGCGAGCAGCTCACGCGGAATCTGTCGATCGCCCTGGGCAACGGTGCTCGGCAGCTGAATTACGTCGGCGGGATTCACCAACGGCTCGTACGCGCAGCCGTAGCGTTCCTTCAGCCGCTCCGCATCGGCCTGCGTGACGCCGAGCCCGTGCACGATGTCGCTCGTCACGTTGTTGCCGCCAAAAGCGACGGTGCCAAGATGCCGGATTTTTCCTTCATGGAACACGGCGAGATCAGTCGTTCCGGCTCCCATCTCCACGAGGGCGACGCCGAGCTCCTTCTCGTCTTCCGTGAGCGTCGCGAGGGCGCTGGCGAGCGGCTCGAGCACGAGCTCACGCACTTTGTACCCGGCGCGCTCCACCGATTTGCGCAGGTTGATCGCGGGCGAGCTGCCGATCGTGACGAGGTACATCTCCGTCTCGAGCCGCGTTCCGCTCATGCCGATGGGATCGCGAATGCCGACGTTCCGATCGACGGTGTACTCCTGCGGAATCGCGTGCAACAGCTCACGATCTTGCGGAATCGCCTGCGCACGGGCGACTTCGTTCGCGCGATCGACGTCGGATTTGTTGATCTCGTCGTGGCTCACGGCGACGATGCCTTTGCTCGTCATCGCTTGCACATGCTCGCCGGCAATTCCGGCGAAAACCTCTTGCACCTGAGCGCCGGCCATGCGCTCGGCGTCCTGCATCGCTTTGCGAATCGAGCGCGTCGTTTCTTCGATATCCGAGACAACGCCCCGGCGCATTCCGGTGGTGCGCGCCTGGCCAACGCCCAACACTTTGATGCTGGGATGGCGCGGAAGGTCGCCCTCGACCTCGGCGATGATGGCGGTCGTCTTCGCGGATCCGATGTCGAGGCCCGCGACGAGGCGGTCAGCGTTCATCGGTGGAATTCCGTGCGGAGGTGCGAAGCGCCGAAGCGAGGAAGCATCATTGCAGTCTAGCGATCACTTGGTCTCGATATCGAAGGTCGATCTCCGCCACACGCACTTGTCTGCGAGCGAGGTCCGCCTCCACAGGGTCGATCTCCGCCAACCGGTCCAGACTCACGTCCTGCATCGCACGAACCGGCCCAGTTTTCAACTGTAGTACCAGTTCGTCATTTCCCGACCGCCGCACCGAGCTCACCCGACCATAGAGCGCCGGCATCCCAGTGCGAATGGCGCCCAGCAATCGAAGCAGCGCAGTATCGCGCTGCATCAATACTGGAACATCAACCATCACGCGCGACGGATCGATCGGCAATAGAACACCGTGCGCATCATACACGCGAAGTCCACCGTTCGCAGCAACGAGGGCGACCGGAACCCGCTCCGTGATCTCGACGACGAGCGTTCCCGGCAACTTACGCCGGACTTCGACCGTTCGGATCTCGGGAAATCGTGCGACGCGGGCGGCGAGCGGTTTGGTCGGATTCCAGACGGAAGCCGTCGTATCGACGTTCAAGCGCGATAGAATGTCACTGGGCGCAACGTAATGCGCTCCGACGATTTCCACGCGTCGCACGCGGAAGAAGTCCATGCGCCGGAGGACGAGCGGTGCCCACCAGATCGAACTAGCGACGACCAGGAGAGCGAGACCGAGGAGCGCGAAACTGACGCGCGTCGCGAAGAGCGATCGCTTTGGCTTCTCAACGTCGCCGCCGTCGACAGTCTCCGGCGCCGGCCGGCCGTCGCTCATCGCCGCAATCGCTCCAGCAGCTCGGGGCCGGTCTTCGTGATGTCACCCGCGCCCACGGTCAACACGACATCACCCTCGCGCACTGCGCCGGCAAGCGCTTCGGCCAGCGACGCGCGATCGCCCTGCCACGCCAGTGTGCCGCCGGCGGCCACTAGCGCATCGGCCACGAGCGACGAGGTCACTCCGGGAATCGGCTGCTCTCGCGCCGGGTAGATGTCGGCGAGAAAGACGGCATCCGCGGCCGCGAGCGCGGCGCCGAACTCTCGCGCAAAATCACGCGTTCTCGAGAACAGGTGAGGCTGAAACGCCGCCACGACCCGCCGCTTGGGATACGCAACGCGCGCTGTGGCGAGCGCCGCGGTCACCTTCCCTGGGTTGTGCGCGTAGTCGTCGACGACGACAACGCCCTTCGCTTCACCCAGAAGCTGAAAGCGGCGCTCAACTCCCATGAACGCAGCGAGCCCCTGCGCCATCAGCGCCGGCGACGCACCGATCGCAAGCCCCGCCGAGAGTGCAGCAAGCGCGTTGAGCACATTGTGTCGCCCGGGAACGTGCAGGTCGACGCCCGTGAGATCTTCGTCATCGAATACCAATCGGAACGCCGATCCCGTCGGCGACAGGGTCAATCCCTTCGCGACGACGCGTGCGTCCGGCGACTCGATGCCGAATCGGAAGACCTCCGTGCTGCTCGGCGTCGGCAGCGAATTCGCGCCGCGATCGTCGGCGGACAGAACGATGCTTCGCGCGCCGCGTACGAACTGCGCGAACGCGCCCTTGATGTCCGCCAGATCGGCGTAGATGTCCAGGTGATCCGCCTCGATGTTGTTCACGACGGCGACCGTGGGACTCAAGGCGAGAAACGATCGATCGTATTCGTCCGCCTCGACGACGTACAGACGATCGCTGCCGGGAAGAAGATTCCCGCCCCACGCACTCACGCGTCCACCGGCAAGCGCCGTCGGCTCGCGACCAGCGGCCGATAGCGCGGCCGCGGTCATCACCGTCGTCGATGTTTTTCCGTGGGTCCCCGCGATCGCCACGAGCTCACGCCCGACTGTCACTTCGCCGAGTGCTTCGGCGCGCCGAATGACGGGAACTCCCAGCTCTCGAGCGCGGACAAGCTCCAGATGGTCTTTCGGCATCGCCGACGTAACCACCAACGCGCGCGCGCCCACGACATGCTCGGGATTGTGTGGCTCGACGGTCACTCCCATGCGGGCGAGATCAGTCGCGGTCGCCGGGTGCGCGTCGCAGCCAGTGATCGGAATTCCCCGCCGCAGAAACAGCTCGGCCAATCCGCTCATACCAGCGCCGGCAATGCCGACGAAATGCACTGGTCGCGGATCAGCCGTATCGAGAAGCGTCATCAGGGATAGTTAACGTGTCATGGCCTGAACGTCACCCTTATCGACAATCACCCTACCTGATGTCAGCGGCCGACTCTATCAACGAGAGCCAAGATGTTCCGCGCAATCTCCGCCGCCGCGTTCGGACGCGCGCGAGCCTCGGCGCCCGCGACGAGTCGCGCCAGGGCAGCAGGATCGGCGAGCAGGCGACGGATCGTCTCGTCGAGCCGCTGCGGCGTCAGTTGCGACTGGGGAACGTGAACGGCCGCGCCGGCCGCATCGAGCGCTTCGGCGTTCGTCGTCTGATGATCGGCGGCGGCGGTCGGTAGCGGAACGAGCACGGCCGGAATTCCCCAGGCAAGCAGTTCGGCCGTCGTTGTCGCGCCGGCGCGGGCAAGCGCGAGATCGGTCGCTGCATACGCGTCGCTCGCCGGCGATTGATAGGCGCACACACGCACGCGCGGACTTTCGAGATGTTTGAAGTCGGCGTAGGTGCCGCGCCCCGTCGTCCAGAGGAGGTACAGATCGTCCGGCAGACCTTTGCTCACCCATTCCGCGACGACGCGATTGACGGCGAGCGAACCCTGGCTCCCGCAGTACACGAGGAGCACGCTCCCGCCCTCGGCCGGAAAGCCCCAGTGCTTCCTTGCCGCTCCACGATCGGGGCGCGGGACGATCGGCGGCTCGATCGGCATGCCGGTATCGATGAGCGATCCCTCGTGATGCGCCTTCAGAATGCGCGCCGCCTCGGGAAAATTGAGGTACGCCTCGCGCGTCCAGCGACTGAACCCACGAGCGGTCAATCCTGGAACGACGTCGCCGATCTGCTGCACGATGGGCAGTCGATGAACGACGCCATACGCGAGCGTGATCGCGGCGGCATATCCGCCCGTGCCGAGGATGACGGCAGGCGGCTCGCGTCGCATCAGGCGTCCGATCTCACGCCACGCCCCCACGCCGCCGATGAGCGTGCGCCAGTTCTTCCAGACCGCCGGCCGATACAGCGGATGCAAATCGAGGAGAACGTGCGGAAACTCGGTCGACGGGAGAACGTCGCGCTCGATGCCGCGGCGCGCGCCGATGAAGAACGGCCGAATGGATGGCCGCGCGCTAACGAGTGCCCGCGCGATCGCGAGCCCGGGATACAAGTGCCCGCCCGTGCCCCCGCCGGCGACGACGATTCGCGTCATCGGTGCGAGCCGACCTGGCTAGGCCGTGACCGCAAGCGGATCGGTCGCCGCACTGCCGATCACTCGCTCCCGCGAGCTACCGATGTTCACGAGAATGCCGGTGAACAGCATCGTGAGCACGAGGTTCGAGCGGCCGTACGACACGAACGGCAGCGTGAGACCGGTGGTCGGCAGCAGTCCGATGACGACACCAATGTGAAGGAATGCCGTCAACACGGTCGTGAACGTGAGGCCAACGGCAACGAGTTGGAGGAATGGCGTGCGGGCCTGCCGCGCGATTCTGAAGCCGAGCAGCGCATACAACCCGAATGCGATCGTGATGCCAGCGATACCGACGAAGCCCCATTCCTCGCCGACATTGCTGCCGATGAAGTCACTGTACGGAAACGGAACGAAGTGCGTCTGCTGCATTCCCTCGCCGAATCCGCGGCCCGTGAGTCCTCCGGAGCCGACAGCGATCAGCGATTGCTGGAGTTGATAGCTGACCGCCTGCGGCGCAGCGCCTGGGTGCATGAATGCGGTCATGCGGTTCAGCACATAGGCGAGCTTCTCGATTTTGGCGAAGCCGAGCGGCAAGCACATCGCCCCGAGGGCGATGAAATGTCCCATGCGCGCGCCACCCACGAACAGAATGAGCGCCATGAGCAATGTGAAAAGCATGGCGATGGACACATCGGGCTCGAGCGCCGCGAGGAGATCCAGCACGCCGATCACGACGAGAAACGGCACCAGCCCCTTCGAGAATCGGCGGAGCGCATCGCCCTTCTTGACCACAAGCATCGACACCCATACCACCACGGCCAGCTTGGCGAATTCGGATGGCTGGAATGACGCGCCGAACAGAAAGCGCTTGGAGCCGTGAATCGTCGGCGCGATGGATCCCGGCAGCACCAGCACGGCGGCCATTGCCGCGATCGTGAACCACATGATGGGCCACGCCGACCGCTGCAGAAGCCCGGCGTCGATCTTCGCGGCAATGGCGAACGCCACGATGCCCGCGGCAACGCCCGCAAGCTGGTGGACGAGGAAATACGTGCTCGACCCGTGCTCCTGAATGGCGACGAACGCACTAGCGCTGTACAACACCGCGAGGCCGAACGCGGTCAGCACGGCGCTCACGAGCACCAAGCCTCGGGCCTCGGAGCCCATGCGCCACCGTTCGCGCACGTCCGCGGCCGTCGCCGTCGCTCGAGGCGACGGCCTACGCGCGTCCACGTCCATCTCCTGTGCCCTGCGCGGCCGCCAACTGCTTGAACACGGCTCCTCGATGCTCGTAGTTGTCGAACATATCGTAGCTGGAACAGGCTGGAGAGAGCAGCACAACGTCTCCTGCGTGCGCGAGCTGTCGCGCCGTATTGATGACTTCGTCGAACGACGATCCGAGCCGAGTCAACGGCACCGCGCCCTCGAGATCCGCTTCGATGAGGGGTGCTGCCTCCCCATACGCAATCACCGCGCGACCGGTTCGCTTCAATTCCTCGCGCAAGTCCGTGTAGGGCTCTCCCTTGTGCTTGCCCCCGACGAGCAACACGGTGGGACGTGTCATTCCGCGCATCGCGACGAGCGTCGATGCGACGTTCGTCGACTTCGAATCGTTGATCCAGGTGACGCCACCGAACTCGCCGACCGTCTCGATGCGATGCTCGAGCGCCGAAAACGTGGCCAAGCCTTGGCTCAACATGTTCAGCTCGCGATCCGACGTGTGCGCCGGATCCGCGAGCATCACCGCCAGCGCCGCACACAGCGCGTTCGCCACATTGTGGTCGCCGAGGAGCGTGAGACGATCGCGCTGGAGCAGCGGCCGCCCGAGCACGTTCAGCGTGTCGTTCACGCGGTCGTAATACGCATCGGTGTGTCGCTCGAGCGAGAAGCGGCAATGGATGCCCGCCACCGCTTCGGTCATGCGCTCTACAGCCTGGTCGTCGCCGTTGGTCACCCACCGCGATGCGGCCGTCGCGTTGCGGAACATCAGCGCCTTGTCCCCAAAGTACTCCTCGACGCTCGTGTATCGGTCGAGGTGATTCGCCGACAGATTCGTCAAAATTCCGACGCGCGGATTCACGCTCGGCGTGTCGTGCAGTTGAAACGACGACAGCTCGAGCGCGACCCACTCCGGCGGGGTGGGCGACAGCGCCAGCTCGGTGAGCGGCGTGCCGATGTTCCCTGCGGTCGAGGCGCGGCGCCCCACACTCTTCAGGAGATGACCCGTGAGCGCCGTCGTGGTCGTCTTTCCATTCGTCCCGGTGATCGCGATGTAGTTCAGGCGCGGCAGAAAGCGGAGGCCGATCTCGATCTCGCTCACAACAGGCACGCCTGCCGCCCGTGCCGCCACAAACGGCGGTGCCGTGGGCGGCACTCCGGGGCTGGCGACGACGAGCGATGCCTTCGCTATTCGGTCGAGATCGTGTCGGCCCAGCTCGACAGAGATCTGGTCTTCGCGCAGCGAGCCCGCGGTCGCCTCCAACTCCTCCGACGCGCTCGCGTCGGACGCGTACACCTGCTCACCGGCGCGCGCGAGCAACCGCGCCGCGGCGCGGCCGCTTCGGGCCAGCCCCACGACGGCGATCTCGCTACGCAACCACTCCGGTTTCATTGCCGGTTCCGACACACGCGCCATGCGTCAGCGGAGCTTGAGGGTGCTCAGGGCGAAGAATGCGCAGAGAATGCCAATGATCCAGAAGCGCACGACGACCTGCGATTCCTTCCACCCAAGCTCCTCGAAGTGATGGTGCAACGGCGCTCGGCGGAAGACCCGATTCGCCTCCGCGTATGGGCGGCCGTACCGCTTGAGCCGGTACTTGAACACGTATCGCTGGAGAATCACCGACATCATCTCGGCGACGAAGACCGCGCCGACGAACGCGAGCACGAACTCGGATTTCAGGAGAATCGCGACGGCACCCAATGCGCCGCCGAGGGCAAGCGCTCCCGTATCGCCCATGAAGACACGCGCCGGGTACGTGTTGTACCAGAGGAACCCGATGAGCGAGCCGACCATCGCAAGGCAGAACACCGTGAGCTCGCCTGAATCGGACAAATAAAACAGCCCGAGGTACGAGCTGTAGTTCACGTTGCCCATCACGTACGAAAAGATGGCGAAGGTGGCGAACGCGATTGCTCCGAGTCCTGAGGCCAGGCCGTCCAGACCATCCGTGATGTTCACCGCGTTGCTGGTGCCCACGAGAATGAACGTCGTGAAGAGGACGTACAGAATTCCGAAACCGGCCGTCCACTCGACGAGATGGTACTTGAAGAACGGAACGGTCGTCGACGCGCCCGGAAGGTTGGGCGACAGCGGATGCTGCCAGACGTACCAGCCCATGGCGACACCGACGATGATCTGCCCGGCGAGCTTGTATTTCTCGACGAGCCCCTGATTTCGTTCGCCGCGCGCCTTTTGACGCAGCTTGAGCGTGTCGTCCAACAGGCCGATCCCGCCCATCCACATGGTTACGAGGATCGCAATGAGCAGATATGGATGGCTCAGACTGAAGCGTCCCCACAACACGACGGAGATCAACGCGCTGTTGAGAATGATCAACCCACCCATGGTGGGCGTCGTCCCTTTTCCGGCGTGCGTCTGAGGCGTCCCCTCGCGAACGACCTGATTTGCGCCCTGGTCCTTGAGCGCGCGGAGGATGATCGGTCCCACGATGAACGTCAACAACAGCGCCGTCACCGCCGCGCCGACGGCGCGGAAGGAGATGTAGGTGAAGACGCGAAGAATGCCGAACTGCCGAACGAGCGGAACGAGGAAATGATAGAGCACGAAGCGACGATGTCTGTGGTCGAGGCGAAACCAGCCGGCCTGTCTAGGGCGCCTGGCGCTGTGCAGCCCAACGGGCGATGGGCTCGACCAGCCGCTCGAGGCGCATGCCGCGCGATCCCTTGAGGAGGATAACGGCGTCCGGCGCGAGACGCGACGACAGCTTGGTCCAAAGCCCATCCACGTCGTCCGCCGTAATGACGCGCGGATCGTTCGTCGCGATACGGCCGAGCGCCGTCGCGAACTCGCCGATGGCCGCGACGATATCTACGCCCTCGCCGAGCGCGTCCCGCGCCACCTCTTCATGGAGCCGAGGCGTGTGGGGGCCCAGCTCCAGCATGGTGGCGAGAATCGCCACCCGCTGACGTCCGGCGCCCGCGTGGCGCAGTAGCTCGATCGCCGCCCGTGCGGAGCCGGGGTTGGAGTTGTAGGCGTCGTTGATCAACGTCGCCGTCCCATGCTGCTCGATGTTCACTCGCATCGGCGGCGAAGGCATCGCTTCGATACCGCGAGCCGCGTCTTCTGTGGAAACGCCAAGCTCGCCCGCGACGGCAAACGCCAGCAGTGCGTTTCGAAGATTGTGAACGCCCCGCAGCGGAACGTGGACAGCAACGTCGCCGAAGGTGAGACGTCCGCGTCCATCAGGATCCACGCTCCAGGCGCTCGGGCAAACATCGCCCGCGTCCAATCCCGCCGACACCACTCGTGCAGCGCGCCATTTCGCCTCCGCGACGACATCGGGCTGGGACGCCGGTACGACAGCGACTCCGATTCCGTTCGCAGCAGCCATCTCCTCGCGCATGACCCCGGCCAAATCGACGAGCCCCTCGAGGTGCTCCTCGGCGATCGACGTCACGACCGTGATGTTCGGCTCCACGATTGCGCGCAGCCGATCGACCTCGCCAGGCTGATTCGTTCCCATTTCGATGACCGCAGCATCGGCAGCATCCGGGATGGCAAGCAGCGTGAGTGGAACGCCGATCAGGTTGTTCAAGTTGCCCGTCGTGGCGTGAACCTGGAGCGCACCACCAAGAGCGGCTTTGATCAACTCCTTCGTGCTCGTTTTTCCATTGGTGCCCACGACAGCCACCACCGGCCCGCCCCACGCGCGCCGACGAAACGTCCCGAGGACACCCAATGCGACGAGCGTGTCCCGAACTTCGTAGACCGGGATGCCCAGATTGCGGGCGGCGTCCATTCGCGAGACCACCACGCCGATCGCGCCCTTCGCCTTCGCGTCAGCGAGGAAGTCGTGCGCGTCGAATCGCTCGCCGATCAATGCGAGGAAGAGGTCTCCCGGCTGAATCGTGCGCGTGTCGGTCCAGATGCGGCCGAACGTCGTTGAACCGCGCGGAAGATTCACGTCGCTCAGCTCCGTGAGAGCATCGGCGACGCGATCCATGGTCCAGAAAGTTGTTTTCGTTGGAGCAGGCGCTGTGGTGGTTCCGCTCATTGCGCAGCTGTCATGGGTTTGGAAACGAGCTCGCGGACGACCACTCGCTCGTCGAACGGCAGCTTGACGGTGCCGCGGATCTGATAGTCTTCGTGCCCCTTCCCCGCCAGCACTATGACGTCGCGCACATTCGCCAGCTCGAGGGCACGCGCGATCGCCGCGCGCCGATCCTCGATGCGTTCGTGATTGCTTCGCTTCATCCCGGCTTCGATGTCGTCGAGGATCCGTTCGGGATCCTCGGTTCGCGGATTGTCGCTCGTGACGATCGCGAGGTCCGCCTTCGACTCCGCGATCGATCCCATCTCCGGACGCTTGCCTCGGTCGCGGTCTCCTCCGCATCCGAACACCACGATGAGGCGTTCGCTCGCGAACGGACGCACGGCATCCAGCGCGCGCACGAGCGCGTCTGGCGTATGCGCATAGTCGCGTAGCACCGCCGGCGAGTCATGAATGAGCTCGAGGCGGCCAGGCACCTGCGGCATGGTGGACAGTCGGTCGGCGACGCGACTTGCCGGCATTCCCAGCGCGTACGCCGACGCCGCGGCGCCGAGCGCGTTGATGACGTTGAAATCTCCGATCAGCGGGAGATGGACCTGCGCCGACTCGTCACCCAGCCAGATCGTGAACTCGCTGCCGCGCGGACTGTACCGCACGTTCTCCGAACGAACTTCGGCCGACGGAACTCGCGAGCTGAACGCGACGCGACGACGCTCGGTACGCAGCGCGTTCCACGCCGTGTCGTCGAGGTTCGTCACCACCGTGCCGTGCGGCTTGAGGAAGTCGAGCAGCATCGCCTTCGAGGCGAAGTAGCTCTCCATCGTCTTGTGATAGTCGAGGTGGTCGCGTGTGAAGTTCGTGAACGTCACTATGTCGAACAACACGCCTTCCACGCGACGCTGATGCAACGAGTGCGATGACACTTCCATCGCGACGCGCTCGACGCCAACATCGCGCAGCGCGCGAAAGACTCGCTGCAGCTCGATCGGTCCGGGCGTCGTCAACCCGCTTCCGCCGTCGAGCGGAGTGCCTTCGCTCCCGAGCAGCACGCCCAGTGTCCCGATCGATGCCGTCTTCACGCCACCATCTCCCATGAGATGGCGGAGCATGTTGACGGTCGTGGTCTTCCCGTTCGTTCCGGTCACGCCGACCAATTGCAGATCGTGCGCGGGAAAACCGTAGGCGGCCGCGGCGGCGATGGCGGCGGCACGACGACCGTCGTTCACCTCCAGTGATGGCAGCGATGTGCGCGAGGGATCTTGCACGATCGCGGCGATAGCGCCGGCGTTCGCGGCTGCGTCGAGATAGTCATGGCCGTCGCGCTCACTGCCCCGCACTGCCACGAACAGATCTCCCGGCGTTACCGCGCGGCTATCGTCGGTGATGCCGGTGAACGACGACGGCAGCGCGCCATGTCGCGCGACGAGCAGGCCTGCCTTCGCAAGCGCTGTCGCGATCGTCTCGAGCTCGGCGTTCATTCAGTGGTTGAGATCAGTAGTCGAAGACGAGTCGGACGACGGTTCCCGCGGGGACGAGCTCGCCATGGGCGGGACTCGTGGCTGCGGCGCCAGATGCCGCCGCGGCTGCGCGAGCGAGCTGGACCCGGAAGCCCGCATTGTGCAACGAACGAACCGCGTCCCGAAGATCGAGACCGCGTACGTCTGGAACGGGGTGAATCTCACGCGACGGTGGCGTCTCTCGCCGCAGCGGAAGCGTCACGACATACGGGACATCGTCGCCGCTCGCCTGAGTTGCCGGCGCCGAGGCAGGAAGTACGCGCGGCGCGCCGGTTTGCTGAATGGCCACCTTCGGCGCGGAGTCTTTTCTCGTTGGAACGACGCTCGACGCGAGCCGGCCGCGGTCGAGCGCCGCGTTGCTCGCCGCGACCGCCGCTTCGAGAATGGCTTTGCTCACCGGCGCCGCGGTTTTCGCCGCATAGATCGAGCTGTGCGGCGCTGTCATCTTCACGACGATCACATACTGCGGATTATCGCCCGGAAAAAGCCCGACGAAGTTCGGATTGTACCGGCCGTCGACATAGTGCCCGTGAACCGTCGCCCGCGGCGTTCCGGTCTTACCTGCAAGCATGTAGTTGTCGAGCGCCGCCTGGAGCGCCGTGCCCTCGTCGACGACGTCGAGCAGCATGTGGCGCACCTTGTCGGCCACTGGTTTCGAGATCACCTGGCGAACGACGCGCGGTGTGTGCCGGTAACGTACGGTTCCGTCGGGCCCGTCGATCTCTTTGATGATCGCCGGCTCGATCAGCTGGCCGCCGTTGGCGAACGGCGCGTAGGCCGCCGCGAGTTGCAGCGGCGTCACCGCGATCTCGTAGCCCATCGAGATCTGGTACGTCGATTGATTCGACCACGATTTGGGGGCGTACAACACACCCGGCGACTCGCTCGGAAACGGAAGCCCGGTGGTTGCGCCGAAGCCAAAGTCCCGAAGCGTCTCGAACTTCTCGCGACTGCTCAGCCGCTGTGAGAATTTGATGATGCCGATGTTGCTCGACCACCGCAGCACTTCGGCGAGATCGGCGCGGCCGACCTTGTGATCGTCGCGAACCGGATTCTTTCGCCCGTCGATCTGAAGCACGCCATCGCCGGTGTCGACGGAATCCCCGTCCTTGACGCGGCCGTGCTCGAGCAGCGCCGCCGCCATGAACGGTTTCGCCGTCGATCCGGGCTCGAACGGCTCGGTGAGCACGGAGGCCGCGGTTTCGCGCGGATCGAGACGCCTACTCGCGAGTGCCCTGATCTCCCCGCTGTGCGGATCGAGAATGACGATGTCGCCGCCTTCGGCGCCCATGCGCGCCACAGCATCGGCCAGCGCCTTTTCCGCGATCTCCTGCAGATCGGCGTTGATCGTCAGCACGACGCTGTTGCCCTTGACGGGCGGAGTTCCCGGCGCCGTGGGCGACTCGCGCAGCTGTCCCTTGGTGTCCTTGATGATCGATGCCGCGCCCGGCACCCCGCGCAGAATCGAATCGAGCGACAGCTCGAGACCGTCGACGGCCTTGTTGTCCGCGTCGACATGGCCGAGGATGCCCTGTGCGCCTTGCGACGCGACATAGGCTCGTGTGATGGCCGCGAACGAGTGTACGCCTCCCAATGACATCGCGGGCGCGGCGTCGGTAGCGAGAAAGCGTCCCGGGAGCGTCAGGTATTTCACCGACGTGTCGAGTGCGCGAGCGATGATTGCCGGATCGACTTTGAGCCGAGTCAACGCACGGCGAAGCGCCGGACGCTGATTCACCTCGCGCGGCGCAATCTCCAGGCGAACCATCTCGCGACTCTGCGCGAGCACGCGATGCGTTGCGTCGAAGATCTCCCCGCGAGGCGCCGGCACCGTTCGCTCGAGCACCTGCTGGCGCTCGGCGCGTTGCCGCCAATCGCGTCCGTGGATCAACTGGACGCGCGCCGCCTGAATGAGGATCGCCACCGCGAAGATGGCGAGCGTCGAATGCGCCAATCCGATGCGCTTAGAGCGAATCATGTGGCGCCGCTTTATTGGGGGCCGGACGCGAGAGGATGACCTGCTGCTCCGGTTTGGGGATGTGCATGTTCAGACGTTGCTCGGCGATCGGCTGCAGGCGCGCGCGGCCCGAAGCGTCTCGAATGGCGCTTTCCAACTTGGTCCGCTCGGCATCGAGCGCTTCTCGCTTGCGCTCGAGCTCCAGAAGCCGGCGCTGCTCGCCGACACCACGCATCCTCCGTGCAATGACGCCTGTCGTGACGATGACGAAACCGATCAACACGACGGCGATCATCGAACGACGGCGGCCGCCGCGGCCACCTACCTTGCGCTTCGCCATGCTCGCAGGCGCGCACTGCGCGCGCGTGGATTGTCGGCCACTTCAGCCTCCGACGCCGTGATCGATCGCGGGGTGAGCGTCGTGCCGAGCGGCCGGCCGCGGCACGTGCACACCGGTTGCTTCGGAGGACAGATGCATGCGGCGCTCCAGTCGCGGAACGCGTTCTTCACCAGCCGATCTTCCCCGGAGTGGTACGAGATTACGACGAACACTCCCTCTGGTTTCAAACAGTCACGCAATGCCGGGAGTGCCCGCGCGAGCCCGAGGATCTCGTGGTTCACCGCGATGCGCAACGCCTGAAATAGTCGGGCGAAATCGGCCGGTCCGCTCCGCGGACCCAAAACGGCGCGAATCGCCCCGACGAAGTCGTCGCTGGTCTCGAAGGCGCGTGTGTCGCGACGCCGCGCGACCTCCCGCGCCAGACGCGCGCCGCGCGCTTCGTCGCCATAGTCCTTGAAGATCTTCGCCAGCGTCGGCTCGTCCTCGGTGTTCAGGAGGGCCGCGGCGTCCCGCGGCGCGTCTCGTCCCATGCGCATATCGAGACGA
>Ga0070681_10000120_pt1 | contig 58863 bp, 50 predicted proteins | sample KBSC83BmetaG_FD_65650 | JGI IMG/M metagenome (GOLD analysis project Ga0070681, IMG submission 65650) | Corn rhizosphere microbial communities from Kellogg Biological Station, Michigan, USA - KBS C8-3B metaG | ecosystem: Host-associated > Plants > Roots > Rhizosphere | place: USA: Michigan...
CCGAGGTCTCGCGGCGGAGCAGTGGGATACTGAGGGAAGAGGGAAGCGGGAAGAGGGAAGCGGGAAGAGGGAAGCGGGAAGAGGAACGACATCGTGCACCACGAAAATCACCTTCCCTCACATCTCGTCCCCCTCTTCCCGCTTCCCCCTTCCCGCTAGTCGGTTCTCAGCGCAATCAGCGGGTCTACTCTCGCTGCTCTGCGCGCCGGTAGATAGGATGCGACGACAGCGACGATCACAAGTCCGGCCGCGACGGCCACATAGACGCGCGGATCGCTCGTCGTCACGCCAAACAACAGCGACTTGAGCGATCGCGCGGCAAAGACCGAAACCGTCGCGCCAGTTGCGATACCGATGAGCGCGAGGCGCGCGGCCTCGCCGACGATCATCGCCACGATGCGCCCTTCGAGTGCGCCGAGTGCCGAGCGAATGCCGAGCTCGCGCGTTCGCTGCGTCACCGCGTACGACACGACTCCAAAGATTCCAATCGCGCCAAGCACGAGTCCAACCGCCGCGAAGCCGACGAGTAAAAGCGCGATCGTCCGCGGCGTCGCGGTCGACGCAGCGAATATGTCGCCCATCGCGCGCATATCGGCGATCGGAACGGTCGTGTCGAGTGCGCGCACGGCAGTTCGAACGGAGGCTGCGACGCGCATCGGATCTCCCGTCGTCCGAACAACCATGAACAGCGAGCTCTGTCCCTGCTGCGCATTCGGGCGATACACCTCGTCGCCCGGTTCGGTGCTTGGCGACAAGAACCGCACGCTGCCGACGACGCCCACGATCGTCGCCCAATCATTCTTCGACCCGTTCCCAATCTTGATTCGAGCGCCGATCGGATCGCTGCCGTTCCAGTAGCGGCGCGCCATCGACTCGTTGATGATGATCACGGGTGGCGCGCTGCGCGTGTCGGTCCGAAGAAAAAGTCTGCCTCGCTCGAGCGGAATCTTCATCGCACCGAAGTAGTCACCCGCGATTGAACGCCAGACGACGTTCGGATGCGTAGCCGTTGCCGGAAGCGGCGCTTTCTCGATCTCGAGACTGCTGCGCCAATTGAACCCGGTGAGCGGCAAGTGCTGTGACGCACCGACCGCGACGACGCCGGGCAGCGCGCGGATGCGTTGAACCAATCCATCGAAGTAGCCGCGAACGTCGTCGATCGATCCGCCGTTCAACGACGGCGGCTGCAGGCGAAAGCTCAACACGCCGCTCGGCTCGAATCCGAGATCGACGCGATGCAATCGCCAAAGCGTCGTCGTCATCAGACCCGCGCCGACCACGAGAACCATCGCGAGCGCGATTTCCGCAACGACCAACGCTCGGCGCGTGGATTCGCTCGCTCGGCCGCCGCCGCTCGACGGCGAGACGCGAAGTGCTCCGTCCGGATCGACGTGAGTGGCGAGCAAGGCCGGCGCGATGCCGAAGACCAATCCCATGCCAATTGTGATCGCGGCAGTCGTCGCGAGCACACGCCAGTCGATCGACACGGACGCGAGGAACGGAAGCGACGCCGGAAGAATCGATTTGAGCGCTCGAACACCCACAATTCCGAGCAGCATTCCGACGACTCCCCCACCGACGGATACGATCAGGCTCTGCACCACGAGCTGTCGCGCGATCTGACCGCGCGACGCGCCGAGTGCACGCCGAACCGCAAGCTCGCGACGACGCGCGACCGTGTGCACGAGCAACAGATTGCCGACGTTCGCGCCGGCGATGAGGAGCACGGTAGCGACCGCACCGAGCAGAACGAGCAGCGATCCCCGCGCACCACCGACGAGACTGTCGTGCAGCGACGTGACGATGCCGTCCCGACCGTATTCCTCGGTGTAGTTGAACGCGGTCCGCATCTGCGGTACGAACGTTTGCAGCTCCGATGTCGCAGCGGCGAGCGTCGTCGAGGGAGCGAGCCGTCCGAATGCGAGCGCCGTCTGTCCGGTATAGAAGCGCGACGAACGATCGATCTGTAGCGGCAGCCACGCATCCACGCTCGCCTGGAACGCCTCGAAGTTCGCGGGCATGACGCCGATGACGCGATGCGGCGAGCCCAAGTCGATGACGCGCCCGACGACAGACGAATCGCTGTTGAACTGAGTCGTCCAGAGGTGGTGGCTCAGAACGACGGCGTCCCAGCGATCTTCAGACGATTCGCCGTTCACGAATCCGCGACCGATTGCGGCGTGGACGCCAAGCGTCTGGAAGAAGTTCGTCGAGACGCGCGCAGCGTCGAGTTGCCGAGGTTCGCCGCTGCCCGTGAGTGGAATTCCCCAGCCCGGACTAAACGCCGCAACCGCGCTGAAAGCGCGCGAATGGCCCTGCAGATACTCCAACTCGGCGTTGGAGATCGCCTTCGTCGGCCAGATTGCCGCGAGGCGATCCGGATTCGCAAACGGCAGGGGGCGAACGAGCACGCCGCTCACCACGCTATAGACGGCGGTGTTCGCGCCAATGCCGAGGGCGATGGTGAGGAGCGAAACCGCGGCGAACATTGGCGCCGTTCGCAGCGTACGCATTGCGTAGCGCGCGTCCTGCCAGGTGGCTTCCAGCGTCCGTTCTCGAGCTTCGTCTCTCGCCGCTTCGCGCCAGCTGTCTCGTCCGCCGAATGCCACTGCGGCGTTACGGCGCGCCGAATGGACGGAAGCGCCGCGTTCGATCTCGCGTTGGGCGTGCATATCCAGATGGAACTGGATCTCCTCGTCCAGCCGCGCATCGACGTCCCGCGCGCGGAGGGTTCCGCGAAGGCGGGCGATGAGGTTTCGGAGGCGGGCCATCGTCACTCCTTTCGACGGTCTAAAGAAAGGCTACGATCGGCGCGTGCGACGGTCAAGCCGGGCGCCGCGAGCGGGCCGGCGTACGGGATGACTGCGCAAAGCTGGGACAATGAAACGGGCGCGCCGATCGGCGCGCCCATTTCACTTTCGCCAAGGTGGCGTGTCGTCCTTGCGTGGAAGCTCGGGATTCTCGCGGTACAACGTCGCGGTTTTGCCGATCACCTGAACCACGTCGGCACGCAGCGAGGCGGCGATCTCATTCGCGGCTTCCTTCGCGCCGGCATCCGCATTTTTCGAGAACTGGATCTTCACGAGCTCGCGCGTGCGAAGCGCGTCGTCGATCGTCTGAAGGACGGCGTCGGTGATGCCGTGCTGTCCGACGTGGACCGTCGCGGACAGGTGATGTGCTTCCGCGCGCAGCGCGGCGCGCTCCTTCGACGTGAGTGGCATGCCCGGAAGCTAACGGCGCGAGCGATCCGAGCGGCTCACTCCCCCGAGCGCCTCGAACGGATCGATCGGCTCCCCGTTCCAGTATTTGCCGTCCGCGGGCCAGCGCATGACCTGAAAGTGCAGATGCGGCGTGTCCTTCGGCGCATTGCCCGTGGTTCCCACGAAGCCGAGCGTGTCACCCTTCACGATCGTGCGGCCGGGGGACATCGCGTCGTTGTAGTGGTCCATGTGCGCGTAGTAGTACACGAGTCGGCCGGCGGGATCGACCGTGTACATCGTGATGCCGCCGAGCGTGCTGTTCGACATGCGTAGAATTCGCCCGTCGTCCGCCGAAAGAATCGGCGTCCCACGTGGCGCGAGAATGTCGATCGCGTGATGCGTTCGCGCGCCGCCATCGCGATCATCGTTGAACGTATCGTCGACGCGCGTCATGTCCGCGCCGGCGACCGGCAACAACAGGTGCCGAAGCCGCAGATAGTCGACGTCGTTCGTCGCGGACGACGCGGTCGGATCAGCCGCCGTTGCGACGGGCGCCATCGGAGCCGCCGCCGCAGAAACGGAAGCCGGCGCCGGGGTCGATGCCATGCCGGCGCTTTCTGGCGTCGGATAGTAGAGCGTCGGCCGGGCGCATGCGCCCGCGAGGAGTGTGACGAGGAGCACAGGACGGATCATCGCATCGATGACGATCCGACCGGAAAACGGTAAGTCGGAAAAGCAGATCCGGAAATAAAATGCCGAAGTGCAGATCCCTCGCTGCGCTCGGGATGACAAGAAAGGCGCTCGGGATGACAAGAAAGGCGCTCGGGATGACAAGAAAGGTGCTCGGGACGACATCCTATCAGGCATAAATCCGATTCCAGCCGCGCGGCGTACCCTTCCCGACCACTCTTACCAGGAGAAGCTCGACATGTCGCGGAAGCGCGCGTTCCCAATCGCGTCGGTGTTGGCCATCGGCGCCGTCGCCTTTGCCATCAAGACTAGTTCTGCTACCCCCGTCCCGTCCCCGAAGATCGCGCTCGACGACGCGACGATCGTCGCGATCTTTGACGCCGCCAATACCTCGGACATCGAAACTGGCGAGCTCGGCGCGAAGAAAGGCAGCACGCAGGCCATTCGTGATTTTGGCGCGATGCTGGCGCGTGATCACAAGGCCGTCCGCCAACAGGGCCGCGAGCTCGCCAAGAAGCTCGGCGTGACGCCGACGCCACCCAAGGACGACGGCGCGAAGGAGCACGCGGCGATCATGAAGCGCCTGAGCAGCCTCTCGGGCGCGGAATTCGACAAAGCCTTTTTGCAAAATGAAGTCGGCTACCACGAAGCGGTGATCGCGGCCGTGCAGAAAACACTACTGCCGGCAATTCAGAACACAGAGCTCAAGGACCTCGTCACCAAGGTCGCTCCGGCGTTCATTGCTCATCGCGACGCCGCGAAGAACATGCTCGACAAAGCGAGCATGTAGCGGGCCGCGAGAGTGCCCGGGGCGCGATCCGCGCCCAGCTTCATTTCGGTGTGATGACGCGCCGATCGAGACCCACCTTCGCGACGATCGCCGCGAAGCGTGGGTCTGCTCGTATCGGATCGAAGATGGACTCGGCCAACGACTCGCTCGAGAAGAACGCGTCGTGATCCGTGGCCGCGCGTTCCAGGAGCGACAGCGCGCGCCCCTTGTCGCCGAGTGCCAGGAAGATGCGAGCGGCAGCGGGGCCCGCGCCGCTCGCGCGGCCGACCTGTGTTTCGGCGCCAATTGCCAGATCCGCGGCGCGACGCTGGTTTCCGGACTTGGCATACGCATACCCTAACAGGCCCGTGATCGTGAACGACGAAGCGTCGATCCGCTGCGCCGCCTCGAGCTGCGTAATGGCATCCGGAAGTCGTCCAAGCTCGAGATACACAGTTGCGAGCATGAAGCGCGTCACCGAGAGCGACGAGTCGAGCTCCACCGCTCGCTTTCCAGCGATGATGGCGGAATCCGCCACGCGCGAGGCGAGCGACACGCCATACGATCCAAAGGTCACCGGAGACAACGGATCGAGCTCCGTCGCGCGCTTGAGCTGCGCGCGCGCTTCGGCCAATCGGCCGTTCACGAGCAGCAACTCACCATACCACTGGTGAGCGCCGGCGTAGTTCGGATCGAGCGTGAGCGCTCGCTTGTAGTCCGCTTCCGCATCAGCCCAGCGCCAGCCCACTTGCAACAGGTTACCGCGCGACGCAAAAGCGTCGGCGAGCGTGCTGTCGAGTCTCACGGCGCGATTGATTGCCGCGAGCGCCAGTGGCATCACGGAATCCACGCGAACGTTCGCGTAGAGCGGCAACGTCGCGTACACGTCCGAGATGCCCGTGTACGCGCGCGCAAAGCTGGAATCCTTCGCGGCCGCTTGTTGGAAGAAGTCGAGCGCGTGACGGAGATTCGCCTCGCCGCGCTTGTCGAAGAAGTAGCGGCCACGCAGATAGAGGTCGTACGCCTGCAGATCCGTCGTACCGTGGTTGGCGGTCGCAACCGGCGGCGCGGCCGCCGGTGCTGCTGTACTGGCCGCTTTCGGCGCGGCAGACGTCAGCTCCGGTTGAATCGCCGCGACGATGTCGCTCGTGATGTCGTCCTGAACCTTGAACACGTCCTTGGACTCGCGCTCGAACATGTCCGACCAGATCGTGAATCCGTCGGCCGTGTTCACGAGTCGCGCGGTCACGCGCAGACGATTCTTGTCGCGCTGCACGGTGCCGAACAGCACCATGTTGACGTTGAGCGACTTTCCGATGTCCATCGGGCTCGACGCCTGATTGTGCTTCGCGGTCTCGTTCGATGTCGCCACGCGAAGACCGGGCAGACGGCTCAGCGCGTTCGCAAGCTCGGCCGTCATACCCGCCGCGAAGTACGCTTCACTCGTATCGCGACCGATGTTGACCAGCGGCATCACGGCGATCGACTTTGCTGCGACTGCAGCACCCGCCACCGGGACCGCTGCGGTCTCCGGTGAGTGACGGTTCGTGAACCACGCTCCTCCGGCCGCGACGGACGCCAGGATTCCAGCGCCGGTGAGTGCCCACAGCACTCGTCGCGGGCGGGGCGCCGCCGGTGGCTTCGCCGATACGAACGTGCCGCTGACGACGGACGGATCCTCGAGCGTTCGTGCGACTTCGGCTGCTGTTTTCGGACGCTTGCCCGGATCTTTTTCGAGCAGACGCATGAGCAGGCTCGCGAGCGCCTCGGGCACGTCGTAGCGGCGCGACGCGATCGGCGCCGGCGCTTCGGTGAGCTGCGCGGCGAGTAGCTGCTGCGGCGCACGACCATGAAATGGCGGCGTTCCGACCAGCATCTCGTAGCCGACAATTCCGAGCGCGTAGAGGTCGGCGCGATGGTCGGTGCTCGGGTCGCCGGCCGCTTGTTCGGGCGCCATGTACGCGGGCGTTCCGATCGATGTTCCGACGAGCGTGATCGTGCCGGTGCGAGTCGTCGATGCGGGCCGCGTGCCTTCGCGAGACGCCGTGATCGCTTTCGCGACGCCGAAGTCGGTAACGGTGGCCGATCCCGACGACAGCAGGATATTGTCGGGTTTGATGTCGCGGTGAATGATCCCGCGGCCGTGCGCGTAGACGAGGGCGCGCGCGACGTCCTTGAGGATGCTCACCGCCTCGCGGACGGAAAGCGGGCCGCGCGACAAGCGGGCGCGCAGCGATTCCCCTTCCACGAACGGCATGATGAAGAAGGGCAGCCGAACGGCGCTGCTCTCCCCGTCGCTGGGAGACGTTTCGCCGGCGCTCAGGACCGGGACGATGTGCGGATGCTGCAGCGCGGCCGACAGCATGATCTCGCGCTTGAACCGATCGACTGAGACGGTCGCCGCGAGCTCGAGCGGCAGCACTTTGATCACGACCGCGCGGCCAAGCGCGTTGTCGCGCGCGACGAACACGCTCGACATTCCGCCACCCCCGAGCTCTCGGTCGAGGGTGTACGCGGCTCCCAACGTCCGCTGCAGTTCGTCTCGAAGTACGGTCACATCGCGATCCGTCACGCGGCGGGTACACCAAGGTATTGCCCGCTCAACCCGTGAGACAGCGCCTTTGGGATGAATGGTTGTTGCATCCGCGAGATCTTACCGAATTCCGACGTTTCCGTTCCTGTTGGGGACGGACTATATTCTCGCCCATGGCCGACCACGTCGATCGATACATTCCAGCCGAAACCAATGGCGGTTGGGGATTTGCCGGTTTCATCTGGCTGCTGACCATCGCGCTCATCATTGTGGTAACGTACATCCACAAGCAGACGTATCGTCATCCCACCGACGTGACGTGGCATGGTCGCGGGTCTGGGGACGCAGCGTCGGAAAAGTAGTCGACCTAGCGGGTCATCCTGATGCCGCCCGAAGGGCGGCGGAGGACCTGCTTTTGTGTCACGCGGTTGTTCCCGGGGCCGGTGCTGAACGGCGTAGCATAAGAGCAGGTCCTCCGCTCGCTTCGCTCGCATCAGGATGACACGTCGTTGACTGCCCCATTCCTCTACTACCGAGCGACATCACTACAAGACGCGGCTGAGCGTCTCGCCCAGCCCGGCGCGGTCTCGCTTGGCGGCGGAACCGACCTCCTCGTGACCATCGCCGAGGAGATCACGAATCCCGACTTGCTGGTGGACCTTCGTGGAATTCCGAACAGCGACGGGATTCACGAAACTGATTCGGGCGACGTCCGCATCGGAGCGTCGGCGCGAGTGGCCGACATCGCGCTCGATCCGCTCATCCGTGCGCGGTATCCGGTGCTTGCCCAAGCATGCGAGGTCGTCGGAACGCCGGCCCTCCGGCACATGGGGACGATCGGCGGAAATCTTTGTCAGCGTCCGCGCTGCTGGTACTTTCGCCGCGGCATTCCATGTCTCAAGAATGGCGGAGACTACTGCCCTGCCGTGCACGGTGAGAATCAGTACTTGGCCATTCTCGACGCGGGACCGTGCTATGCGGTGCATCCGTCTGATCCTGCTGTTGCGTTGACGGCGCTCGACGCCGTGATCGAAATCGAGGCCGTGGCTGGCGCGCGCCAAATCCCGATCAGCGACTTTTACCTGCTGCCAAGCGAGCGTGTCCTGGAAGAGACTGTGCTTCGCCCGGGAGAGTTCGTTTCGGCGCTGATCCTGCCGAGCGGCGCATCGGGAGGAGTGCAGCGGTATCGAAAGCTGATGCAGCGCGAAGCGTGGGATTTCGCGCTCGTGAGTGTCGCGGGGTGCCGTCGCGCGAACGGTGATGTGCGGATCGTGTTCGGTGGTCTTGCGCCGCGGCCCTGGAGAGTGAATTCGTCTGTCGAAGAAGACGTGTCGTCGGGCGGCTTGGACGAGGACACGATCGCGACGCTCGCCGACCGCGCGTTGTACGATGCCAAGCCGTTGTCGAAGAACGAGTACAAGGTCGAACTGGCGGCATCCTTGCTCCGCCAGATCATCTCGGAGGTTGCCTAGTGGAAGAGGCCGCCGGAACTCGAGCGTATCTCGTCGATGATCGCGCCAAGGTCGCGCACCCGTTGGGTGTGCAGTCGACCTCGATTGGCCGCGACGCCTCGAACGAGATCGTCATTCGCGACCCGTCGGCGTCGCGCTTCCACGCCGAGATCCGGCAGGAGAACGACTCGTTTGTGCTCCATTCGATTGGTGCGATGGGAACGCTTCTGAACGCGAAGCCGATGTCCGCGCCCCACACGCTCACCGAAGGCGACTCCGTCGAGATCGCCTTCGTGAAGCTGCGCTTTACCCGGTCGATCGGAGCGGGCTTCACTCCGCCACCCGCACACTCGCGGACCAACGACGAGTTCTCTCGAAAGCCGACGCATGGCGCCCAGCCGGCGATCGTCGACGAGAACAATTCAGCGGGCCGTCACATGCGGCGCGTTCAGCTCGTTGTGCTCCTCATCGCGGTGCTGGTGGGCGTCTGGTGGTGGACTCGCCACAGGGCGTAAACGGCTAGCGGCGGGTGGCTCCGCTTGGCCGCATTAGCTATTCGAGGCGAAGGGCGGAAGACGGATCGACGCGAAGGGCCCGTCTTGCGGGCAACATCGACGCGACGCACACCGCCCCGATGAGCATGAGCGATGTGACAACGTACAGCACGGTATCGAACGGAGTGCTTCCGTACAAGAATGATTTCATGAGGCCGCCCATCTCGAGGCTGAGCCCAAGCCCGACGCCAAACCCGAGTACAACGGGGAAGACGGTCTCCCGGAGAATGGTCCACAGGACGCGTTCAGAGCTTGCTCCGATCGCTAGCCGAATCGCGATCTCGCGCGTCCGTAGTGACACACTCGTCGCTGTCACGCCGAACACACCGACGAGTAGCAGGAATAAACCCAAGGCTGCCAACCCGCTGACCGAACTCGCGGTGAAGCGCGGCGTTGCCAGGTATTTGTCGACGTCGTCTTCGAGAAACGTCACGGCCCATCGGTTCCGTGGACCGGCCGCAAGAGGAGCGACAGCGGCGCGCAATTCTTGATCGATCGCGTTTGTCCTCTTTCCCACGCGGGCCACGACTTGCACGACGAATGGCCTGGCCTGTGCGAAGGGGCGATACACCACGGCTTCCTTGGGGGCGGTGGGATCGTCTCGCAAATGAGCATCACCGGCGACGCCGACGATCGTCGTCCACACCTCCACCTCGGCAGGCCCTATCCCGGTGAGGGCCAGCTTGCGCCCGACCGGATTGGCATCGCCGAATAGGCGACGAGACGCCTCGAGACTGAGAATCGTCACGTAGGGATGCGACGCGTCGTCGGCGTTCGTGAACGATCGCCCTTTGATCAGTGGAATGCCAAGGATGTCAAAGACGTTCGGCGTAATTCCAAAGATCGCGCGCGGAATTGTCGGCGCGAGGCGTTCCGCCATTCCTTCGCTTCGTAAGTGGACTGTGAAGTCCGTCGCAAGAACGGCGGTGCGCGACACGCCAGCCACCGCCGCGACGCGTGACAACGCGTCCACGCCCAAGGCCTTTACGTCGGATGTCGGGCGAGGCCGGGTTGGTGGCGCGCCAATGAGCACAATGCCGGAGGGCGTGTACCCAAGCTCCCGGAACTCCAAGCGGCGCAGCTCTTTCACGACGAGTCCTGCGGCCATCATCACGACAATTGCGATCGCGCTCTCGACGAACACGATCGCACGTTGGGACATGATGATTCCAGCGAGGGAAGCCCTAGTAGCGCGCCCCATGATGGCATCCACGAGGTCGTGCCGCATTATGACCAAGACCGGGACGACGCCAAGAACAATCGCGATGACAAACGCGAGGGTAACCATGACTCCCACCGTCGGGCCGTCGAGCGTGGGAACAACGCCCAGAGTCGCAGTGTGAAGCTTCTCGGACGCGAGCCTAACTAGTGGCACCGAGAGCAGAGCCGCTAGGAGAAGTCCGGGCGCAACCAACAGCGACGTCTCAACAACCATCTGACGGATCAGCCACGCGCGCGAGGAACCGAGGGCACGACGCACGGCAAGCTCGCTCCGGCGAGCTTCGGTGCTCAGCAGGTTCAGCATCAAGAGATTCGCGACGGCGAGCACGAGCACGGACGCCGCCAGTGCAAACAGCGCCAGACGTCCTTCCTTGCCTGCGTTGCGACCCCGCCGATAATCGGCGAGACGTGTCGCGCGCACCTCCAAGCTGCCGCCAAGCGAGCGGTCGCCAGGCGGCCGAGCCGCTTCGACGAGATCTCGAACATCGCCGGCAATTCTTCCTGCCTCGGCGCTTGCGGAACGTACCAGAACATCAGGCCGAAGTCTTCCCAAGACGTCGACAGTGGCGAGCGACGACGGCTCGGCCGCGCCCAAGGGAAGCCAGTAACTACTCGTTGCGTCCCACGCGAATGTCCGCGGGAGCACGCCGATGACCTGATAGTGTTTCGGGGCCGCGTCGGGCGGAAAACGATCGAGCAGTGTGAGGGACTTTCCAATGATGCCTGGGTCGCCGCCGAATTTCGACATCCAGTAGGCGTAGGCCAGAACGGCAACAGGGGGCGCACCGCTGGCCGTATCGCTCTCCAGAAACCAGCGCCCCATTTTCGGTTGGACGCCAAGCATGGAGAGAAACCCCGGTGTGGCCGCATGTCCGGGGACAATTTCAGCAACGGCGTCGGCATCTCCCGGTAGCTTGGCAAGGGTCGACGCCGCCTCGAGTCGCTCGAATGATCGCGAGCGGCGCCGGAATTCCAAGAAGGCCGCGTAGCTCAGTCCGGGACCCTCGGATCCGGGATCGCGACTCGAGGCATCGTGGCGCGTATAGACGGCGACCAAACGGTCCGCGAATGCATACGGATAGTCCCGAAAATCCACCTTCGAGACTACGCTGACCATTGCCCCGACGACAGCAAGCGAGATCGCAATCGAAACAATCGCGACAAGAGAGACAAATGGCCTGCGCAAGAGGCGCCGGCGACCGACGACGAGATCAGCGGAGACCACTATCGGAGACCATCCGATCAAGCGCTTGATCTGCACCGACACCTCCTGTGCACCCAGTCATTCCGTGGATGGTAGCCACAGACTCCATGGCTTGCGTGCCCGAATCTGCGATTGGCCAATCGCCTGCCCGACGACGGAGTCGTCTCGGACGACGCACTCGTTGGGGCCCGGCGTAGGGAGATAACAAATGCGGGATAGAGATGTCTGCGCAAGACCGAATAAAACGGAAAACAAAGCTTCGAAGTTTTCTCATTTTCTCAGTCGGGCTGGTACCGTGGCTAATTGCGGCCGACCATCTCGCGGCGTGAGCCTCTGCTTCGCGCCGCGCCCTCCAGCGTTTGGAAGTCACGTCGGCTGGGCTAGTGGCGGAGCCCCCAGAATCCTTCAATCCTGGGCAGTGCGCATATCACCCGAACGTGCGATGCGGTGATCCTCCGGCAGACCGCTCACCGTCGAGTACGGCAACTCTGTCACGCGGAGCCCTCCAAGGGTCCAAGAATCGGCGCACCCTAGCCATCCCGCCTTAAAGCCGACTAATTTTATCTGACTTGTCCTTCCCGTCCGCAAATAGCGGCGGAGAAGGGCAGCCGAGCTCGTGGAGACGAGCCGCAAGCGATTCACCGAAAAAGAGTTGCGTCACACGGCCAGGTCGGCAACTTGCCTCACCTGGCGATCGGAGCCGGAATCATCGTGCAGGGGCGCAACTACGTGGGGCATGGAAATGAGTAGCTCGATCGAGTCGTTGATCAGCCGGGAGTATCAGCATGGTTTCGTGACCGACATTGAATCGGACACGCTGCCGCCTGGCTTGAGTGAAGACATCGTGCGCGCCATCGCGGCGAAGAAGGACGAGCCGCCGTTCATGGTCGAGTGGCGGCTGAAGGCGTATCGCCGCTGGGCGCAGATGAAAGAGCCGCATTGGCCGAACGTCACGTACGGGCCGATCGACTATCAGGGAATCTCCTACTACTCCGCGCCGAAGACGAAGAAACCGCTGGGCAGCCTCGACGAGGTCGATCCCGAGCTGCTCAAGACGTACGAGAAGCTCGGCATTCCGCTCACCGAGCAGAAAGTGCTGAGCGGCGTCGCGGTCGACGCCATTTTCGATTCAGTGTCCGTCGGCACGACGATGCGCGAGGAGCTGGGGAAGCTCGGCATCATCTTCTGTTCATTCGGTGAAGCCATTCGCGAGCACCCCGAGCTCGTCAAGAAATATCTCGGCTCCGTTGTTCCCTACAGCGACAACTTCTTCGCGGCGCTAAATAGCGCGGTTTTCTCCGACGGCTCGTTCGTCTACGTGCCGAAAAACGTTCGCTGCCCGGTCGAGCTGTCGACGTACTTCCGCATCAACTCGGCGGACACCGGCCAGTTCGAGCGAACGCTCATTGTCGCGGATGAAGGCGCGTACGTCAGCTATCTCGAAGGCTGCACGGCGCCCAAGCGAAGCACCAATCAGCTGCACGCGGCCGTCGTGGAGCTCGTCGCGCTCAAGGGCGCGACGATCAAATACTCGACCGTCCAGAACTGGTATGCCGGCGACAAGAACGGCGTTGGCGGCATCTACAACTTCGTGACGAAGCGCGGCAAGGCACAGGAAGGCGCAAAGATCTCGTGGACGCAGGTCGAGACCGGAAGCGCGATCACGTGGAAGTATCCGAGCGTGATTCTTCAGGGCGACAACTCAGTCGGCGAGTTCTACTCCGTGGCGGTCGTGAACAACAAGCAGCAGGCCGACACGGGCACGAAGATGATCCACATCGGCCGCAACACGAAATCGACCATCGTCTCGAAGGGCATCTCGGCGGGCGAGGGAAACAATTCGTATCGCGGCCGAGTGCACGTGCTGCCGAAGGCGACGGGCGCGCGCAACTACACGCAGTGCGATTCGATGCTCGTCGGGAATCGATGCGGCGCGCACACGTTCCCGTATGTCGAGGTCGGCAACAACAGCGCGATCGTCGAGCACGAGGCGTCGACGTCGAAGATCGGTGAAGACCAGATCTTCTACTTGAAGGCGCGCGGACTGTCCGCCGAGCAGGCGGTGTCGATGATCGTTTCGGGGTTTTGCAAGGAAGTGTTCAAGGAGCTGCCGATGGAGTTTGCGCTGGAGGCACAGGCTCTGTTGGGGATCACGTTGGAAGGATCAGTGGGGTAGAGCGGTCAGCAGTCATCCTCTGCTCGCGAAGCGAGCGGAGGATCTACTGTGAATCACGCGGAGCTCGTGTCGCGAGAAAGAGCAGATCGTTTCGTTCGGTGATGAGCAAGACAACTTTCGGATTAATGAGAATAGATCCTCCGCGCGCGCTGCGCGCGCGCAGAGGATGACCACTATGCTAGAAATCAGAGATCTCAAAGCCAGCGTCGGCGACAAGCCGATCCTGAAGGGCCTCAACCTCACGGTCAATGCCGGCGAAGTCCACGCCGTCATGGGCCCCAACGGCTCCGGCAAGAGCACGCTCGCTCAGGTGCTCGCCGGCAATCCCGCGTATGAGGTCACCGGCGGCTCCGTGACGTACGACGGAAAGGATCTCCTTGCAATGGCGCCCGAAGAGCGCGCGCAGCAGGGGATCTTTCTCGCGTTTCAATATCCGGTCGAAATCCCGGGCGTGTCGAACGCGTACTTCCTCCGCGCCGCGTACAACGAGACCCGGAAAGCGCGCGGAGAGGACGAAGTCGATCCGCTCGAGTTCGCCGATCTGATGGAAGAGAAGCTCGCGTACGTCGACATGGATACGTCGATGCTCACGCGGTCCGTGAACACCGGCTTTTCCGGCGGCGAGAAGAAGCGCAACGAGATCCTGCAGATGGCCGTGCTCGAGCCGAAGCTGGGCATTCTCGATGAAACCGATTCCGGCCTGGACATCGACGCTCTGCGTGTCGTGGCCGATGGCGTGAACAAGCTGAAGAAGCCGACGAACGCCACGATCGTCGTCACGCACTATCAGCGACTCCTGAACTACATCGTGCCCGACTTCGTGCACGTGCTGGCACACGGCCGCATCCTCAAGTCAGGCGGCAAAGAGCTGGCGCTCGAGCTCGAGGAGAGGGGCTACGACTGGGTGACGGGCGCGAGCCCGGTGGGAGCAGGGGCGGCAGCGTGACGGCACCAGTGATGGACGGCAGCGCGGTGGACTCGTACGTCGAAGCCTTCGACGAGCTCGCGACGGTTGCGCCGGTAACTGCCGTGGCGCAGTCGCTCCGGCGCGCTGCCTTCGAGCGTTTTTCAGCGCTCGGCTTTCCAACGACGAAGAACGAGGACTGGCACTACACGAGTCCTTCGGCGATCGCGGATCATGAGTTCACGCTCATCCCAGCGCCGAGTGGGGACGTCAAGCCGAGCGAGCTGGCTCCGTTCACGTTCGGCGCCGCGGATTGGAATACGCTGGTCTTCGTGAACGGCCGCTTCGCCGCCGAGTTGTCGAGTATCCGAGCTCAGAGCGGCGTGACGGTTCTCGACCTCGCGACCGCGTGGACGCGCGAGCCGGCGCTGCTGGGCACGATCGGTACGATCGCCGGGTACGAGAACAGCGCGTTCACCGCGCTGAACACTGCGTTCATGTACGATGGTGCCATCGTCACCGTCGCACCGAACACCGAGGTGGAGCGGCCGATCCATCTGCTCTTCGTGGCCGATGCGACCGCGGCGAAAGGAATGCTGCACCCGCGCAACCTCATCACCGTCGGTCGAAACGCGAAGGCAACGGTCATCGAGAGCTACGTGTCGACCGGCGACGCCATGTACTTCTGCAATCCGGTCACCGAAGTCTCGATCGCGGAAACCGCAACACTGCAGCACTACAAGATGCAGCGTGAAGGTTCGCGCGCGCTGCACGTCGGCACGATCGAGACGCATCAGGCGCGCGACAGCCATTACATCTCGTTCTCGTTCGCGACGGGCGCCGCCCTCTCTCGAACGAACATCTATACGACGTTGGCGGGCGAAGGCTGCGGCGCGACGCTGAACGGCCTGTACATGCTCGACAGCGATCAGCATTGCGACCATCAGACGATGATCGTGCATGCCCAGCCGAACTGTTACAGCCGCGAAGTCTACAAAGGGATTCTGGACGGCCGGTCGCACGGCGTGTTCAACGGCAAAGTGTACGTCCATCCGATTGCCCAGAAGACCGACGGAAAGCAGACCAACAATACGCTGCTGCTCTCCGATACGGCGCAGATCGACACCAAGCCGCAGCTCGAGATCTTCGCCGACGACGTGAAGTGCACTCACGGCGCGACGGTCGGACAGATCGACCAGCTCGCCCTGTTCTATCTCAAGAGCCGCGGAATCGATGCGGCGCTGGCGCGGCGTCTTCTGACCTACGCGTTCGCCGCGGACGTCCTCGAGAAGATCGAGATCCCGGAGATTCGCGACGGTCTCGAGCAAATGACGCTGGAGCGTTTCGTCTAACTATCCGTCCCTCGCGTCGCGAGCGAGGGATCTGCAGTTCTTCGAAGGAATGACTGTGTCGACCGACGCGCTGTACCAAGAGCTGATTCTCGAGCACAATCGCAAGCCGCGGAACTTTGGCGAGATTCCGGACGCTGATCGCGTCGTCGAAGGCCGAAATCCGTTGTGTGGCGATGAAGTGCGGCTCTCCGTGAAGCTCGACGGAGACCGGATTACCGACGTCAAGTTCGTCTCGCCGCCCGGCAAGGGCTGTGCGATCTCGAAAGCGTCCGCATCGCTGATGACCGCGGCCGTCAAAGGAAAGCCCGCCGCGGACGCCGAAGCGCTCTTCGAGCGCTTTCACAAGTTGGTGCGAGGTGAGTTGTCGGAGGAGGAGCAGCGCGCCCTGGGTTCGCTCCGTGCGTTCGCCGGTGTTTCGAAATTCCCAATGCGCGTCAAGTGCGCCAGTCTCGCGTGGCACGCGCTCCACTCCGCGCTGGCCGGCGGAGCTGCTGAAGTGACGACGGACGATCGCGCACACGGTCCGCCGACTACGGAGGGAGCATGATTACTACGCGACCGGCGACCGGCGACCGGGGACGGGCGACCGGCGAGCCGGCACTTGTTGGTCGTTCGGATTTTCCGCTGCTCGCCGCGTTTCCGGATCTGCACTATCTCGACTCCGCGGCGACGACCCAGAAGCCGCGCGCCGTGCTCGACGCGATGACGCAGTATTACTCGCACGACAACGCGAATCCCCATCGAGGCGCCTACGCGCTCTCGGCGCGGGCGACCGAGCGTTATCACGAGGCGCGAGAACGCATCGCCCGGTTCGTTGGCGTTCGAGACTCGGCACGCTTGATCTTCACCCGCGGCACGACCGAATCGCTCAACCTCGTCGCCACGGCCTGGGGCCGGCAAAACGTGCGAGCGGGCGACGAGATCATCGTGACCGGGCTCGAGCATCACGCCAACTTCGTCCCGTGGCAGCAGCTCGCGCTTTCGATCGGCGCCTCGCTGCGGATCTGCCGAATCACATCCGACGGTCGAATCGACTTGGACGAGCTGCGTTCGATGACCGGCTCGCGGACGAAGGTCATCGCATTCGGGCATGTCTCGAACGCGCTCGGAACTATCAATCCGGTATCGGAAATCGCGGCAATCGCGCGGACGGTCGGCGCAATCACTGTCGTCGACGGCGCGCAGTCCGCGCCGCACCTGGCACTCGACCTGGATTCGCTGAACGTCGACTTCTTCGCGTTCAGCGGGCACAAGATGCTTGGCCCCATGGGCTGTGGAGTGCTCGTCGGCCGTCGCGATTTGCTCGAGACGATGCAGCCGTATCAGTCCGGCGGCGACATGATCGAGTATGTCGGCGACGAGCGAACCACGTGGAACGTCCTGCCACACAAGTTCGAGGCTGGCACGCCGAACGTCGCGGACGCGGTTGGGTTCGCCGCGGCGTGTGATTATCTGGGTGCGATCGGCATGGACGTGGTGCGCGACCATGAGCGCCAGCTCATGGTGCTGGCGTCGGAGCGGCTGCTCGCCGTTCCTGGCGTTCGCATCTACGGGCCGCCGGCAGCGGAACGCAGTGGCGTAGTGAGCTTCACGGTGGCCGACATTCACCCGCACGATCTCGCGACGATTCTCGATGAGACAGGCGTGTGTGTTCGCGCGGGACACCACTGCGCGCAGCCGCTGATGCGGCGGCTCGACGTGCCCGCGACGGCGCGCGCGTCGTTCTACATCTACAATACCGAAGCGGACATCGACGCGCTCGTCGCCGGCGTGGAGCGCGCAAAGGAGCTGTTCGGCTAGCAACGCGACAAGACGGCGGGCGCGGCTGTGCGCGACTGGACACCGGCCGCCTGGTATAAGAGATTGCGAATGGAGCCGCACATGGAGGCGTTCATGACCGGCTTGCGTGTTCGACGCGTGGCGCTTCTCGCGCTCGGTCTTTCCACCCTCGGCTGTTGGCGATCGGTGGCGGCGGATCCTGACACACCGCCGGTTCCGGAAAACCGCGATCGGTCGGTGCTCACCACCGACGAGCTGCGAACCAATCACGACCAGTACCTGTACGATCTCGTACAACGACTGCGTCCTGAGTGGCTTCGAACCCGCGGCGCGACATCGATCGGCGCCGGAATCGCCGGCAATCCAGACGGGGATCAGGTCCAAGTCTACGTTGGTCAGGTCCGCCTCGGCGGACCGGCCGTGCTCGAGCGTCTCGAGACCTCTGCCGCGACATCGCTCAAGTACTTCACGCCCGCACAAGCGCAGCAGCGGTTCGGTCCAGGACATCCAAACGGCGCAATTCAGGTTCTCTCAGAACCACCGCCGCCCAGCCCTCCGTGATTGCCTCGGCCCGCGGGCGAGCCGCCGTGCCCGAGGCGCGCGGGATCGACATTCCCGTTGTCTCGTGACATACTCGACACGGGAAATTTGTCGCACGCAGAACCCTCCACTTCGGAGCTATCGTGCCTCGTTCAGCGCTTCACCACATCGCATTCATCGCTGCGGCGGCAGCTGGTTTCGCTTGCGCATCCGCCGGTAGCGGCAGCACGCCGAGCGGCGGCGTGACACCGACTGGAGCCGCGGCAGCACCCACCAGTTCGAATCGTGCGGTCCTCACCGGCGAAGATCTGATGAACTCGCACGAGTCGAACCTGTACAACGCGATTCAGCGCCTACGGCCCGACTGGCTCCGAACGCGCGGAGCGTCATCGATCTCGGCGGCGCGATCGGGCAATATGGATCCGGATGCAGTGAACGTGTATCAGGATCTGCAAAAGCTTGGCACCGTCGACGTGCTCAAGTCGATGTCGCTCACGCAGGCCACTTCTCTTCGCTACTACAGCGCGTCGGAAGCACAACTCCGGTTCGGCACCGGAAATCCGAACGGCGTCATTCAGATCATCACGACGCCGTAGACGGCGCTCCTAGGCGGCTTCGCGCGCGGGAGCCCGGCCTGGCAGCGTGAAGTGAAAGGTCGTCGTTTTCCCGGGAATGCTGTCGACCCAGATGCGTCCGCCATGGGCCTCGACCAGGCCCTTGGCGATGTATAGGCCGAGACCGAGTCCGGGAATCGCCGCTCCCTGCGCGGTGGATGACCGGCCGAAGCGGCTGAACAGTCGCGGCACGTCTTCCTGCTTGATCCCCTTGCCGTGATTCGTGACTGAGATCTCGACGTCCGGGCCCAGCTGCGACACGCGCACATCGATGTCGCCGCCCTTTTCGCCGTGCTTGACCGCGTTGCTGATCAAGTTGCCGAAAATTTGCTCGAAACGAACGAGGTCGACGTACACGCGCGAGACGTTTGGCCCTTCGTGAACCGCGATATGCGACGTGCCGGTCACGTGAGAGAGGCCCGCCAGTGTCTGGCGGACCACCGCGCACGGATCGACCCACGCGCGCTCGAGCGACAGCCGGTGCGCTTCGATTCGCGACATGTCGAGCAGATCGTCGACCATTCGTGCGAGGCCTTTGACAGCGGAACTGATGCGCTCGGTGATGACACTTTCATCGTCGCTCATCGCGCCTCGATGCAAGTCCGGTAGAAGCTCGGCGGACATCTTGATGACGCCGATCGGTTGCCGGAGGTCGTGCGCGATCACGGACATCCATTCTTCTTTCATCCGCTGAAGCTGCTTGAGCTGCGTAATGTCTTGCGATGTTCCGCGAATTGCGACGAGCTCTCCGGATTTGCCTATGATCGGTTCGCCGCGGACGGCGACCCAGCGATGCTGCCCGTCCGGCCGCAGGACCTCCAGGTCGAGCTCGTAGGATTCTCCAGTCTTTAGCAAATTCTCGAGTGCCTCATCCAGCGCGGACCGGCTCTCGGGCGTGAGCAGCTTCTGAAACTCGCCGCGAAAGTTGGGTATCGGTCCCAGAGGGTCGAGCCCGTGAATGCGGAACAGCTCCTCGGACCATTGAGCCGACTGGGTTTTGACGTCCCAAATCCAACTGCCGATGTGAGCAACCCGCTGCGCCTCCTTGAGATCAGCAGCCGTTCGCTCGAGCGCTCGCTCGGCCCGCTTGATGTCGGAGATCTCCGTTCCGATCCAGCAAACGCCGAAGGTGTTTCCGAGCTCGTCGCGAAGCGGGAACGCGGTCTCGAGAAATGTGAGTACCATGCCTCGCAAGCGGCCGGTCTCTTCATGCGTTACCGGCCCGCCGGCTTCGATCGCCGCGACATCGATCGCGTGGTGTCGCTCAGCGTCAGGGCGCGGGAGAACGTCGAAATCGGTCTTGCCGCGCAGGTCCTCGGCGGAGAGTCCGAACGCTTGCTGGAATTGTCGGTTCGTGAGCAGGAATTGACCTTCGAGATTCTTCACGACGATCGCGTTCGGCGAATGATCGAAGATCGCCTGCAGCAGGCTCTTGCTTTCATTCAGATCGCGCGTCTTTCGCTCGAGTCGCTCATTGGCAGCCTCGAGCTCTGATCGCGCTCGCATCAAGTCCCTCGTTGCTTCCCGCGACCGCGCGAGGGCGGCGACTTTTTCACTCGTCGCATGCTTGAGCCGAGCGTGAAAGACGCTGATCGCGACCCCGACCGCGAGAAACAACCCGGTCGTGATGTAGAGCCTGGATTCGTGCGCGACGATGGGCCTGGCCGGCTCCATCAAATAGTAGAAGAGCGCGGTGGAAAGGAGTGTCGAGCCGATGCCCGACTTGAATCCGCCCATCCACGAGCTGACGATGACCGCGGCGGTGAAGAGGAGCGTGCGCGGGATCGTCGCCCAGAACACGCTTTCGATCGCGAATGCGATCAGCGGCGGGACAACGGCGGCAAGCGCCGGATCCAGCGCCTCACGCAGCCGTACCAGGTTCGGCGTGCGATCGCCTTGCGAAGATGCTCTACCCATCGAGTGTTCGCCGCGCTGGCGGTTGGCGCTGGGTGGCGAACAAAAATGCAACGTCCGTGCTGGCGTCACTCGGGAGGCGTTGAACCAAGCGCGCGTCGAGCACGCGTTGGACGAACGCCGGAACGAGGAAAGAAGTCGCTATCGCTTTGCCGTGACCCGCTTCAGCACATCGTAGGTGAAGTCCAGCCCGTCGTCATAGGCAGAAATAAGTATTCTCTCATCTTTGCCGTGGGCCCGCACGTCATTCGTCGCGATGAAGAGGCCGCTGAAGCCGTAAACCGGCAAGCCGGCATTTCGCAGGAACAAGCCGTCCGTCGCGCCGGTCTCCATCGTCGGCACGACGGGCACAGGTCCCCAGATGGCCTTTACTGACGCGTTGATCGCCTCGAACAGGTCGGGCCGAAGCGGCGACGCGGGACTCTGGACCGCGGTATCGGCCGGCGCGACGTGAATTGACGTGTCGTTCACGATCTGCGCGATCGTCTTTTCCACCGCTGCCGGGTCGACGCCAGGCAGCATCCGGCAATTGACCGTCGCCCTCGCGGTCTGCGGCAGTGCGTTCGCAGCGTGTCCGCCCTCGAGCATCGTCGCAACGCAGGTTGTCCGCAGCAGCGCGTTGTAGAGCGGGATCTTGCTGAGGCGCGCGATCGCGGCAGGATCACGTGCTCCGCTGGCGACGCTCTTCATGTCGCCGGCGATCTCCGGCGACGCGCTCGCTGCCGCTTTCGTGAAGTACGCCTTCACGACGTCGTTCACCTGCACGGGAAATTCGTAGCGCGACAACTTTTCGAGGGCCGCCGCAAGCGCGTAGATCGCATTGTCCTTCCGCGGCAAAGAGCTGTGGCCGCCCGGGTTTCGCGCCGTGAGCGTCACCGAGTGATAGACCTTCTCGGCGGCCTGCACGTCGAACAGCGTGTGCTTTCCGTTCTCCAGCTCACCGCCGCCAGCGTCGACGTTGATCGCGTACTCGGCGTTGATCAAGTCGCGACGATTCGCGATCAACCACTGAACGCCGTTGTACGGCATGCCGCCTTCTTCGCCGGCGGTGAGCGTAAGAATGAGATCGCGGTTCGGCGTCCAGCTTTCCTGCTTGAGTCTGAGTAGCGTCGTGACGAGCATCGCGGCGCCACCCTTCACGTCCTGTGTGCCGCGTCCGTAGAAATAGCCGTCGTGCTCCGTGAGCTGGAACGGGTCGTACGTCCAGTCGTCACGCTTTGCTTCCACCACGTCGAGGTGCGCGAGCAAGAGCACGGGTTTCTGCGCGCCCGATCCACGATAGCGCACGACGATGTTTCGATTCTTCGGCGTCGGCCCGACGACCTGCACATCCGCATCGGGAAATCCAGCATCGTGGAAGCGCGTCGCAAGCTGCTGCGCCGCAATCGTCGTGTTGCCTTTCGACGCCGTCGTGTTGGTCTCGATCAGCTCACGCAGGATCGCGTGGCCGAGCTGATGAAACGTGGTCGACGATTGCTGCTGCGCCGGCAGTGGATGAGAGATCGCCATGACCGTGACGACACCGAGTGTTCCGAGTCGAGACCAGCGAGCACTCATCGCACGCCCGCGAGCGCGGCGACGACCAGCGCGGCCCATTGGGCACCGAGCCAGCCATTCGGCCCATCGGAATACCATTCGCCGAGCGAGTGCGATCCTTCATCGGTGCCGCCGCCGCCAATGCGAATCGCCGGAATGCCGAGGCTGATCGGCAGATTGGCGTCGGTGCTCGAGGCGCTGGTCGACGACGTGAATCCGAGGGCCTTTGCCGCACTCAACGCGGTCTGCACGATCGGTGCCGCATCAGACTGGGCACCGGTCGGTCGGACTCCCATCGTGTCGATGACGAGCGATAGCTTCGCGGCCGCTGCACGCGGTCCAGTCCATCGCGCATTCTCCGCGGTGAGCGCGTCGCGCAGCGCCTTCTGAATCTTCGCGTCGGTCGCCGCGAGCGATGCCGCATCCTCGGAGCGCATATCTACTTCCATCGTGGCATCCGCGGAGATCGAATTCACCGACGTGCCACCTTGAATGATGCCGACGTTGAACGTCGTCTTCGGCGTCGTTGGCACTTGAATGTCGCTGATGGCCGCGATCGCTCGGCCGAGTGCATGAATTGGATTCGGAATCCCGAATGCGCCGTAGCTGTGGCCGCCGGGACCCTTGTACGTCACGCGATAGCGATTGCTGCCGACTGCGCGACTTGCGATTCCCAGCCCGGCGCCGTCGACCGTGATGAAGTAGTCGATCTTACCCTTGAGCTCTTTCGTCACGAGGTTGCGCGTTCCGCGAAGGTTGCCCGGTCCTTCTTCACCAACGTCGCCAACGAAATAGACGGTGCCGTTCGTCTGCACGCCCGCCTTTTGAAACGCGCGCGCGACGGCAAGCACCACCGCGAGTCCGCGATCGTCGTCGCCAATCCCGGGTGCTCGAAGCTTGTCACCATCGTGTTTGACGGTGACGTCCGTGCCCTCGGGGAAAACCGTATCCAGGTGCCCCTGGATGAGTACTGTTGGGCCCGAGCCAACGCCCTTTCGCTCCGCGATGACGTTGCCCACCGAATCGATGCGGACATTGGTCAGTCCGAGCGCCTCGAGACGTTTCTTGTACTCCGCCGCGCGAGCCGATTCCTTGAACGGCGGCGCTGGGATCTGCGTCAGCTCGATCTGCTGCTGCAGCGTCCACGCATTGTCGGTTTTGATGATGTCGAGTGCTGCTTTGACCTTGGGATTGGAGGTCGGAAGCGGCGATTGCGCGGCGAGCGTGGAAGCCGCGAGCATGAGGAGAATGGGTGGGCGCATTCGACGAACGTACAGTGGTTGAAGTGTGGAAACAACACGCGCATCACGGAGAGGCGGGGGCACTGACGGACACGGAACTGCGACAACCCTTTCTTTGACAAATGCCGCTCGGGATGCATTCGGCGGCATCACGAGCGGTAGTCCTGAAAAAGTGTTCGCGATTTGTCCGTGCCTATCCGTCTGCGTCCGTCCTCTCCGTGATTGGCAGTTTAGCAAAGATGTACAGCGGTAGCCTTGAACCCAACCACCACCTCGACTCCATTGAACAACTGCAGCTCGCGGACTGACCGTGCTGTCACCGCGGCGACGATCGGCGTACCGCTCGCGTCGACAGTCACTCGTGTCACGGCGCCAGCGGGGATGATCTCTTTGATCGTACCGCGAAACTGATTCTGCAGCGACGACATCGACGGCTCGGTCGAGAGCGACACTTCCTCCGCCCGAATCACCGCGTGTGTGGGACCCGGCACGACGTCGCCGAGCGCATAGAACGTCAGACTGCCGGTCGTGAACGCGACGGCGTGTTGAATGAAGCTCTCCTTGTCCGCTGCAAACCAGTCAGGTGGCTCAGGACTGATCGGACGCGCGGTGCCGGCGAAGACGTTCTCAGCACCGAGGAAATCGGCGATGTAGGGCGATGCCGGCTTTCGAAAAACCTGCTCGGGATCGCCCTGCTGCACGACGCGGCCCTTGTCCAGCATAATTGCGACGTCGCAGAGCAATCCCGCTTCGGTGAAGTCGTGAGTCACCTGAAGCACAGTGAATCGGCGCTCGAAATAGATCGCGCGCAGAATTCGCCGCGCGACGTTGCGAGTCCGCGGATCGAGTGCGCTGAACGGCTCATCGAGCAACAACACCTCGGGCCGGCGCGCGAGTGATCGTGCAATCGCGACAAGCTGTCGTTCGCCGCCGCTGAGCGACTCGACCGACCGATCGGCGAGAGGCTGTACACCAAATCGTTCGGCGATTTCCTCCGCGGTGCTCGCGTTCACCGCGCCATATCGAATGTTCTCGCGAACCGTGAGATGCGGAAACAAATACGCGTGCTGATACACGATGCCGAGCCGCCGGGCTTCGGGAGGGGCGTGCGTCATGTCTTCGTCGCCGAGCACGATTTTCCCCGACGTTGCGCGGACGACACCGGAGATCGTTTCGAGGAGCGTCGTCTTGCCGGAGCCGGCGGGGCCGATCACGACGCCGTATCCACCTTGCTTGACATCGAAGGAGATGTCAGTGATTTGAAAGCTGCCGGCTCGCGCGCTGACACTTCGGAGCGAGATCATCGAGCGCGTCGGCTGGTTTATTGCGCCCCGCGCAGCGCGCGCAGCGCCGCGAGCGGAACGAGCGCGAATACCACGAGCACGGCGGCCACGGGCAGCGCTTCGTTGAGACCGTAGCTCGTGAACCGATCGTAGCTCAGAACGCTCGCGACCTTGGGGTTGTAGGTCAGAATCACGATTGCGCCGAACTCGCTCACGGCGCGCGCCCACATTACGATTGCCGCGGCAGTCAGTCCGCGCGCCGACAACGGCAACGTCACACGTCGAAATGCTCGCCAGGCGTCGTCGCCGAGCGTGCGCGCGACCGACTCATAGCGCGAGTCGACTCGAGCGAACGCTTCGCGGGCGGCGCTCACATACAACGGCGCTGAGACGAACAGCATGGCGCACACGATGCCGACCGGCGAGCTGGCGACGCGAATGCCTGCCGCGTACAGAACGCTGCCGATCGGGCTGGCGCGACCAAGCACCAACAGCAGTGCGATGCCCGCAACCGGATGCGGAATGACGAGCGGCAAGTCCATCAGCGCGGACACAACGGCTCGGCCGCGGAACCGCCGTCGTGCGAGCAGATACGCGAGCGGCGTCGCGCCAATGACGCCGAGCGCGGTGGCGATGGTTGCGGTGAGAGCGGTCAGTATCAGAGAATCGCGCAGCTCGCTGTCGGAGCCGAGGCTGCCGAGACCGCGAACGCCACCGGATGCAACAAGTCCGGCGACCGGGGCAACGATGAAAAGGAGAAACAGTGATGAAACGACCGCGACGACCACCGTTCCGATCGCGCGCGACGCTGCGCTCGGTCGAGTGGACGTTGGCGTCGGTTGCAGAACGCTAACGTCCAGAACCGCCACGAGTGAGCTCCGGCGGCGCACCAGTCCCATGAACGACGGGTCGATCGAGCATGTCGATGTGCGCCGCGTGCAACGCGCGCAGCGTTTCAGGTGACATCAGGTAGGTGAGAAAGCGGACAGCCGCGGACGCGTGTGGAGCGTCTTTCGGAATGGTCAGACCGTAAAGAATCGGCTGACCCTTGAATATGACACTCGTTCCCGGCGCTGTGCCGCGAACCGAGACCGAGGCCGCGGCGTAGTCTGAAGCGCGCGCGGGATCGCCAAGGTTGATCGCGTCCGGCAAGGCGACGAAGCGAAACCGGTTCGATTCGGCGACCGACTGATAGTCGTAGATGTAATCCAGCTCGCCGGCCTCGAGCAGCGCGGCCAGCTCGGCTGCGTTCGGGCGAGTATTTCGTTTTGGCGCGTGGTCGAGCAACGAGCTCGCGAGCGAGTGTTGACGATAGTACTGCTCGGCCAATTGGAACATGAGCAATGTCCGATAGCCCACCGGCGCGAGATCCGGATCGGTACGGCCGACTTCGACCCCGGGGCGTCGCACGACCTGCATCCAGTTGTCCGCCGTGATCTCCTTCGCGAAACGCGATCGGTCCGTGTAAGCCAGTACCATCCGATTCCGCGCAAAATCGGCAGACCACGTCGCGTATGCGGGGACCAGCAGCTGCGGAATGATTTCCGCGTCGGCGAGCAGGACCAAATCCGGAATGCGGTGCAGCTCGGTGATTTTCCGGACGTGCTCGAGCGATGCACCGCTCTCGCGCTGAATGACAATGCCGGTCTGCGCTCGAAAGCCGTCCAGCACGGGCTGCATCGGCTTCGTGAGACTGGCCGCGATGAAGATGAGCAGGGTGTCAGCAGCGATCATGACATTAAGAAAACGCGACGTAGCGACGCCCGCCACCACCGTATCTTTGTGCCCGCCAAGGCCGGACACTAGCTTGGCGAGGGCAGGGCCGGTCCTGGTTGTGCATTCGCTCGGGCTCAGTGGCCGTCTCTCTGTACCCGCGCTCGCCGTTTTCTCGCGAGCGGTCGTTGCTCATTGGAGTTGCTGTCGCCGGAATGTTGGCGTGTCGACCGCCAGGCGTTCCGAAGATCGATGGCGTGGCGGGTGCGCCAACGGATCGAACCTCGCCGTGGCCCGTCCCTGCGGCCGCACGAACGCCGCCTCCAAAGCCAGAGCCGACGTCCGCACCCGTGGTGAGCACGGCAATCAGAGAGGACTCCGCGACCGCCGGATCGGCGCGTCATCTCTCACTCGCCGACGTGCTCGACCTCGCGCTACACCGCAATCCGTCGACGCGCGAGTCGTGGGAGACCGCGCTCGCATCGGCTGACTTGTACGGCGCGGCAAAAGGCGCACGCTATCCGACCGTCAACGCCGCCCTCACGCTCTCCGAGAACAACGGATTTGGCGGAGGGTTCAACGGCTTCGGCGGTATCGGCACGACCGGCATCGACACGAACCGACTGAGCACGACGCGCGGCGTGGGCGGTGGTGGATCGTCGAATCCGCAACTCTTTCCAACCGTGTCGTTCTCCTGGCTGCTGTTCGACTACGGCGCGCGTGCCGGAACGATCGAGGCCGCCAAGCAGCAGGCCATCGCGTCGAATCTCGCGCACAACTTCAATTTGCAGAACGTCGTTTTGCAGGCCGAGTCGACGCTGTTCAACTACGTCGCGGCGCGGGCACTGCGCGATGCGCAGCTCATCGCTGTCAAAGAAGCGACAACCGATACGGCGGCCGCCGAAGCGAAGCTGCGCGTCGGGCTTGGTATTCTCGAGGACGTCTATCAGACGCGTGCCGCGCTGGCGCAGGCGCGGTTGCAGCTCGTGACGTTCCAAGGCGCGCTCGTCATCGCGAAGGGAAACCTGGCGACCGCACTCGGCTTTCCAGCAAACGCCGACTTCGACGTCGTCGACATCCTTCCGAGCGACTCGGTCGCGACAGTCGCGGCGAGCGTCGACACGCTCATCAATCGCGCGATCACGAAGCGTCCTGACCTTGCTGAAGCGCGAGCGACCGCGGAAGCGCTCGCGGCTCAGGTTCGTGTCGCGCGCGCCGCGAGCTATCCGTCGCTGACGCTCAGCTCGAACGGTGCTCTCGCGAATCGATTGCTTGGACAGCAGACGAGCGGAGGCGGAAACCTCAACTACTCGCTGCAGCTCGGTCTGCAGATCCCGATCTTCAACGGCTTTGCGCGGCAGTACAACGAGCGCGCGGCGCAAGCACAGTACGAAGCAGGTCTCGCGCGCGTGCAAGAAGCTCGACAGCAGATCGCCGTGCAGGTATTCACGTCGTACTCGCTGCTTCACACCGCCGTCGAAAGCATCAGAGAATCGGTCGAGCTGGTCGCGAGTGCAACGCTCGCCGCGGAAGGCGCGCTCGGCCGATATCGCGAAGGCCTCGGCGCGATCACTGATCTCGTGCTCGCACGCAGCACCCTCGCGACCGCGCGAGCTCAAGCCATTCAGGCGCGATGGGAGTGGCAGACCAATCTCGCACGGCTCGCGCACGATGTCGGCTCACTCGACGTCGCCGGCCGGCCGAATCTTCCGCTCGGTCCGTCAGTTCCGGGCGTCCGACGATGACGCCCGCGCGTCGCGGCCGATCTCGTGCTTCGATGCTAGTGATCACGGCTGCGTTGGTCGCGTGTGGTCGAGGTGCGCGTCCGCGCAAACAGCCGCCGACACCCGTTCGCGTTGCGCCGGTTGCGCGCATCGATGCGCCATTGACCGTCGTCGCGAGCGGCGTCGTCGAGCCGATGCAAATGGTCGCCGTTACCGCGCAGGTGAGTGCGACGCTGATGGACGTGTTGTTCAAGGAAGGCGACTACGTGGAAAAAGGGCAGGTGCTCTTCCGGCTCGATCGTCGTCAACTCGCGGCTGCTGCCGACCAGGCACGAGCGAATCTCGCACGCGACGAGGCACAGTACGTCGCCGCGCACAAGGACGACGAACGATACGCCACGCTCGCGGAGCTTGGCTTCGTCAGCCGGTCCCAAGCCGATCAGTTTCACGCCACCGGAGTGGCTGCGGCCGCGACGGTCGATGCCGATCGCGCCGCGCTCCGAGGCGCCGACGTCAATCTCAGCTTCACGACGATCCGCGCGCCGATCTCGGGCCGCACGGGCAATCTGCTCGTGCGCCGCGGGAACAACGTGAGCCCCACGAGCGGGCCGATCGTCGTGATCAATCAGATCAGCCCCGTGTTCGTCCGCTTCCCGGTGCTGTCGCAGGATCTGCAGAACGTGCAGCGCGCGGTCGCGTCGCATCCGCTCACAGTCGACGCCGTTTCGACCGACTCTGCCGAGGCACATGAACGGGGTGAGGTTCGGTTTCTGAACAACGAGATTGATTCGTTGACAGGGACGATCATGGGCCGCGCGGTATTCCAGAACCCTAAACACCGGCTGTGGCCAGGCGAGCTGCTCTTTCTGACGATTCAGCTCGAGCTCGAGCGTGGTGTGCTCGCCGTCCCGACCGCCGCGATTCAAACCGGACAGCAGGGCACGTACGTCTATATCATCGACACAAAGAACGATGCGGAAACACGGGCGGTGACCATCGCGCAGCAGGTGGAAAGCCTGACCGTCGTGCCGCACGGCGTCTCGCTCGGCGAGCGCGTCGTAGTGGACGGACAGTCGCGTATTCGGCCCGGCGCACAGCTGAGTGTGATCGGCCCCGGCGCCGACACGGCTATATCTCGCAGCGCCGCGGGCAGCGTGGACACGTCCGTGGCGAAGGCGAAGAAGCGATGAACGTTTCCGAACGTTTCATCCGGCGCCCCGTCATGACGATTCTCGTCATGACGGCGATTCTGTTGTTCGGCTTCATCGCATATTCGCGATTGCCGATCAGCGATCTTCCTACCGTTGACTACCCGACGATCACTGTCAACGCCAGTTTGCCGGGCGCGAGCCCGGCGACGATGGCCTCGGCGGTCGCGACGCCGCTCGAAAAGCAATTCTCGACGATCGCAGGCATCGACGCCATGACGTCGACGTCGAGTCTCGGGTCGACGACGATCACGCTGCAGTTCTCGCTGAGCAGAAACATCGACGCGGCCGCGCAGGATGTGCAGGCCGCCATCGCGCAGACGCTTCGCAGTTTGCCGATCGGCATCGTTCCGCCGTCCTACCAGAAGGCAAATCCGGCCGCCGCGCCGATTCAGATCTTCGCGTTGACGTCGCCCACGCTGTCCATTTCAGCGCTCGATGAGATCGGCGAAACGCTCATCAGTCAGCGCCTCTCGACAATCGACGGAGTCGCGCAGGTTCAGGTTTTTGGCTCCGCGAAGTACGCGGTGCGCGCCCAGTTGGACCCGATGGCGCTCGCGTATCGCCAGATCGGCATCGACGAGGTCGCAACCGCAATCAACAACGAGAACGTCAACGAACCGACCGGTGTGCTCTGGGGACCGAACACCGCGTACACGGTCCAGACGAACGGCCAGCTGAATGACGCCGCCGAGTTCCGCGAGATGACCGTGGCGTATCACAACGGCGCCGCCGTGCACCTCGGTGCACTTGGCCGCGTGCTCGATGACGTTCAGAACAACAAGAGCGCGAGCTGGTTCAACGGCACGCGCGCGATCATCCTGGCGATTCAACGACAGCCGAACACGAATACCGTCGCGATCGCCAAGGCCGTCAATGCAACGCTGGATTCGCTGCGCACACAAATCCCCGGCGGCGCAACGGTAACGACGTTGTTCGATCGCTCGCTCGGCATCGAAGAATCCGTCCGCGACGTGAAGATGACGCTGGTGCTCACGCTGTGTCTCGTCATCGTCGTGATCTTCCTCTTCCTGCGGAATTTCTGGGCGACGCTCATTCCGAGCGTCGCGCTTCCGCTGTCGGTGATCGGCACGTTCCCGATCATGTCACTGCTGGGCTACAGCCTCGACACGCTGTCGCTCATGGCGCTCACGCTTGCGGTCGGGTTCGTCGTCGACGACGCGATCGTCATGCTCGAGAACATCGTGCGGCATCTCGAGCAGGGAAAGACGCCGCTCGATGCGGCAGTGGACGGCGCGAAGGAAGTGGGCTTCACGATCATCTCGATGACGCTGTCTCTGACAGCCGTTTTCATTCCCCTGCTCTTCCTCAGCGGCATCATTGGTCGACTGTTTCGCGAATTCGCCGTCGTGATCGCGACGTCGATTCTGGTCTCGGGCGTCGTGTCGCTCACGTTCACGCCGATGCTGTCGAGCCGCTTTCTCCGCACCGAGTCTGCGCAAAAGCACAACCGGTTTCACATGGCGACGGAGGGGGCGTACGACTGGATGCTCCACCAGTATCAATGGACGCTCGATTGGACGATGCGCCGCCGTCCAATCGCGCTCCTGTTTTCGGCAGTCGTACTCGTTCTCACGGTCGTCGTCTACAAGTTGCTGCCGTCCGGTTTCATTCCCGATCAGGACATCGGACAGATCAACATCACCACGGAGGCGGCACAGGGCGCGTCGTTCGATGACATGGTGCGCCGGCAACAAGCCGTCGCGGCGATCATTCAGCGGGACACGAACGTCCAGGGACTCATCTCCATCGTGGGCACGGGTGGATCCTCGGCGACAAATACCGGCCGCATCTTCCTCGCGCTCAAACCGCTCGGCAAGCGCAAGCCTGCGGCAGAAGTCATCAACGAGCTGCGACCACAACTCGCGCGTGTTCCGGGAATCGTGGCGTACCCGTCGCTGCCGCCGCCCGTCCAGATCGGTGCGCGCGTTTCGAAGGGAACGTATCAGTTCACGTTGCAAGCATCCGACGTCACGGTGCTCTACCCAGCGGCGCAGAAGCTGATCGAGGCGGCCATGGCGTCGCCCGTGTTGCAGGACGTGACGAGCGACATGCAGAACAACAACCCGCAGGTGAACGTCGACATCGATCGGCGCCGCGCCGCAATTCTCGGCGTCACCGCCGATCAAGTCGAAGGCTCGCTGTACGACGCGTACGGCTCCAAGCAGGTGTCGACGATCTTCACGCCCACGAACGAGTACTGGGTGATCATGGAACTGCTGCCGCAGTATCAGCAGGATCCATCAGCACTCGGGTTGCTCTTTCTGAAATCGAATACGGGAAGCCTCGTCCCGATCAGAGCCGTCGCGAAGATCACGCGATCAGTCGGACCGGTCACCGTGAACCATTCCGGCCAGCGGCCGTCGGTCACGATCACGTTCAACCTGGCGCCGAACGCCTCACTTGGCGCAGCGACTGCCGAGTTCCAACGCCTCGCGGTCCAAACGCTGCCGTCGGGGATTTCGACATCCTTCTCGGGCACAGCGCAGGCATTTCAGGCGACGCAAGCGGGCTTGCTCGTGCTCATCGTGCTCGCGGTGTGCGTGATCTATCTCGTGCTTGGCGTTCTTTATGAGAGCTTCGTACATCCGATCACGATTCTCTCTGGTCTGCCATTCGCCGCGCTTGGCGCTCTCGTCGCGCTCTACATCTTCCACGTCGAGCTGAGCGTCTATGCGTTCGTCGGCATCATTCTGTTGATCGGCATCGTGAAGAAGAACGCGATCATGATGGTCGACTTCGCGCTCGAGATCGAACGGTCGGAGCACAAGCCCGCCTCGGAGTCGATTGTGCACGCGGCGCACATTCGCTTCCGGCCGATCATGATGACCACGGTGGCGGCGCTTGTCGGTACGCTACCGGTCGCCCTGGCCAGCGGGATGGGCTCCGAAGCTCGTCGGCCGCTTGGTATCGCGGTCGTCGGCGGCCTCCTGCTCTCGCAGGTCATCACGTTGTACATCACGCCCGTGGTGTACACTTATCTGGACCCGCTCAACCGCCGGCTGGAGCGTGCGTTGGCGCGGAACAAGAAGCCTGGCGATTTGGGCCTCCGGCCGGTCGAGCCTGCCTAACTGTTCGTCATCCCGAGGGCATCGAAACTTCCGCCCTCCCGCCCCGTCGTGTGGACTACCGACTTGCGCGCCCAGGAACTTGTCCTAATTTATTAGTACAACTCACCCACCCTGGCGACGACGCGCGTAACGCCGCACGCTTAGAATACGCGGTTTCTCCGCTCCCCGTTTCCCCCTCTCCCCCCGATGTCCAACCTCGCGATCGACATCAAGAATGTCGTGAAGCGCTACGAGGAGCACGTCGCTGTCCGCGACCTGTCGCTCCAAGTTCCGGTCGGATCGGTCTACGGTCTGCTCGGCCCCAACGGCGCCGGCAAGACGACGACCATCCGAATGATTCTCGACATCATTCTTCCCGACGCCGGCTCGATTTCGATTTTCGGCGAACCGAATACCCGCGCGCGGGTGCTCGATCGCGTCGGGTATCTCCCCGAAGAACGCGGTCTCTATAAGAAAATGCAGGTCCGCCGCGTGCTGCTCTTCCTCGCTGAGCTCAAAGGCCTCCGCCCAAGCGTCGCGGGCCCGCGCATCGACGAGTGGCTCGAGCGCTTCAGCCTTTCCGGCGGCGACCGCAATTGGGGCGACGCCAAGGTGGACGAGCTGTCGCGCGGCATGCAGCAGAAAGTGCAGTTCATCGCAACGTTGCTGCACGACCCGGACCTCGTGATCCTCGACGAGCCGTTCAGCGGCCTCGATCCGATCAACGCGCAGGCGCTCAAGGACGCCGTCCTCGAGCTCAAGCGCCGAGGCAAGACGGTCATCTTCAGCACGCACATCATGGACAACGCCGAGAAGATGTGCGATTCGGTGTGCATCATCTCGCGCGGTGAAAAGGTGCTCGACGGCACCGTCGCCGGCGTGAAAGCGGAAGCCGGCGCTCGCAACGTCGCGGTGTCGCTCGCTGGCGGCGCCCACAATGGTGCCGGCGACGTGCTGCGCGACACGCAGCTTGTCCGCAAAGTGGACGACAACAACAACTACTTCGAGTGCGAGCTTGCGCCGAACGCGGACGCACAGGTGCTGCTGCACCGGCTGATTCAGGCCGGCGCGCGCATCGATCGCTTCGAGCTCATGCAGCCTTCACTCCACCAAATCTTCCTGCAACGTGTCGGCGCCCAGGGCGTCGAGACAGGGATGTCCGGCAATGGATAAGTTGCTCACCGTCGCGAAGCGCGAATATCTCGAGCGCGTCCGCTCTCGCTGGTTCATTCTCAGCACGCTCGGCGTTCCGGCGCTGATGACGGCGATCTTTGCGATCTCTGTCGTCGTATCGTCGAAATCGAGCGCGACGACGAACGTGCGTCACATCGCGATCCTCGACGCATCGGGCGCGGGACTCGGCCAGCGCGTCGCCAACACGCTGCAGGCGGACAGCAGTCTGCGCGGAGCGGCAGCGGATTCGATTCGTCCGCGCGTCCAAGTCGTGACTATGGCCGGTCTCGCTCAGGCCGAGTCGGCCGCCACCGCGGAAGTAAAGCAGCCGAACCACATCGTCGGCTATCTGGCGCTCACCGACAGCACGTTGAGCGGCGTTTCGGCGCGCTACGCCGGACGCAACGCGTCGAGCATCACCGACATCGACAAGCTGGGATCGGTGTTGCGTCAGGAAGTGATGATGGCTCGCCTCGAGCGCGAGGGCCTCAAGCAGGACATCGTTGGCGATCTGGCGCGCAATCGTCTGCGCCTCGAATCCGAGCGCCTGACCGAGAGCGGCCGCGGTGGTTCCGGTATCGCGGGCGTCGCCGTCGGATTCGGAATCGGGATCATTCTCTTCATGTCGATCCTGATTCACGGGCAGAACGTCATGCGCGGCGTGCTCGAAGAGAAGACGACGCGCGTCGCCGAAGTCGTGATCTCGAGCGTGAAGCCCGAGACGTTGCTTGGCGGCAAAGTGCTCGGCGTTGGAGCCGTGGGCCTCACGCAACAGATCGCGTGGGTTGGCATCAGCCTTTATCTGATCAACTTCGTCGCGCCCATACTGCTGAAGGGATCTCCCATCGCGTCGGCGGCGACGAGCGCAGCCGGCGGAGCGGCGAGTCCGATCACCACAGCGCTTGGTGGCCTCTCGATCATGCTCGGCGTCGTTGCGCTCGCGTACTTCCTGATCGGCTTTGCCTTCTACGCGACACTCTATGCGGCGGCGGGCTCGATGGTGAACAGCGAGCAGGAAGCACAGCAGGCCGCGGTTCCGGTGATGCTGCTCGCGATGAGCACCTGGCTGCTCGTGAACCCGGTGATGCTGAATCCCACCGGGACCCTCGCGACTGTGTTGTCGTGGCTGCCGTGGTCGTCCCCGATCATCATGCCGATGCGGATGGGCCTGACAACCGTCTCGCCGATCTCCATCGTTGGCTCGATGGTCGTCGCGATCATCGGAACCATTGGCGCCGTGTGGCTCTCGGCACGTATCTATAGGGTTGGCATGTTGATGTACGGGAAGAAACCGAGCTTCGCGGAGGTTGCGAAGTGGATCAGATACGCGTGAACCAATCCGCTCCGAGCGCGCCGCCGGCTGAGCCGGTCAGCGCGCATGGAGCCGATCTCACTCTCGACGAGCTGCTGCACGCGGTCGCGTATACGCGGCTGCCCGCGCAGTTCTATCAGATGTTGCAGCTGGCGCTTCCCGCCGCCGCTGAGTTCTGGTCCTATGGCTGGCACCGGGCGGCCGGATGGATGATCGTCGTGAGCCTTTACGGAATCTGGGCGCTGTGCGCCAAGCGCCTCGATGAAGTCGAGACGAAGCGCCGATCGGCTTGGCCCATCATCGGACGTGCCGTGAGCAAAGGCTTCGGCCTGGCACTCGCCGGTGTGCTCGTCATCGAAGGCCTCGTTCGAGTTCTGGGCCTCATCTTTCCCAATCCCGGCGGCGCGGGCTGAGACGCGACAATCGATCTCACAATTTCAACAAACTCACGAGCCCAGCGCCAATGACTGCTACTCAGTCGAATCAAACCGCCACCGAGTCTCTTTCTCCTCTTCGCCCGAGCGAGACTTTCATGCGAGTCACGGAAGTCCCGGCTAAGGAGATTCTCGACGGAACAATTCGCGGGCACTACGCGCATGGCGACGCGATGACCTTCGGTGAAGTCCTGCTCGACGCGAATACCGTTGTGCCCATGCACGAGCATCCGCACGAGCAGATGACGTACGTCATCGACGGGCGATTCGAGTTCACGGTCGGAGCGGAGACTCGGATCCTCGAACCAGGAATGCTGGTCATCATTCCTGGTGGAGCGCGCCATGGAGGAACAACGCTCACTGCCTGCCGGGTGATCGACGTCTTCTCGCCGGTCCGCGAGGACTATCGCTCGTAGATGGAGGAGTCGTTGATACGACACGAGGCCGCGCGTCGTGAAACGCGCGGCCTCGTGTCTTTCGAGCATCTATTACTTCACGAGGGCAATGACCTCCAGGTACTCTGACTGAACTCGCGTCGTGCCGTCGTCCGCGCGATTGTGATCACGCCAGAGTGTTTCGAGCGCCGCCTGCAGATCGGCCTGGTCGTTTGCGCCGAGTGACGCAAACGCACGCAACGTGGGACCGTACCAGAGGCGAAAGAGATTCACCACGCCTGCCGGTCCGACGGGATACTCCAACGTGATGAGCCGTTTGCAGAACTTGATCGAGTGACTTCCCGGACCGAGTCTGGCCCGAACGTGTTCCTCGGTGCCCCACTGAAGCGGCGAGGAAGCCCCGGGCGGAGGCGGCACAAAACGAGTGGTCGCTTTGAACATCTCGCCGATGAAGCCCGTGGGTGTCCAGTTGGCCATCGCGATCGTACCGCCCGACCTCGTCACCCGCAGCAACTCGCTCGCCGCACGCTCGGGCCGCGCTGCGAACATCGCGCCGAACATCGTCACGACGGCGTCGAACTGGCCGGCCTCATACGGCATCGACTCGGCATCGCCGACGTCGAGGGCGATCGACAGGCCTTCCTCCGCCGCGCGAGCCTGTGCCTGGGGCAATCAGATTGGGCGCGATGTCGAGGCCAGTGACAGACGCGCGGGCTCGGGCCGCCGGAATCGTCAGATTGCCGGTGCCGCACGCCACGTCGAGCACGCGCTCGGTTGACGTGAGTCCGAGTCGCGCGATGAACTCCGCGGCGCCTTGTTCGTAGCCGCGCGCGATCTGGCCGAAATCGCCGCTGGTCCAGGTGGCCCGAACACGCTCCGTGATCGGATCGGGAGCGGCGACATCGTTGATGGTCGGACTGGATTGAGCAGTCATATAGACGGTTGGACAATGGGTCAAGGAAAGGCTGTGCCGCGACGTTGTGTCGCAGGCGCCTGCCGAACGCGAAGGGAGATTATCCGAAACGCGTCAGCCGCAACGCGTGGAAATCACGCGGAGATTCGGCCCGCAGTACGGGAAAATTCCCGAGGTAGCCCTTCAGCGCCGCTCGGCCGTCGCGGCGAGGCCCATTTCCACGGCCCAAGCGGCGAGCTGTGTCCGCGACCCAAAGCCGAGCCGCGACAGCGCGCTCGCGACGTATCCTTCCACGGTGCGCTCACCAATGCCGAGCGCACCGGCAATCATCTTGTTGGATTTGCCCTGGGCGATGAGCTCTGCCACGTCACGCTCTCGACGTGTCAGTCCGCCAAACGCCGCCTTCGCCTTGCGAGTCTGTGACGGTTCCGGTGCGGCCGGAATCAGCTTGTCCAATCCCGCGCTGTAGCTCGCACGAAGCTCGTCGTCCGGTATGCGAGCCTTCAACTCTTCGGCAAGCGTGCGCGCCGCGTCGAATGCGCGGCGCGCCTCGAGTCGGCGGCGGCGCCGGCGATGTAGATGGCCCAGTGCTGCATCCGCCTTCCACAGGAGCGGACGAGCGCCTTGAGCATGCGCCTCCGTGCGCGCCTGCTCCACAGCGCGTATCGCGTCTTCGTCTCGATCCAGCGTCGCGAGCAGCTCGCCGCGGAAAAGCGAGAGACTCGGGACACCCAGCGTGTCGTTCGCGTTCGCGGAGTGCTCCGCCGCGAGCCGTGCATCGACAATTGAGAGTGCGTGATCCGGCCGCCCTTCGGTTACCGCGAGATGGGCGCGAGCCAACCACAACTGGCGATCTCCGAGCGTGAGCGCCTCATTCTCGACCGTTGGTAGCGAGCGTTCATCAACCCCAAGCATTTCGCTGGCGTCGAGCAGTTCCTTCGCTGCGGAGACATCCGATGCACGACTGCGCGCAACCGCCAACGGCGCCGCCGTCCATCGAATCCAGACACGCGAGCCTAGCCGACGCGCAATCACATAGGCTGCCTCTAGATGTTCGCGCGCAAGATCAGGGGCCAAAAGATCGAGGCACATGACTCCAAGGAGGCGGCGTGTTCCCGCGATCCACTGAAGATGCTGAAGCTCCTCTGCCTGGCGCAAAGCATCTCGTGCCATCGGAATGGCGCGATCGTATTCACCACGCCAGGCGAGACAATCAGCGATCACGAATTGAAGAAACGACTCGCCGGCACGCCAACCAATCTCACGGGCAAGACGCACCGACCGCGGCGCCCGAAGTTCGTCGAGCACGATCTCGCTGTGCGACGGCGTCGTCGCCGATGAATGCATGGACGGTCCGCAGAGCGCGAGAAGACCGAGTGCATTGGCGAGCCCGCGGCGGTCGTCTGCCTTCGTGAATAGCTCGACCGACCGCTCGTAGTATGTAGCCGCGGTGCGCTGATCACCCGAGATGTGATGCGCCATCGCGATCAGGTCGACCGTTTCGGCAATGCCTCGCGCATCTCCAAGTCGCTCCAGCAGCGAGAGCGCTTCCTCGTGATACGGCAGCCCCGCGCGCGGTTCGTCGAGATTGACGTGCCAGTTTCCGACGCGATTCAGACTCCGCGCGATGAGCTTCTCATCGCCTAGCGCACGCGAAAGCGTCAGTGCGGTTCGACGGTATTCTCCAGCACGCAAGTAGTCGCGCGCCGCCCACAGAAGTCCGAGCGCATACAGCGCGTTCCATTCGCTCCGCTGGTCGCCCGCGATTCGGGCGCGATCGAGCGCCGCGGTGAAGTCATCGTGCGCCCGTTGGAAATCGCCGAGCGTCTCGTTCACGCCGCCGCGCGCCAAAAGCAGCTCGGTGCTCACGGCGACGTGGGCGTTCTCGGAGGACGCAAATGCTCGATCGAGATGCGCGATCGCTTCGCGCGGCGCGGACAGCGCTAACGCGTGTCTTGCCGCGCGAGCCGCGTAGGTGGCGGACCGCTCCCAGTCGCCCGCCTCCCACGCGTGATACGCGAGCGCTTCCACGAACGCGTCTGGTGATCGAGCACTCGATTCTTCGAGCGCCGTAGCAATCTCTCGATGCAGCACGATTCTCTCGCGCGCCAACAGATCCGCGTAAATGGCTTCCCGCGTCAGAGAATGTCGAAAGGCAAAACGATCCGCCGTTTCTTCGACGACCAGCTGCGCCCCAATCAGCTCTTTGACCAGAGCGAGCAGCTCCCGCTCGTCGTGCTTCGTGAGACTTTGCAGCAAATCGAAGTCGAAGCGACGACCTGCGACGGCCGCCGTAGCTGCCACCGACCGAGCCGGCACAGTGAGAGCCGCCAACCGTCGACGCACAGCCTCGATCGCGGTTCGCGGCACGCGAACTCGCTCCAGCGGCCGCGCGCGCCACCCGCTGTCGTTCGCGTAGACGAGATCGCCCGCGAAGACGAGCGCTTTGAGCGTTTCCTCGACGAAGAACGGATTGCCTTCGGTCAACTCGTACAACGCGGTGATGAATTCATCGCCCAGGTGCGGTTCATGGCCGAAGATTGCGGCCAGCATCTCGCCCACCCCCGCACGGTCCAGCCGACCGATCGTGATCTCGCGCGGCGCCTGTGTCCGTGCGAGGTCTGTCAGAAGTCGCGCGAGACCTGGACTCGTCTCTTCACGTCGATATGTGAGGACGATGACGACGCGCTGCGCCGTGTGAACGCGCACAAGATGAAAGATCAGCTCGAGCGTCGCGTCGTCGCTCCAGTGAACATCTTCGAATGCGAGGAGCACAGGCTGCGTGCGCGCGAGCGCCGACACCGTTTGGCCAAGCGCGAGAAACAATCGCCGCTTGTCTGAATCCGGATCGATTGGCCGGCTCGGCGTGACATCGGGAAGCAGCAGCCGAAGTTCGGGAAAGAGCGCGACCATCTCGCCAGCCGCTGGTGCGAGCGCATGCGCGACGACGGCGGGCGATGCGGATCCCGCGAACATTCGGACGAGATCGAGCAGCGGTGCATACGGTATCGATCGTTCCGCTTCGAAGCTCGTGCCGCGCAGCACGAAAAATCCCGCGGCGCGAGCATCGTCGCTCGTCGAGCGCAGAAGACGTGACTTGCCGACGCCAGCCTCGCCGACGATCAGCAACACCTGCCCCGCCCCGCTTCGCGCGTGTGCAAGCACGCCGTCGACGGCCGCGACGTGATCGGCGCGACCGATGAGTCTGGGGCAGACGAAGTCGTGCTCGAGATGCATCCGGCCAGACTGGGGCCAGGCGCTTTGAGAGTCAAGCTCGCGAGACGGCCGAACCAGCACGACGCGCGGTTCGGGCGACTGCTCCCTCAAGGCGTAACGACGCTCCCGATCGGCTTTCCGTCGATGCCGAGCATCACGATCGGGGCGATACCGGTCTTGCGCAACGGCTCTTCGATGACCGCGCGATCACCGACGATGACGATGTTCAAGTGATCGAGATCGATGTATTGCTTCGCCACGCGCACGAGATCGTCCTTCGTGATCGCGTTGATCTTCGCGGCGTACGTCTGATAGTAGTCCTTTGGCAAGTCCTGCACATACAGCGTCGCAATCGAGTTGTTCGTCGCGCCCACTGATTGGAAGAGACTTGGCAGCCCCTGCGCGAGATGCGCCTTCCCCTGCGCGAGCTCGTCGTCGGTGAACGGGCGCGCGCCTTGTACACCGCGTAGCTCCTTCATGAACTCGATGAGCGCGCTGTCGGTTTTACCGGTCGTCATTGCGCCGCCGCCGACGAAGGAGCCTGGGCCCTTTCCATACGCGAATCGCGAGTTGACGCCGTAGCTGTAGCCCTTCTCTTCGCGAATGTTGTGCTGTAGTCGCGATTGGAAGATTCCACCGAGAATCGTGTTCATCACCTGCAGGGCGAAGTAGTCTGGCGTGGTGCGCGGAGGACCCACGAGACCGATCGAGAACACTGACTGCGCCGCCTTGGGCTTGTCCACGAGGTAGATGGTCGTCGATCGCGGCGCTGGCACCGCGGGATACGAGAACGTCGGCCGGCTGCCGCCGGATGGCCACGCGGCAAACGCTTTCTCGATCGTTGCCTTCACCGCGACGGGATCGACATCGCCCGTGACACTTATGATCGCACGGCCCGGCTCGAAGTACGCTTTGTGAAACGCGACGACATCGTCGCGCGTGATCGAGCGGACCGACTGCTCCGTCGGCACACGACCGTAAGGATGCCCGTCGCCGTACAGCACCTGCAGGAAGACGTTGTTCGCAATCGCGCCCGGTTGATCCTTCGCTTGTGTGAGCTGAACCAGCATCTGGCCACGAAGACGCTCGACCGCATCTGCTCGGAACGACAAATGGAGCAGGACGTCCGCCAGTACGTCGAGCGTCGGTGCGAACTTCGACTTGGTCGACTCGAAGCTCAGAGCCCCGCTCTCGGACCCGACGAAGGCGCCGAATCCCCCGACGCCAAGCAGCTCGAGCGCATCCGAGAGCTGATCACCGGTTCGCGACGTCGTGCCCTCGCGCAACATCTGCGTGGTGATGCTCGCGAGACCGGTTTTGTTCGCCGGCTCGAACTGACTCGTGCCGCCAATAAACGTGATCGAGAACGAGATGAGCGGCAGATCACGCTTCGGCGTGATGATCAGCTCCGCACCATTCGCGAGCTTCGTGTCGCTCCACGCTGGGACGGTAACCGTTTTTGGAGCGGTCGGTTTCGGCTCGGCGGTACGGTCGAGCTTCGATTGTGCGGCAAGTCGAGTGGTGGCGGTCAGCAGCAGCGCCACCGTGATCGCGGCCGCGCGAGAGTTGCGTGTCGACATTACCGCGCCTCCGAGGAGCTCTTGGTGGTCGTGGAGCGAACACTCACCTTCGTGCTCGCCGCCGGTTTCGATGCTTGGTCGAGCTTCCCCATCGGCACCACGCTGAGGACCACGCGGCCGTTGGTGAGGTACTTGTTTGCGACACGCTTGACGTCGGCCGCGGTCACGGCATTTGTCTTCTCTAAACGCGTGCGGTAATAGTTCGGATCGTTGAAGAACACGCTGCCGTTGGCGAGCGTCTCGGCCTTGCCGAAGTCTGATTCGAGAACGGAGACAGAGCTGAACTCGAGGCTCGCCTTCACCTTCTCCAGCTCGTCGGCGGTCGGGCCATCCTGCTTGATGCGATCGAAGACCGAATCGGCGGCCAGCTCGAGCTCGGTGAGCGTGTGGCCTGGTCGCGGAATGATCGTGAGATTGAAGGTCCCGATCCCTTCGCTCGAGCCTTGGCCGGCGAACGCCTGCGCGGCCGATTGACGATCGTAGACGAGCGCCTTGGTCAGGCGCTTCGTTCGTGATCCAGAGAGAATGGCGCCGAGGACGCTGAGCGGCACCGCATCAGGGTGCGTCATGCCAACGGTCGGCCACACCACGGTCAATCTCGGCAGCTGAACGCGATCCTCGTATACCAACCGCTTTTCGCTGGGCAACGTGACCAGCGGCACGGTGGGTCGCGTGATTGGCTTACCGCGGGGAATGTCCGTGAAGTACTTCGCGATCATGGCCTTCGTCTGCTTCGGATCGAAGTCACCGACGACGGTGATCGTGGCGTTGTTCGGCGCGTAGTAAAGGCGGAAAAACGCTTTGACGTCCTCGGCGGACGCGTTGCTCAGGTCCGTCATGCTCCCGATCACCGGCCACGAATACGGGTGCCCGGCGGGATAGAGCGCCGCGGTGATGATCTCGTTCGTGCGACCGTATGGCTGGTTGTCGACGCTCTGCCGCCGTTCGTTCTTCACGATGTCGCGTTGCGCGTTGAGCTTGTTGATGTCCAGCGCGTCGAGCAGCCAGCCCATCTTGTCCGACTCGATCCAGAACTGGTCCTCCAGGTAGTTGGACGGAACGGTCTCGTAGTAATTCGTGCGATCGCTCGTGGTCGACCCATTGTTTGGCGGTCCGCCGACGCCCTCGGTGAGACGGTCCTGCACACCATATGGAACGTGCCCTGAGCCGGTGAACATCACGTGCTCGAACAGATGGGCGAACCCGGTTCGACCGGGCAGCTCGTTCTTCGAGCCCACGTGATACCAGACATCCACCGTCACCATGGGGATCGAATGATCCTCCGAGAGAATGACGGTGAGCCCGTTTGACGGCAGCGTATAGCGCTCGAACGGAATCTTGAGCGTCGACATCTGCGCTGTGGTCGCGGTGAGCGGCAAGACGAGCATCAGCGGTGCGATGAAGAGCGAACGAAATGAGAGAATTCGCATGGCAGGTCGCAGCGAAGGGTGAACCTCAAGCTCTATCCTGAGCGGCGCCTCCGGGGGTGGCAAGTGTATAGACACACCGATCGCGCCAACCGACCGGGACCGGGGATGATCCGCCCCAAATGGGGTGCCAACCGCGGCTGGATAGGCCGTCCTTGTTGCCGCCCGGGGATGCGTCGTTGCCTTGTGATTCCGCCGCAACGCGACAATGATAGAGTCGATCGCGAGGTTCGGCTTCATCATTTGTGGCCACAATCCGAGGGATCCACGCATGACGACGAAGAGCTTCATGCGCATGAGCGCCGTGGCGGCTGGTTTCGCGTTGCTCGCCGCCGCGTCCCCTACGTCCCTTGCGGTCCTCAGGGCAGGCCTGCCCCGACACGCTCCCCGCGTCCAGGTCGCCGAGAATGACATTGCCGGCGTCGTGACCGGACCGCACGGACCCGAAGCTGGCGTGTGGGTCATCGCCGAGACGAACGATCTGGCGACGAAATTCGTTCGCATCGTGGTGACGGATGATCAGGGACGCTATCTCATCCCCGACCTGCCGAAGGCGACGTACAATGTGTGGGTCCGTGGCTATGGGCTCGTCGATTCACCGAAATCGACATCCACCGGCGGCAAGACCCTCAACCTCAAAGCCGTCGTGGCGCCGAACAAACGAGCCGCCGCGGCTTACTATCCCGCCGGCTATTGGTTCTCGATGCTCGAGGTGCCGGACAAGAATGAGTTTCCAGGCACTGGGCTTCCGCCGAACGGCAACGGCATCTCGACGAATCTGAAATCGCAGGGCGATTGGATCAGAACGATCAAGTCCGGCACCTGCATGGCATGCCATCAGCTAGGCAGCCGGGGCACACGTGAGCTGCCGCCGGCGTATCGCGACATTCATCCGAGCACCGCGGCATGGGAGCGTCGCGTGCAATCTGGACAGGCCGGATCGCAGATGCTCGCGGCGATCGACGGCCTCGGAAAACCGCGCGCGCTCAGCATGTTCGCCGATTGGACCGACCGCATTGCGGCCGGCGAAGTTCCGAAAGCGGAGCCCCCGCGCCCGCAAGGAATCGAGCGCAACATCGTCATCACCGAGTGGGATTGGGCAGATCCGAAGTCGTACCTCCACGACGTCGTGTCGACCGATCGGCGGAATCCCACGCTCAACGCGAATGGATTGCTCTACGGGTCGCTGGAACTGAGCAGCGATTATCTGCCCGTCCTCGATCCGGTGCACAACACGATCAGCCGCGTCCCGCTCACGGTGCGCGATCCGAACACGCAGCCAGCAACGGGACCGAACACCGGCGCGCCATCGGCCTATTGGGGAACCGAGACGGTCTGGACGAGCAAGAACAACGTCCACAACCCGATGTTCGACGAGAAAGGTCGCGTCTGGATCACGTCGACGATTCGCCCGGCCGACAATCCCGCCTTCTGTAAGGCCGGATCGATGCATCCGTCGGCGAAGCTGTTCCCACTCAATCGATCGGGAAGACAGCTTGCGATGTACGATCCGAAGACGAAGAAGCTCACGCACATCAACACTTGCTTCGGCACGCATCATCTGATGTTCGCCGAGGACGCGAATCGCACGCTCTGGACGAGCGGCGGTGGTCCCGTTGTCGGATGGCTGGACACGAAGATGTACGAAGAGACGGGCGACGAAGAGCGATCGCAGGGGTGGACCGCGCTCATTCTCGACACGAACGGCGACGGCAAGCGCGGTGACTACACCGAGCCGAATCAACCCGTCGACCCGGCAAAAGACCACCGCATCAACGCTGGGTTCTATGCAGTAGCTCCAGCGCCCGACGGTTCCATCTGGGCGTCGACGCTCGGCTATCCCGGTGGTATCGTACGTCTCGTGCCCGGCGCGCATCCGCCTGAGACCGCGCTGGCGGAGTACTATGAGCCTCCTCTAAACAACCCTCGAGTGCCAGCGGTCGGCTACTCCCCGCGAGGCATGGACATCGATCGTAACGGCGTCGCGTGGGTCGCCATGGCAAGCGGCCACATGGCGAGCTTCGATCGTCGAAAGTGCAAAGGTCCGCTCAATGGTCCCGCGGCGACAGGTCAGCAATGCCCCGAGGGCTGGACCTTCTATGCGGAGCCGCTTCCACAATTTCAGAACCTGACTGATCCTGGCAGCGTCGAAGCGAGCTACTTCACGTGGGTCGATCAGTTTGACGCGTTGGGGCTTGGACGAAACACGCCGATCAACACGGGCAATGCATCCGAGGCATTGCTCGCGCTCAAAGACGGCCAATGGGTCAAGCTTCGCGTTCCCTATCCGCTGGGCTTTTACACGAAGTGGATGGACGGCCGCATCGATGATCCGAACGGTGGTTGGAAGGGACGAGGTCTCTGGGCAACGGTGAGCACACGCGCACCGTTTCACATGGAGACCGGAAAAGGAACGACGAGCAAGGTGATTCATTTCCAGCTTCGGCCAAGTCCATTGACTCCATGATGGAAAACGATCGGCAACTCCGCGATTCGGATTGGGTAGCCCTGCGTAGCGCCGTCCCAGCATTCGAGACACGCTGGAACGAAGTCGTCGCGACGCCCACCTACGACGACAAGCTGCCGTTCGTCAACCTGTACGAGCTGGCCAGGTTCGTCGCGCGCGAGCTGCTCATCTCGCAACCGGACACGCTGGTCGAAATCGGCCATACGTTGGAGGCGCTCTTCGCCGAGGCGGCCAGTCGCGGTGATGAGTCATTGGAAGGACTGCTGACGGTCGGCTTTCTCGAGAACCTTCTTCTCGAAAGCGACAATCTTCGCATTCCTCCGACTCGCATCGAGCCCATGCTTCACGGGCGGCGCACGCACGAGCATTGGGATCGCGCCGTCAGTTATCTGAAGCCCGGATTTCATTGGGAAGACGGCATCGGTCCCGTCGCATCGCAGCCGTTGCCAATTCCGATCGGAACCGTCGAGGTCCATCGCGGTTGGGCCGATCGTAATGCGCGCATTCTGCATCTCGATGCGCGACTGACCGCTGGCACGCTTCGCCCGGGCTGTGTGATTCGCCATGAAGTCTCGAAGGACTTCTCGATGATCCTGCCGATCGCTTCCGCCTCGCTGCGATATCAGGATCTCCCGAACGAATACCATCTCGAGCTCGCCGTTGAGCGCGAGGAAATGCTCGAGGCATTTGAATTCGAGATGGCCTGTCTCGCCGTCCGACGCGTCGCGACGTGGGAAGTCGCTCGGCCGCCATCGGCACCGGCGAATGATCGAAGTCACGTCGACGCACAAGACCGACGAGGCAGCGCCGGTTGATCGCGAGCCATGTTCAACGAATCAGCCGAGCTGTACGACCTGATCTACGGAAGCTTCAAGAACTACGCGACCGAAACGGCAGATCTCGTCGCGCTGATCCGAGCGCAATATCCGCAAGCAAAGACGATTCTGGACGTGGCGTGTGGCACCGGCGAGCACGCCCGTCTGCTGACGGAGCAGTTCGGGTATGAGGTCGATGGACTCGATCTGAACCCATCGTTCGTTCGGATCGCTCGTGACAAGCTTCCGCGCGGATCCATCTACGAAGGAGACATGACATCCTTCGCGCTGCCGCGACGGTACGACATCGTCATGTGCCTCTTCAGCTCGATCGGCTACGTTCGAACGCTGGACAACGTGCGTCGTACGCTCGAACGCTTTCGCGCGCATGTCAACGATGGCGGCGCGATTATCGTCGAGCCGTGGTTTGCTCCGGACACATTGCAGCCCGGGTACGTCACTGTTCACTCGAGCAGTGCGGATGGAGTCAAGGTCGCGCGAATGAGCATCACCGAGATCGAAGGGCGCGCATCACGCCTGCGCTTCGAGTACCTCATCGGCCGCTCGACCGGCATCGAGCGCGCGACCGAAGTGCACGAGCTCGGACTGTTCACGACTGACGAGATGGTGCAGTGCTTCCGCGACGCGAAGCTCGATGCCACGCATGATCCGAAAGGGCTTTCCGGCCGAGGCCTCTTCTTTGCGCGCGCCCGCGGCGTTGAGAGCCCATTCCAGTCGGCAAGCGATCCGTGACGCGGACGTGGCGAAGACCGGTGGCTCACAGCGGGCGCTTCGGCGCCCGCTCGTCGTTTTCCGTGAGCTCGTGTCCCATGCGGCGCTCGATCCTGGGATCAGGGATGAGCCACATCAGCGCGACGACGGCGTAGATCGCGCCGGCGATGTAATTCCGGACGAAGGCAAGCGGAATGGCGAGGATGTATAGCGCGAGGGAGAGATACCCCTTGATATCACTTCCGATGGCCGCCGCGAGCTTCGAGCTTGGGCCATCCTGGTTGATGATCGTGCGAACGAGAATGGTGTACGCGATCCCTGCCGCCAAAAGCACACAGCCATAGACCGCGATCGGCACCGTAGCAAAGGAGTTCTCACCCATCCATGCGGTCGCAAACGGGACCAGCGATAGCCAGAAGAGCAGATGCAGGTTCGCCCAGAGCACGGAGCCGGTCACCCGCTCCGTCGCGTAGATCAGATGGTGATGATTGTTCCAGTAGATGCCGAGGTACACGAAGCTGAGCACGTAGGCGAGCAGCACCGGCTTGAGCGCGAGGAGCGCGCCCCACGATGCATCGTGGGGCACCTTGAGCTCGAGCACCATGATGGTGATGAGAATCGCGACAACCCCATCGCTGAACGCCTCGAGTCGCCCAGTATCCATGGCGTCAATGTATCCTCGCGCGCAAGGCGGTCCCATATTGCGGGATGACCGAGACCACGCCGCCGGACTGGTGGAAAGCGGTTGCGCTTCCCGAGCAGATCGAAACAGAACGTCTCTTGCTCCGGCGCCATTCGATCGAGGACGCACCTGCCCTCAAAGCCGTCATCGACGCGAACCTCGCACATCTGCAGGCATGGATGCCGTGGGCGATGAACGAGCCGTCGCCGTTGAATGTGATCGAGGACCGCGTGGAGAAGTTCGCGGCAAATTTCAACCACAGCGACAGCTGGGGATACACGATTCGCCGCGCCAATCATTCGCCCATCATTGGGGGCTGCGGCGTGCACGCGGAGATTGGACCGAACGCGCTCGAGATCGGCTATTGGCTCGATTCGAGTGAAACGGGCCACGGCTACGCGACAGAAGCAACGGCAGCGCTGATCATTGCCGCCTTCGCGACGCAGGTTGTCGACCGAATCGAGATCCGGTGCGATCCGAGGAACGCTGCGAGCGCCGGGGTCCCGCGGCGGCTCGGGTTCGCGTACATCACGACACTCGAAAAGAATTCCAAGACGCCGGCCGGCGAACCTCGAGACACGATGGTGTTCGAGCTGACGCGCGAGCGCTTTCTCGACAATTTCGATGAGGCCGGCGACCGTCCGGGCGGTGCCGATCTCCACTGAGTGCTACCGCTGAGTGCTACCGCAGCCGAATGTCGCGCCAATGCTCGGGCGCCACAGCCATCCCGACGAGAGCGCCCAGGCCGCCGCCGATCGCGGCGCCAAGTCCCAAGCCGACGCTTCGCTGCGTGCCGTTCGGCTCGGAGGCACTTCGCTGCGAGTTGCCGATCGCGACGCCGGCGGCGCCTCCCGCGACCACTCCAATCGCGAACCCAGCGACCGTTGGATTGAAGCGTGCGCGACCCGTGCTCCGCTGCGCGTCCACGAGCGACTGTGTCGCGATTCGCATGTCATCACGCCCGTGAAGAATGAGTGTTTCATCACCCACGGATTTCAGCGTGCCAACCTGCCAATCGCGCGACGAGGTATTCCTCACGCGCACCTTGAAGCCGATGTTCTTGCGCAGCGAGTCGAGCCCGGCTTGGGAAACGCCATGCCGAGCCACGTCCCCACCCTGACTTCGCTGTTGCGCGCCTGCGGCGTTCGTCAACGCGCCGAAGAGCAGTAGCACGCCGCTGAACCACGCTCGAGTGCGTGTCATCATCATTCGGTCGAGTCGGATGCGATTGCTGAGGGCCTACACCGGCGTGAAACGCAAATAGAGCACCGAAGTGCACGATTGAAGCACGAGCATCCAAAGCGTCGAGGCGAGCGCGACATCGCTCGCGCGAGTTGCGGCCCATCGACCTGAGCGTCCCGTGAAGGCGCGGTCTGATCAGGGCCGCGCCTTTCCTCCGTTCCATTTGTACACGACGCCACCGCGCATCACGAACACCACGCGACGAACTGCGGTGATGTCGGCGACCGGATCGCCATCCACGGCAATGATGTCCGCGTCGTAACCGGTCGCGAGCGAACGAAGCTGCAGATCGCGAAATCGAGCGGTAGATCGCGCTCCATGATCGCCATGCCTTCCTCGGTGAAGCCACCGCTGAGATAGCGCGCTTTGTTCTCCAGATAGTTCTGTACGACCAGGCCAACCTGCGGGCCGATGAACGCGCCAGCTTTTGCCACCGCGTCGACGTCGGCTTGCGTGCCATACGTCAGGTGCTCGACCTGTCGGCATCCGGCACGCGCTGCGACCGCCGACTGTGAGCGATAGGCGTGCACCATCGTCCGCAAGCCGAGCGACGCGGCCTCAGTGCAGAGGACGCGAAGCTGCTCCTCCGTGAATGTCGGACCGGCACCGACGCGCTGACTCTTTGATGCGAAGATCTTGATCAGGTCTGCGCCAAGTTCCTTTCGGCGCCGCACCAGCGCCTTCAGCGAGTCGTTCGACAGACTCGAGTCGCCCTGGATGGGCGCGAGTGACGTGAGCACTCGTGGACCGGGAAAGCCACGATCCCGAATCCAGCCCGGGAGCACGGTATAGCCGCGGAGGTCGATCGTCGCAGCGTCGTTCGACGTGCTGTTGCCGACGAATGCGATCCTACCCTGCGTAATTGTAATTCGCACATTCCGCAATTCGCCGCCACCAATCACCGATGCGGCCTCGGAGCACCTTCACAAGGAGCACACATGATACTGAATCGTCGGTTTGCTTCACTGTCGGCCTGCTCGATCGCAATCGCGGTGTCATTCTCTCCGGGCGTGATCCATGCCCAGGCCTCCACGAGCCCTCAGACATGGACCTCGATCGAAGTCGGACTTGGGTCGGCGGGAGCGACGAAGAGCGATGATCTGGTCTACCAAAGCAGCGGTCAAGTGTTCGCGCGACTCGCATACGCGCGACAGACTGGGCGAAAGACCGCGCTCGAAATCGACGGGTGGGCGACAAATTCGTTCGCTGCCGGAGACTGCATCTTCCGCCCGTGCGGGACAGCGTTTCGTATCCTTGGTGCTTCCGCCAATATACTGACGAGCGTGGCCGGGCCCATCTCCCGCGACGGCTTCAATGTCGGTGCGGGTGTCGGTCTCTTTCGTGTTGCCGCTGATGCGAAGGCAGTGTCGCCGCGAGCAGCGATTGGAATTCAGACGGGCGTTGAGCTGCCGGTCATCGATCTGCCGCGCTCAACCCTGATGTTGGCGCTGCGCGGACTCGGGTTTCTGCCCGTTCATGGACAATCCCTTGGAATGGCACTCGTGTCGCTCGACCTGCACGCGTGGTGATACGCGTTCACCCTCGGCGATTCGTCACCGCTTGACGGGCAGCGGAATCCCTCGTGCCGACAGCACACCGATCATCACGTAGATCACGACCATCATAGCGAAGGAGATGACGAGCCCTCGATCGCCAAGCGTCTGGGCCAGTGTACCCACCAGCGCCACGCCGAGTGCCGCGCCCACCTGCCGGCCCGCGTTGAGAATACCTGACGCGACTCCAGCAGTTTCGGTGGGCGAGGATGCGAGAACGCCCGTCGTCATCGCCGGCGTGATGTAGCCCAACGAGATGCCGAGCAGCCCGAGCCCGATCTCGACTACGCTCGCATCAGTCACCCACACTGATAGTACCATCATGGCTGCACCCGCCGCGGCCGCGACGTGTCCAATGATGAGCCGCAGCTTGAAGTGCATTCCCGGCTGAAAGCGATCGATCGCGCGCGTCGTGATCGTCGGCGATAGTGTGAACGGAACCATCATGAGTCCCGCCGCGAGCGCGCTGAGGTGTCGCACGTTCTGGAGCCGGATGGACTCGATGAACAACGTGCCGTACGTGCCGAACCCAATGGCAACAGCCGCGGCGACACAGATCGAGAACGAGGGATCTGCGAACAGGTGTCGCGGCAAGACTGGCGACTCGCTGCGCCGCTCAGTGATCGTGAAGTATGATGGCTAGAACGATCGTCAGCGCGAAGGCCGCAACGATCCGCGGAGCCGCCCAACCTGAGCGCCCTGCTTCGATCAACGCATACGTCAGCGCGCCGAGCACGAGTGACATCACGGCCTGACCGGTCCAATCGATTGCGCGTGGCGCCTTCACCGGCGTCTCCTCCACGAACGCGCGAATCATCATCAGCGCTACGGCTCCGACCGGCACGTTGATGAAGAAGATGCTTCGCCATCCGAAGATGGACGTGAGGGCACCGCCGAGTGCGGGGCCGGCAGCGAATCCGAGGCTCACGACCGACGCCCAGAACGCGACGGCACTCGCGCGAGCGCGTGCGTCGGGATACGCGTGGCTCAGAAGCGCGAGCGACGCCGGAAGCATGACCGCCGCGCCGACTCCCTGGAGCATTCGCAGACCGATCAACGCACCGACGCTGGGCGCCAACCCGCAGAGCAAAGACATGCCCGTGAAGAGCGCGAGACCAATCTGGTAGAGGCGTTTCGAGCCGAACCGGTCGCCGACGGCGCCCGCGGTGAGAACGAGACTGGCAAACACGATCGTGTAGCTGTTCACCACCCACTGCAGTCCGCTCAACGAGCTGCCAAAGTCGCGCTCCATGGATGCCGCTGCGACGTTCAGCGCCGTCGTGTCGAGCAAAACGAGAAAAAAGCCGAAGCAGATGGCGTACAGGCCGCACGGCCTCTCTCGCGCCATCGGTATTGCTTGTGTCGTCATGACTGGCAATGTAGGCGGAACCGGCTATCATGACTAATGATTTGTTTTGAACGAAGCCATCAGAAAAGGTGATGTCATGGACCTCCACGATCTGAACGTGTTCGCCACCGCGGCCCGGCTTGGCAGCGTGACGAAAGCGGCGAAATGCCTGGCGACCGTGCAATCCAACGTGACGGCCCGCATTCGTCTGCTCGAGCGCGAGTTGTCCGTGCAGCTTTTCGATCGGACGCACCGAGGCATCACGTTGACGCCGAAGGGCGAACAGCTCCTGCCTTACGCGCAGCAGATGCTGGCCTTGGCCGAGAACGCGCGAGCAGCCGTCGCGACGGCGGGTGACGTTCGCGGCGTGCTACGCATCGGGTCACTGCAGTCGACCGCTTCGGCGAGATTGCCGGAGGTTCTCAAGGCGTACGCGATCAAGCACAAGCGCGTCGACATCAGCGTCGAGACGGGGACGTCGGCCGAGTTGATCGATAAGGTGCTCGGCTCTCGCCTCGATGGCGCGTTCGTCGCGGGCGCCGAAGAACACCCGGAGTTGGATTCGGTCGCGAGCTTCATCGAGGAGCTCGTCATGATCACACCGGCACCGTATCGCTCGGTGCGAGAGTATCTCGCGAAGAGTCCTCTTCCAAAGCTCCTCGTCTTTCGTGTCGGCTGCCATTATCGCCAGCGACTGGAGCGCTATCTCGCGTCCGAAGGTGTGGGCGTCCTCAATCAGATGGAGTTCGGGACCATCGACGGTATCATCGGGTGCGTGGCGGCGGGTCTTGGCGTCACGATGCTTCCCCGGTCGGTCGTCGAACGCTCGGCGCGACGAAAGGAGGTGAGCGTGCACGTGCTCGAGCGGCAGTACCGACATGTCGAAACACAGTTCGTCACACATCGCGCGCAGGTGCGGTCCGTCGCGCTCGAGCGCCTGATCGACGTCATTCGGGTCGGTCGAGCGGGAGCGCGGCGTCGCTCCGCGTAGCTATCACAGAACCATCAACGTTCCCATGCCACTCATTCGCATCGATGTCATCGAAGGACGCTCTGAGGCCGATCTTGCGGCGATCAGCGCCGCGGTCCATCGCGGCCTCACCGAGTGCTTCCATGTTCCGGAGCGCGATCGGTTCCAGGTGATCACGGAACATCGCGCCGGGCGTCTCATCTACAACGCCGGGTATCTCGGCGTCGACCGAACCGACGGAATCGTGCTGGTGCAAGTCTTCCTGAGCTCTGGTCGTACTCCTGAGCTGAAGCAGTCGTTCTATTCGCGCGTCGCAGAGCTGATTGTGGAGACGGCGCACACCCGACCACAGGACGTGATGATCACGCTCGTGGAAAACGAGCGGGCAGATTGGTCATTCGGCAACGGAGTCGCGCAGTACCTGACACTGCCAAAGGAACAATGGAAGTGACATCGACCGCCGCGGCGCGATGACCGACTCGCGGCCAAGCTGGCTTTGCGGTAGATCTGTACGCCGAGCCGTCGGCGCCCGCGTTATCGAGAGGCGCAAGGCAGGGCAATCGTCAACCCGCGACGAGGAACGGACGATGACATCGCTGATGAGCACGGTCGCACTTGCTGGAGTCACCTATGTTTTCGCGGCTTCCACCGCCGCATCCGGCGCGGCGTCTGCCGCGCCGTGTTCATTGCTGACGCAGGCTCAAGTCGCGTCAGCATTGGGACAGACGGTCGACGCCGGCGAGCCGTTAGGGCCGAAGACCTGCGTGTGGAAGGTGCCGAATCAGCCGAATTCACTCGAAGGCAAGAAGCTGTCGTTGACGGTGAACGCGGCGCAGAACTTCGGGTATGCGAAGACACCGATCGTAAAGACGACAAAGACGACGCCGCTGAGCGGCGTCGGCGACGACGCGATTTACAACACGATCGCCGGTGGTACGCCAGGCTTCCTGACAAGTCTCATCGTGAAAAAAGGCGACGTGTCGTTCATCGTCCGCGTCACCGGTTTTCCTGATTTGACGCAGGCCATGGCCATCGAAAAAGCGCTCGCGCTGAATGTTCTGTCGAAGTTGTGACAGCTCGGCGCAGTGATTTCCGGTCGTTGCTGCGTGCCATCGCCGCGCGCGATCGTCGCGGCGCAACGCCGCTGCACTGCGCCGCGGATGGCGGGCCGAGCTCGACACATTGGAATCCGAGCGAACAAGCGACAGTCATCGAGTAGTTGATTCGAGTCGGAGCCGATCCCAATACTCCGGACGCGGGTGGCGTCGCGCCACTCCATCGTGCCGTTCGCTCACGGTGCTCCGCTGCCGTCGAAACATTGCTGACACTTGGCGCCGACCCGCGCCGTAAGAATGGAAGCGGCTCGACGCCGCTCCATCTCGCAGTGCAAACAACCGGTCGCGGCGGGACCGGGAGTTCCGTCGCGCACGACGAGCAAGGAAAGATCATCCGCTTGCTCATGGCGCACGGCGCCCGGCTGACCGACAAGAGCACAGCCGGCAAAACCGTCGCCGCATCGATTCGCAGCGAGCGCGTATCGGCGCTCGTTGGGAGTCGATGATCGTGTATCGCTAGACGGCTGTTTCGCCCACCGGCTCTCGCGAGCGAACGGAGCCAGCAGAAAAACCGACTATTGCGCGATCCGAACCCTGACATTACCGTCGTATGGGAAACCCATAGGACGAGCACATGGCAGAGAAGTTGGATGTGCAGCAGGGTACGCTGGCCTTGATGATTCTCAAAACCGTCGAGGTCCTGGGGCCGCTGCATGGCTATGGCATCGCGCGCCGAATCGAGGAGACGAGCAAGCATCGCCTCTCGCTGAACTACGGCACGCTCTATCCCGCGCTCCTCAAGCTCGAGCAGGAAGGATTCATCGCGGCCGAGTGGCGCCAGTCCGAGAACAATCGTCGCGCGAAGTTTTATACGCTCACCGCGGCTGGGCGAAAGCAGCTCGCGCGTGAGACGCGTGAATGGCATCAGACCGCCGATCTAATCGCCGCGTTTCTCGCGCCGCGCCGCGGCGAGGAGGCACCATGAGATACCTTCGCGCCGCGCTCGCGCGCCTCGTCGGAGTCTTCACTGGCCACCGAGCAGATGACGATTTGCGAGATGAGCTGGACGCGCATCTCGAGATGGCAACCGCCGAGAACATTCGTCGGGGCATGTCGCCGGCTGACGCGCTGCGCCAGGCGAAGCTCGCGTCCGGCGGACTCACGCTCGCCGCGGAGGCGGTTCGCGCGCAACGCGGGCTTCCATGGCTGGAGAGCGTCGCGGCGGATCTTCGTTACGCCGTTCGCTCACTCCGACATAGCCGCGCCTTCTCGATTGTCGTGGTGATCACGTTGGCGCTCGGCATCGGCGCGAACACCGCGATCTTCAGTGTCGTTCGCGGCGTGTTGCTGAAGCCGCTGCCGCATCGCGACGGCGATCGCCTCATCTACCTGCGTCAGTCCGTCGACGGATCGGGCGGCGAGAACATCGGGTTCTCCGTGCCCGAAATTCACGACTTCCGAGTCGGCGCTCCGGCTTTCGGTGGAATCGCCGAATTCTCGCCGTGGAACGGCATCCTGCAGGAGCACGACAACGTCACGAAGATCAACATCGGGCTCGTTACAGGAAACTTCTTCGACGTGATGGGACTCTCGCCGGTGCTCGGCCGTTTGACGCGCCCGACCGACGACGGCCCCGGCGTGCCGCCCGTGATGGTGCTGACGCATGAATTCTGGATTCGGCATTTCGGCGGTGATCCGGCCATCGTTGGCAAGCAGCTGAAGCTCGAGGCCGGAACGGCGACCGTCATCGGCGTCATGCAACCGGCACCGGGCTTCCCTGATCCAGTGGACGCGCTGATGAACATGGTGATCAGCAAACACCACCTCAGCGCGCAGATGGTTCAGGGCCGCACACATCGCATGACCGATATGATCGGGCGCCTCGCGCCGGGCGCGACGCTGCAGCAGGCGCGCACCGAGATCGCCGGAACGTACGCGAACATGCAGCGCGACTTCAAAGACGCCTACGATCCGGGATCGCACTATCGCGTTACCGTCATTCCCTTCAAGGCAGCACTCGGCGAACGCGCGCGACTCACGCTGTGGCTGTTGATGGCTGCCGCGGCATTCGTTCTGGTGATCACGGCCGCGAATGTCGTCAATTTGACGCTCATGCGCGGCGTGCGCCGCGAACCCGAGCTCGTCGTGCGGGCGGCGCTCGGCGCGGGCGTTGCACGTCTTCGCCGATTGCTGCTCGCCGAGAATCTCGTGCTGGCGCTCGCCGGTGCGATCCTTGGAATCCTCATCGCGATCGGCGGGGTTCGGCTGCTCATCGCGTTCGCAACGCGGTACTCCTCACGGTCGAGCGAGATCTCGCTCGACGGCGTTGCGCTCGGCTTTGCGCTCGCGCTGTCGGTTGGTGTGGCGCTGTTGTTGTCGTTCGTCGCCACGCTTCCGAAGGAGGGCATGTTCGCCGCGTGGATCTCGACGGGTGCGCGCCGAAGCAGCGGTGGCCTCAGACGCCAGCGATTGCAGCGCGGACTCGTCGTCGCGCAGATCGCCGTGTCGGTCATGCTGCTTGCCGGCGCCGGTCTGCTCACGCGCACGATGATTCAGCTTTCCGACGTGACGACCGGTCTGCGCACGGAAGAAGTGCTCACGATGCCGTTGCAGCTGTTGTCGTTCTCGGATGGCGACTTCGCGCGGATCATCAAGGCCGATGCCGCAGCGAAAGAGGATTACGACCGAATTCGTCGCGAGGTGTTGGCGCTTCCGGGCGTGGTCGACGTCGGCATCGGCTCGAACATGCCGCTCACGGGCTCGTCGGTTGGGTTCGACGTCAAAGCTGAAGGCAGAGCGCCCGCGCCTGGCGAGGCAATCCCACACGCGGACATGCGTACCGCCGCTCCGGAGTTCTTCCGCGCCGCAGGCATTCCACTTCTCGAAGGACGTACGTTTGCCGCAACGGATCGGATGGGCGCCGAGCGCGTGGTGATCGTGAATCAGACGCTCGCCGACAGGCTGTTTCCCGGCGAGGATCCGATCGGCAAGCGCGTGGCGTGGACGGGAGACGTGCTGCGGTTCACTCCCTTCAGCCCTGATTGGAGAACCATCGTGGGCGTCGTCGGCAATACGCGAGACGGTGGACTCGACGCGGCGTTCTCGTCGACGATGTACATGCCGTTCGCGCAAGAGCTCGCACTCGGGGGCGGTTTCGCGATTCGAGCCGACAGCAACGTTGCCGCATTGGCCAGTGCGGTCACTCGAATTGCGCATCGAATCGCGCCGACGGTTCCGATCGACAGGGTGTGGACGATCGCGCAAATCAAGGATCGGAGCATTGCGCCGCGACGGCTCAATGCACAGTTGTTGTCGCTGTTCAGTGTTCTCGCCGTCATCATCGCGGCGGTCGGCATCGCGGGTGTGCTGGCATTCTCCGTGAGTGCGCGGACGAACGAGATCGGGATTCGTATGAGCCTCGGCGCTGACCGCGGCCGGGTGGAGCGCATGATTCTCCGGGAAGGCGGCGTGCTCGTCGCGCTCGGTCTCGTTCTCGGCGTCGGCGGTGCGCTCGCGGCAACCGGTGCAATTCGCGGATTGCTGTTTGGTGTAGCCCCGCACGATCCGGTGACGTTCATCGGCGTCGCGCTGATGATGGCGGCCATCGGAATTGGCGCATGCTGGATTCCGGCGCTCCGCGCATCGCGGATCGATCCGGCGGTCGCCATGCGCGCGTAGCCAGGCGACCGATGCGGCCAGCTCTGCTGACGGTGCATCGTTGCCGGCGCGCTCGGGCTACTGTCCGGGTTCGTGCGCGTCAAAGCGCCTCATGTGCGGGTCGAGTCATATACGTCGCGCGACCGCTTGATGATTTCGACGTTATCGTAGGCCCACGTCCGAATCACTCCAACGGTCTCGGCCAGGCTTTTGCCGAGCGCGGTGAGCTCGTATTCGGTCTGCACCGGCACGGTGTGATAGACGCGACGTAGTACGAGGCCGTCCCGCTCGAGGCCGCGCAGCGTTTCCGTCAACATCTTCTTGGTCACGCCTTTGATCTCGCGCTGTAGCTGCGCATAGCGCCGCGGCGGACCGCTCAACGCCAGAATCACGAGCATGGTCCATTTACTCGCGATTCGATCGAGCACCTGTTGCGTCGGGCATCGTGGATTCGAGATGTCGTAGACCGAATCCGCGGCGCCACGCAATGCCACCTTCGTCGCCATCGCACGAGACTCCTTCACAACGAGTGGGCACTTCAAAGTGCCTTCTTCCTCGCTACGAACCGTCGCCGTTATGCTCGGATGGGAGGCGCGCTGCGCCGCCACTTTCCGAATCCGAGCGTCATGAAAGCACTCATACCAACTGGAAATCTACAGGCGATGGTCCGCTTGGCCGATGTTGCCGAGCCGGAGCCAGCTCCTGATGAAGCAATTGTTTCTGTGGAAGCATTTTCGCTCAATGGCGGCGAGACCTTTCTCCTCGAGTCGCCGAAATCCGGATGGCGAGTCGGTCGGAGGCGCTTCGCTGACGACCGCACTGTCGAGGCTCGCGGCTCGCGGCCTCGTGGTCTTGTTCGGACAAGCTGGACGCGTGCCGCCTACGATCGATTTCTTCTCGTTCTTCGATCGGCATCAGTCGGCGACAATCCGGCATTTCGACTACACGGACAGTGACGTGCCGGACGGTGTCGATCTCGCGACGCTGGTACGACTGACGCACACCGGGCGGCTGCACCCCGAAATCGGCAGCGTAAGTGCGTGGGAAAACGCCGCGAGCCATCATTCACACGGCGTTCGTGGTGTTCGCCGTGGCGGGCGGTCTATTGGTCTTGTGGCGGCCATGGATTGCATGGCTCCACGTTCCAGCGGCTATCTGGGCGGCGCTCATCGAGTTTTCGGGCTGGATCTGTCCGCTGACGCCGCTGGAGAAAGC
>Ga0070681_10000122_pt1 | contig 58332 bp, 47 predicted proteins | sample KBSC83BmetaG_FD_65650 | JGI IMG/M metagenome (GOLD analysis project Ga0070681, IMG submission 65650) | Corn rhizosphere microbial communities from Kellogg Biological Station, Michigan, USA - KBS C8-3B metaG | ecosystem: Host-associated > Plants > Roots > Rhizosphere | place: USA: Michigan...
GCATGATCGCGTTTCCGCGCCGGAGGGAACCAACGGCCGGATGTTCGCGGGTGCCGGCCTGGTATTCGTGCAGCGCCTGCACGATGTAGTCGGCGTACTGGCCCGCGAGGCGCGGATACTGGCCATCGGCCGTCGCGTTGCCGTCCGGTCCATGGCACGCCGCGCAGGTGGCCGACTTCTGCTTGCCCGCCGCAATGTCTCCGGAGGCCATCGCGGCGCCGCTCATCGCTGCAAAAACACAGGCCAGTGAAATCGTCAACGCGCTTTGCATGATGGTTCGATCCTCGTTGCGGCTCATGGCTGTTTCGCGAAGCTGGCGAGGTAGGCCGCGATGTCTGCGATGTCCTGGTCGGACAGGCTGTCTGCTTGCGCGTCCATGGTCGGATGCGTGCGGTCGCCGCTCTTGTATTCGTTGAGCGCGTTGATCAGGTACTGCTCGTTCTGTCCGGCGATGCGCGGCACGTGATAGTTGGGGTAGGCGTTGGCATAGCCTGGGACACCGTGGCAACCATGGCAGGTGTAGACCTTGGCTTTGCCGGCGTCGGCATTGCCGGTGATCGTGGCGGCAGCGGCGGCCAGCGGCGCGGTCGCAATGGCGGCCAGCAGGCACGCGGCGGTCAGCGATCGTTTCATTCCCCAAGCCCTCATCCGGATGTGCCCCGCGCGGTGCAATCCGCGCTCACAAAGACCGAATTATAACGTGCGGCCCGCAGAGGCTGACAAGGCGCGCGCGGCACCATGACTTCCGGCGGTGCAACTTTTCACCCCGTCGAAGCATCCATTCCATGACTTCCAGCGCATTGTCCGGCGATTGGATTGGTGTTATACATAACTAAAACACCATATCGTCAACCCGACCCGCGGTCCTCCGCCATGAAAAACCCGTTGCGCTGGTATCCCCTCATCCTCACGGCTGGGCTGCTGTCCGCGTGCGGCGGCGGAGCGAAGCAGGCCGACACCGACAGCCACCCGCGCGTGCCGGTGGAGGTTGCCGCCGCCCTGCGCGCGCCAATCAATGCCAGCTATTCGGGTACCGCCGCGTTGGAAGCCGAACAGGAGGCCGACGTGGTCTCCAAGGCCTCCGGGGTGCTGCTGAAACTGTATGCGGAGGAAGGCCAGCGCGTGCAGGCGGGGCAATTGTTGGCGCAGATCGACCCTTCCAGCGCGGCCTACCAGCTCGCGCAGAGCCAGGCGCAGCTGAGGAAGGCGCAGACGACCTACGACCGTGCTTCGAAAGCGATCGAGAAGCAACTGATACCACGTCAGGAATACGAGCAGGACAAATACGACATGCAGGCTCAGGCCGCCGCCACTCGCGGCGCGCAACTGCAACTGTCCTGGACACGCATCACCGCGCCGATCTCCGGCGTGATTTCCCGGCGCATGGTGAAGCAGGGGAACCTCGTGCAGGCCAACGAGGCGATCTTCCACATCGTCGACATGCATCCGCTCACGGCCACCTTGAACGTGCCGGAGCGCGAGCTGGGCATGTTGAAGCCGGGGCAGTCGTTGACGCTCGCGGTCGATGCGCTGCCGGGCAAGCAGTTCGCCGGGACCATCCAGCGAATCGCGCCGGTGGTCGATGCGTCGAGCGGCACCTTCCGGGTCACCTGCGTGTTCGACAACACCGCCGCGGGGAACGAACCACTGCGGCCGGGCATGTTCGGGCGCATCGACATCGTCTATGACCAGCGCCGCAATGCCCTGGTCATCCCGCGCAGCGCGTTGATCGACGAGGACGACGAAACAGCGGTGTTCGTGATCGAACGCGGCCCGCCGAAGCCCGTCAAGCCGAAAGAGGTCAAGCCGAAGCCCGGCGAAGCGGTCGCGGCCGAAACCGGCAAGCCCGCGCAGCCGGAACTCGTCGCCAAGCGCCGCGTGGTGAAGGTCGGCTACGTCGAGGGCGACCGCGTGGAAATCCGCGCCGGCCTGAAGGCGGGCGAGCGCGTGATCACGCTGGGCCGCGACGCGGTGCGCGATGGCAGCGAGGTGCAGGTGTTGCCGACCAGCACATCGAACGCGAACGCGACAGCTTCGACTTCGGAGTAAACCATGTCGCTTCCGGAGATTGCCACGCGCCGGCGCGTCACCATCGGCATGGTGACGCTCACCTTCGTGCTGTTCGGACTGATCGGCCTGTCCGATCTGAAAGTGAATTTGTTGCCGGACCTGTCCTATCCCACGCTGACCGTTCGCACCGACTACGAAGGCTCGGCGCCGGCGGAGATCGAAAACCTGGTCACCGAGCCGGTCGAGGAAGCGCTCGGTGTGGTGAAGAACGTCAAGCGCGTGCATTCGATTTCGCGCACCGGCGAATCCGACGTGATCCTGGAGTTCGCCTGGGGCACCGACATGGACATGGCCGCGCTGGACGTGCGCGACAAGCTCGACACCCTGCAACTGCCGCTGGACGCCAAGAAGCCGCTGCTGCTGCGCTTCAATCCTTCGACCGATCCGATCGTGCGCGTCGGCCTGACTTCGACGCAGTCCAACAACGCGGATCCGGCGGCGTTGAAGCGCCTGCGCCGCTTCGCCGACAACGAATTGCAGAAGCGCCTGGAGCCCGTCGCGGGCGTCGCCGCTGTGAAAGTCGGCGGCGGACTGGAAGACGAGATCGAGGTCGCGGTCGACCAGCACAAGCTGGCGCAGCTCGGCATCGACATCAATACCGTGACCACGCGGTTGAAGAACGAGAACGTCAACATCTCCGGCGGCAGCATCGACCAGGGTTCGCAGCGCTACCTGGTGCGCACGCTCAACCAATTCACCAACCTGCAGCAGATGCGCGACACTTTGATCAAGGTCGATGCCAACAACGTGCCCATCCGCCTGAAGGACATCGCGCAGGTCTACCAGGGCTACAAGGAACGCGACGGCGTGATCCGCGTCGACGGCCGCGAGGCGATCGAGCTGGCGGTATACAAGCAGGGCGACGCCAACACGGTAAGTGTTGCGCAGGCCGTGCACGCGGAACTGGACAAGCTGGGCGACAGCCTGCCGGCGGGCGCCAAGCTCACCGTGCTGGAAGACCAGTCCACGTTCATCCGCGATGCGCTTTCCGAAGTGCGCAACGATGCGCTGATCGGCGGCGTGCTGGCGATCCTGGTGATCTTCTTCTTCCTGCGCCACGCGCGCAGCACCTTCATCGTTTCCCTGTCGCTGCCGGTTTCGCTGGTGGCGACGTTCTTTTTCATGGACCGCTTCGGCCTCTCGCTCAACGTGATGTCGCTGGGCGGCCTGGCGCTCGCCACCGGCATGGTGGTGGACGATTCCATCGTGGTGCTCGAGAACGTCGCGCGCAAACGCGAGTCGGGGATGGGCATCGTGCAGGCCGCGGTGGCGGGTGCTTCCGAAGTCGGCATGGCCGTGACCGCGTCCACGCTGACGACGGTGGCCGTGTTCCTTCCGCTGGTGTTCGTGTCGGGCATCGCCGGGCAGTTGTTCCGCGACCAGGCGCTGACCGTCACCTTCGCCATGCTGATCTCGCTGGTCGTGGCGATGACGCTGATCCCGATGCTGGCCTCGCTGCAGGGCCGCGCGCCGCTTGCCTATCGCGAGGAACTCGAGGAAAACAAGCGGCGCTCGCGGATGGGCGTGTTGCCGCGCGCCGTGGCCTGGAGCGGCTTCGGGCTGTTCCGCATGATCGGGGGCGTGCTCGGCCGCGTACTGCGCTTCATCGGCCAGGGCGTGATGATTCCCTATGAACGCGCCGCGCGCTTTTATCACGACGCATTGCCGAAAGCACTGCGCCACCCGTGGCGCGTACTCGGGTTCGCCGCATTCGCGTTCGCGGTCGCATTGGCCCTGGTGCCGACGCTGGGCCTCGACCTGATCCCGCAGCTCGCCCAGCACCGTTTCGATGTCGTGGCGACCCTGCCACCCGGCACGCCGCTGGAACGTACCGATGCGCTGGTGCGCGAGATCGCGCAAGCGCACTCCCACGATCCGGGCGTGGCTTCGATCTATGGCGTCGCCGGCGTGGGCACGCGACTGGACGCCAACCCCACCGAGTCGGGCGAGAACATCGCGCGCTTGAACGTCACCCTGAAACCCGACGCGGGCGCTGACGGCGAACTGGCGGAAACGCAACGCCTGCGCAATGCGCTGGCGCAATATCCGGGTGTCGCCGCCAAGTTCTCGCGGCCGGAACTGTTTTCATCCAGTGCGCCGCTGGAGGTGGAACTGCGCGGCTACGACCTCGATGCGTTGACCCAAGCGGGCCGCAAGCTCGCTTCGCTGATGCAAACCTCTGGCGATTTCACCGACGTGAAATCTACCGTCGCCGGCGGTTATCCGGAAATCGCCATCCGCTTCGACGCCGCGCGCGCGGCTGCGCTGGGCCTCACCACGCGCGACATCGCCGACCGCGTGGTGCGCAAGGTCAAGGGCGAGGTCGCCACGCGCTACGATTTTCGCGACCGCAAGATCGACGTGCTGGTGCGCGCGCGGGAGAGCGACCGCGACAGCGTGGATGCGGTGCGCAATTTGATCGTCGGTTACATCCCGGCTGGAGCCGCCGGGAACAACGGCGCGACGCAGACCGATGATGCGGGAGACGGGTCGAACAACGGCTTGTCCAACACCGGCAATGCCGCGGCCGGTGCCGGCAACCCCGGCAACACGCCCGCAGATACGCCGGCGCCCGGAGTGGACACGCCTGTGCGGCTGTCCTCGGTGGCCGACGTGATCGCCACGGAAGGCCCGGCGGAAATCCACCGCATCAGCCAAGAGCGGGTCGCGATCGTTTCCGCGTCGCCCGAGCACGGCGACCTCGGCAGCGCAATCAAGGAAGTTCGCAACCTCGTCGATGCCAATCCGCTGGCCGCGGGCGTGACGGTGCACATCGGCGGGCAGGGCGAGGACCTGTCCGAATCCGTGCGCTCGATGCTGTTCGCGCTGGGGCTCGCCATCTTCATGGTGTACCTGGTGATGGCCTCGCAATTCGAATCGCTGCTGCACCCGTTCGTGATCATGTTCTCGGTGCCGCTGGCGATGGTCGGCGCGGTGCTGGCGCTGAAACTGACCGGTTCGACGTTGTCGGTCGTGGTCTTCATCGGCCTGATCATGCTGGTCGGCATCGTGGTGAAGAACGCGATCATCCTGATCGACCGCGTGAACCAGCTGCGCGAGGAAGGCCTGTCGAAACGCGAGGCGATCTGCGCCGCGGCGGAGTCCCGCCTGCGGCCGATTTCGATGACCACGCTGGCGACGCTGTTCGGATTCCTGCCGCTGGCGATCGGCCTGGGCGCGGGTTCCGAAGTGCGCGCGCCGATGGCGATCACCGTGATGGGCGGCCTCGCGGTCTCGACGCTGCTGACGCTCATCGTTATCCCGGTCGTCTATGACCTGCTCGACCGCCGCGATGACGCATGGTATGTCGCGCGCGGCGAGCGCCGGCGCGCCAGGATTGCCGGGCGCATCGAAGCGGATGGGCAGCCGGCATGAGCGAGGCGCCCGTCAGCCGAAGCGGAGGCATCGCCGAGCTCAGCCTCAAGCGCCCGGTCACCACGGTGATGTTCTTCGTGTCGCTGTTCGTGATCGGTGCGCTGGCCGCGTTCCGCCTGCCGCTGGAGCTGTTCCCGACGCTGGATGTTCCGTTCCTGCTGGTGGACATTCCCTATACCGGTTCCACGCCGGCAGAAGTCGAACGCACCATCACGCGGCCGGTCGAGGACGCGCTGGCCGCGTTGCCAGGCATCGAGAAGATGCAGTCGAATTCGCGCGCCGACGGCTCGCAGGTATTCCTGCAGTTCAAGTGGGGCGAGAACGTTGCGGTGAAGGCGGTGCAGGCGCGCGAGAAGATCGACGCGGTACGCGCGGACCTGCCCTCCGACCTGCAGCGCTACACGGTGCAGAAGTTCTCGACGTCCGACCAGCCGATCCTGTCGTTGCGCATCGCATCCGACCGCAACCTCGCCAATTCCTACGCCTTGCTCGATCGCGAACTGAAGCGCCCTATCGAACGCATCCCCGGCGTGGCCCGCGTGGACATCAACGGCGTATCCGCGCCGGAGGTACAGATCGAACTCTCCGCCGAGCGCCTGGGCGCGCATGGCGTCGGACTCAACCAGTTGTACCAGCGGCTGAAGCAGGCGAATTTTTCGCTGTCGGCCGGTGAAGTGACCGACGGCGGCCTGCGCTGGCGCGTACAGCCGCAGGGCCAATGGCGCGAGCTGGACGACATCCGTGCGATGCCGGTCAACTCGCGGGGCCTGAAGCTGGGCGACATCGCCGACGTCACCCTGCGTCCGCAGAAGATGGATTTCGCACGCGAGTTGAACGGCAAGCCCGCGATCGGCGTGGACATCTACAAAGAGCGCAACGCGAACCTGGTGCAGGTCGGTTCGGCCGTGACGAAATACGTCGACAGCGTGCGCAACGATCCCGAGATGCAGGGCATCAACGTGTACGCGTTGCAGGATTCCGCCAAGGGCGTGACTTCTTCGCTGCGGGAACTGGGCGAAGCGGGGTTGATCGGCGTCGTGCTGTCGGTGCTGGTGTTGTATTTCTTCCTGCGCGACTGGCCTTCCACGCTGATGGTTTCGCTGGCGATCCCGGTGTGCATGGTCATCACGCTGGGCTGCATGTATTTCTTCGGCATCAGCCTCAATATCCTGTCGATGATGGGACTGCTGCTGGCGGTCGGCATGCTGGTGGACAACGCGGTGGTGGTGGTGGAGAGCATCTACCAGTACCGCGAGAAGCATCCGGACAAGCCGTGGTACAGCGCGGTCGCCGGGACCCAGGCGGTCGGCATCGCCATCGCCGCGGGCACGCTCACTTCGGTGATCGTGTTCCTGCCCAACCTGTTCGGCGAGAAGAACGACATCAGCATTTTCCTCACCCAGGTCGCCATCACCATGGCGATCGCGCACATCGCCTCGTGGCTGGTGGCGGTGAGCGTGGTGCCGATGCTGTCATCGAAGCTGCCGCCGCCCAAATTCCTCAATCGCCGCACGATCATCACGCGTGTGCGCGAACGTTACGCGCGCGTGGTGGGCTGGACCCTCGTTCACCGGCGCTGGAGCATGGCCGCCGTCTTCGCGTTGCTGGTCCTGAGTTATTGGCCCATGACGCACATGAAAGTCGACATGTTCGCGCAATCGGAGTCGCGCCATCTTTCCCTCAACTGGCAACTCAACGGTCAGTACCGTCTGGCGCAGCAGGCGCCCGCGGTGCACCGGATAGACGCCTGGCTGATGGATCACAGCAAGCGACTCGAGATCAAATCCGTTTACACCTATTACAGCGAGGAGCAGGGCAACCATACCGAGATCCAGTTGACCGAAGGCCGCGATGCGCACCGCGACTCGGCGGAGATCATGGAGGAGATACGCAAGGGGTTGCCCAAGATCGCGATCGGCTCGGTGAGCTTCGACCAGCAGAACAACGGCAACGCGCCGGTGGAGGTCTCCCTTCGCGGCGATTCCACCGCGCAACTCCAGCAGCTTTCCGACACGCTGGTCCCGGTGCTGGCGCGGCTGCAGTCGCTGCGCGACGTGCACACGCCGGATCGCGGCGGTGATCGCGAAGTGGCGGTGCACGTGGATCGCACGCGCGCGAAGCTGTACGGTTTCGACGCGCAGCAGGTCGGCAATTACCTGGGCGTGGCGCTGCGCGGAATGCCGCTTTCAGAATTCCATCGAGGCGATCGCGAAGTGCCGGTGTGGCTGCGTTTCCGCAACGCCGATGCTCAGAGCATCGACGATCTCTCCGACTATTCGCTGCGCCGCGACGACGGCGTGCAGATTCCTCTGCTGTCGATGGTACGCGTGGAAACGCATCCGGTCGCCAACGGCATCGCACGTACCAATCGCCAGACCACGTTGTCGATCCAGGCCAATCTTGCCGAGGGCAAGACCACCGAGGACGCGCGCAAGGACATCACCAACGCGATGCAGGCGATCACTCTGCCCCCCGGCTACCACTGGGCATTCGGCGACAATTTCGACGACGCGCAGCAGGCCGGGAGCCAGATGCTGTTCAACACGCTGATCGCGCTGGTGCTTGTATACGTGGTGATGTGCTGCATGTTCGAATCGCTGATCTTCCCGGCCGCGATCCTGACGACGTTCGTATTCTCGGTCCTGGGCGTGTTCTGGCTGTTCTGGGCCAGCGGCACCACGTTCTCGATCATGGCCGCGATCGGCATCTTGATCCTGATGGGCGTGGTGGTGAGCAACGGCATCGTGATGATCGTGCACATCAACACGTTGCGGCACCAGGGCCTGGCACGCACGCAGGCGCTGATCGCCGGCGCGTCGGAGCGCCTGCGCCCGATCCTGATGACGATGGGCACCGCGATCCTCGGCATGCTGCCGCTGTGCCTCACCGATGCGCAGATCGGCGGCGATGGCCCGCCGTATTCGCCGATGGCCCGCGCGATCGCCGGCGGCCTGCTGTTCTCCACCATCGTCACCCTGCTGGCGCTGCCGGTGATCTATTCCCTCCTCGACGACACGCGCATGGCGATGCGCCGCGTGATCCGCGATGCGCGCGAGGGCAGGGTGCGCAGGCCTCGTCCGGCCATCGGGCCGGTGCCGGCGCTGGGCGCCGCCTTGCTTTCGGACGTTCCCGATTGAAGGGCGGGTTCTCCGGCGGGGAGCCCGCCTGCCGGGGCGGCACCGGACAGCACTGACAGTGCGGCATCGTATGGATGCGCGCGCCGCCTGTGCGCTGTAGTCTCGTACCGACAACTGGATCACATTGCGAGGGGAGGCTCCGATGACACGCCGCGCTTTGTTTTTTCGCCGCAGTGCAGTGGCTTTTGCCGGGTGTTGCGCATCGACTCTCCTGGCCGTGGCACCGCCGGTTTTCGCCGCCGCAGCGGACGTGCCGATATCGCAACCGATCCTCACCGACAATCAGTTGCTCTGGCAGGTCGCGCCGGACGAGTGCTTCAACGGCATCGGCGTGGACTACCCGGCCATGAATCCGGACGGTACCTGTTCGGTGGGCCAGCCGAAAGCCAACCAGTCCTATATCTGGGGACTCACCGAGCAGAGCGGCAAGCTCTGGTTCGGCACGATGGCGAACACCTATTGCACGTTGTCGGGTGTCGTGGAAGCGACCCCCAAGGTAACCCCGAATGTGGTGTGCGAATACGGCGAGAGCGAATTCGCGCGCGAGCACCCGGGCCTGACGCCCAGCCGGGGCGACTGGCGGCCGCCGAAGATCTACTCGTGGGATCTCGCCAGCGGTACGCTCACCCAACAGCAGGTGACCGCGCCCTTGTTGCAGACCACCTTGGGTCTTCGCGGCGCGGGTTCGATAGACAACATCGCCTTTCTTGCGGGGCCCAGCCTGCTTGGCACCAGCGCGAACTTCTTCGCGTTCCAGGCCGACACGGGGAAATTCCTCGGCGCGTGCGCGCGCACGGACTACAACTATGCCCGCGATTGGCAAGTCGTCGATGGCGTGCTCTATGTCGGTCTCGGTTCTCCGACCTTCGGTTCGGTGATGCGCTGGAACGGTACGTCCAGTTCGTTCGGTCCCGGCAAGAATTTTTGCGATCAATTCGTAGAAGTCGGACGAGTGAATGCCTCCGTGGCCAACATCACCAAATACGTGGGCGCGGATGGACTGGATCGCCTGGCCATCTCCACGGTGCCGGCCCGCGGCGGCGGCGGTGCGGCCGCTGCCGGAACTCCTTCGGTTGCCGGCGTCTGGATCAGCCCTCCGATTCCCGCCGGTGGCCTGACCCCGGACCAGACCAACCAGTGGACGCAGATATGGAGTCCATTGCAATACGATCCGGATCCGATCGTTTCGCGCTACGGCTATGCGGGCGGCGCGATCGAGCAATACGATGGCTGGCTGTACTGGGGCACCCTCCACGACCAGAGCAGCGCGGCCATACAGATCGAACAGAAATGCCCGCAATCGTTCTGCTTCGGCCAGCCGGCAAACGGTCCGGAATTCCATGCACTGGAAGACGGCGTATATCGCAGCACGTCGTTCTGGCGCGGTCGCAACCTCGAAGATCCGCAGAACAGGGAAATCCAGCTGCTGTACGGGGAGACGCAGTTGCCGGTGTGCTGCTCCGCGCCCAAGACCTTCGGCATGAAGCCCACTGGCTGGACGCCGCTGTATGGTCCGTCCGGATTCGGCAATCACGGCAACGAGTACACGTGGACGTTGGCGGAATTCGATGGCCACCTGTTCATCGGCACCTACGACGCATCGATCCGGCAGGGACCGGATGCGAAGCCGGAAGTCGGCGCTGATCTGTGGCGCCTCGACTCTTCGGATACGCCGGCGGTCAACGAGAACTACACCGGGCTTGGCGACCGCAACAACTATGGTATCCGCATCCTGCAGCCGCTGGATGACGGCAGCGGCCTCATCGCCGGGATGGCGAATCCGTTCAATCTCGCACCGGGCAGTGGTTGGGAATTGCGGTTGCTGAAGGAAGGCTCGCCGAAACCGGGGCGCAAGAAAGACTGACGACGGGAAGGTCCGCGCGTCGGGAATCGCAAGCGAAAAATGGAGTCCGATCGGGTCTGGAGTGAATCAGATGACAAGCCACGTGTCGCTTCGCCGCTGCGTTCTCACGATGTTCGGATTGTGCTGCGCGTTTGCGCTTCTCGATCTGGCGACACCTGCTCTTGCTCGCGCAGCCTCTCCCGACGTGCCGGTTTCGCAACCGATCCTCACCGACAACCAGTTGCTCTGGCAGGTGGCGCCGGATGAGTGTTTCAACGGTATCGGCGTGGACTATCCGGCGATCAATCCGGACGGCACCTGTCCGGTGGGGCAGCCCAAGGCCACCCAGTCATACATCTGGGGCCTGACCGAAGCGAACGGCAAGCTCTGGTTCGGGACGCTCGCCGATGCCCTCTGCCTCGTCTCCGGCAACCGGACTTCCCCCACTCCGAGCCTGAATTCCAAGGGAGTCTGCGAATACGCCATGGCCGAGCAGGTACGGGACAATCCCGGCTTTCCGGCGTTCTTCGGAGACTGGCGGCCACCACACATCTACACGTGGGATCTCGCGACCGGCGTATTGGTCGATCAACAGGTCAACAGCCCTCTTCTGCAGAAGAATACGCTTGGGCTGCGGGGCGCCGGAACGATCGACAATACGGTATTCCTTGTCGGGCCGAGCCTGAACGGCGCCAGCGCGAATTTCTTCGCCTTCCGCGCCGATACCGGGCAGTTCCTGGGTTCGTGTGCCCGCACGGATTACAACTATGCCCGCGGCGTGAGCGTCGTCGACGGCGCGCTCTACGTTGGCGTCGGCTCAACGACGTATGGTTCGGTGCTGCGGTGGAACAGCACGCCCGGTGCGCTGCAAACATCGCAGAACTGGTGCAATCGTTTCACCGAGGTCGGCCGCGTGACGGCCGATGTCGCCGACATCTCGTTGTACGTAGGTGCCGATGGCCAGGACCGGCTTGCCGTGTCGACGGTACCGATCCAGCGCGGCACCGACGGCACGATCCATAGCGGCACTACCAATGTGGCCGGCGTGTGGATCAGTCCGCCGATCCCGCCTGGTGGACTGACCTCGGGTGACACCAATAACTGGAAACAGATCTGGTCGCCCGTGCAATACGACCCCGACCCGATCACGGCACGCTACGGCTATTCGGGCGGCGCAGTGGAGTATTACGATGGCTGGCTGTACTGGGGCACGATCCACCTGCAGAACGCGCCGACACTGAGTATCCACGAAAACTGCACGTATTCGTTCTGCTTCGGCATGCCGGACAACGACCAGGAGCTGCAGGCGCTCCAGAACGGCGTGTACCGCAGTACCTCGCTCTGGCGCGGCCGCAACCTCGAGGATCCGTCGACGCGCGAGATACAGTTGGTGTACGGCGAAAGCGAACTGCCGGCGTGCTGCAGCGCCCCGAAAACTTTCGCCATGACTCCGACCGGCTGGACGCCGCTGTATGGGCCGTCCGGGTTCGGCAATCGCGGCAACGAATACACGTGGACGATGGCGGTGTTCGATGGCCATCTGTTCATCGGCACGTACGACGCTTCGGGCTTGCAGGGGCGGGCCGCGGCGGCGGAAGCCGGCGCGGACCTGTGGCGCATCGATTCTTCCGACTCGCCGGCGGTCAACGAAAATTATTCGGGACTCGGCGACACCAACAACTACGGCATCCGCATCCTGCATCCGCTGGATGATGGCAGCGGCGTGATCGCCGGCATGGCCGATGCGTTCAACCTCGCGCCCGGTGGCGGCTGGGAATTGCGATTGCTGAAGGAAGGATCGCCGCAGTCGAATGCCGAAAACCGGAACGCTCACCACTGAGTGGGCGCGCGCCCACGTGATCAAAACAACCTGCTGAAGATCCTGATACCCGCCAGATATTCGCCGGCGATCGTGCCGAGGTTGGTCAGCATGAACACCAGCAGGGTGCGGGCGACGCGGTTGCGCCACCAGCCGCTGAAGTGCAACAGGTCGTCGCGAAGGCGCTGGAAATCGGCCACGCGCGGTTTGCGCAGCCAGGCTTCGGCCATGCCGGCGAACACGCCGGACGAAAGTCCGGGCGGACGCACCGGTTTCAGCGGACCCATGATCGCTGCGACGAGGATCGAGAGCGGATGTCCGCCTGCGATCGCGGCGCCCAGCGCGCTCAACACGGCGGTGTAGATCGCCCAGTCGCGCAGCGCGGCCCAGCCCATCGCGGGACTGCGGTAGAAGATGAACCCGATCGCGACGAAGATCGCGGCCATCACGCCGATCGCAAACCACTTGGGCCAGCGCGGCGACGGCAGCTTCGCGTTCAATGGTTCGAGCAGGATTTGCGGCGGCGTTTCCTGCTCAAGGATCTGGCGTTGCAGCCCGGCGAGGTGCCCCGCGCCGATCACCACCAGTACGCGCTTCGCATCCTGATTCCTGTTGGACTCTTCGCGCAGCCTCGCCGCAATGAACGCGTCGCGTTCGCCGATCAGCGCGTTGTAGAGCGGCGTGGATTTGCGCGCGAATTCGCCGAACGCGCTTTCCAGGATGTCGCCCCGTTTCAGCTTCTCGATTTCCTCCTCGCCGATTTCGTCGCTCGCGAACAAGCTGCCGCCGAGGCCGGCGAGGATCGCCATGCGGTCGCGGAAGCGCACGCCGCGGTAGGCGTGGTTGAGCGTGATTCCGATCTCGCGGTCGACCAGCCACAGCGGCAGGTTGCGCTCGGCCGCGCCGTTCATCGCGGCGCGCATCTCCGCACCCGGCTCGATGCCATACTGCTCGGCGATGCGGCGCTGGAACGACGACAGCGCCAATGACGCGAACACCATGCCGGCCTTGCCGGTCCGGATCACCTGGAACAGGTCCATCCTGGCCAGCGCTTCGGGATCGCGCATGCCCTGCGCGCGCGACTCGCACAATTCCACCGCGATCGCGTCGAATCGTTCGCGCTCGACCAGCGCGCGTACCGCGGCGACGGAAGCGCGCGATACGTGCGCGGTGCCCAGCAGCACGTATTCCACGCCGTTGCGCGTGACGCGCGCCAGCGGCTGCTCGTGCAGCGGGTCGTCGGACGAATCGGGTTGTGCGTTCAACGAATCAATCCCTGAAGCGCTTCAGCAGATCGCCGTACGCATCGATACGCCGGTCGCGCAGGAATGGCCAGATGCGGCGCACGTCCTCGCTGCGCGCCATGTCGATTTCAGCGACAAGCAATTCGCGGCCGTCGTCGTTGGCTTGCGCCAGCATCTCGCCCTGCGGGCCGGCGACGAAACTGGAGCCCCAGAACTGGATGCCGCGGCCGCCGTCGGGCGAAGGTTCGAAGCCCGCGCGGTTGCAAGCTGCCAGCGGCAAGCCGTTGGCGACCGCGTGCCCGCGTTGCACGGTGATCCAGGCATCGCGCTGGCGGTCCTTCTCGGCTTGCGCATCGGACGGATCCCAACCGATAGCGGTTGGGTACAGCAAGATTTCGGCTCCGGCCAGCGCCATCAATCGCGCCGCTTCGGGATACCACTGGTCCCAGCACACCAGTACGCCGAGCTTGCCGAGCGAAGTCTGTACGGGATCGAATCCGAGATCGCCAGGCGTGAAGTAGAACTTCTCGTAATACGCCGGATCGTCCGGGATGTGCATCTTGCGATAGACGCCCGCGATCTCGGCAGAGCGATCGAAGACGGCCGCGGTGTTGTGATACAGCCCGGTCGCGCGGCGCTCGAAGATCGATGCGATGACTACCAGCTGCAGCTCTTCCGCGAGCCGGCCGATGCGCGCGCTCGATTCGCCCGGGATCGATTCGGCGCGGTCGAACTCGCCCACGTTCTCGTGCTGGCAGAAGTACGGACCGTTGTGCAGCTCCTGCAAAAGCACCAGTTGCGCACCGGCGGCTTTTGCCTCGCGCAGGCCGGATTCGATCGCGTCGAGGTTCAGCGCGGCGCTGCCGCGGTCGCGTTCCTGCAGGAGGGCGAGCTTGAGGGTCTTGGATGACATGACAAAGGTCTTTCGTCCGCAAAGGGCGCAAAGGACGCAAAGGGGGGAAAGACAATCTTATTGCTTTTCTTCACGCACTTGGCATTCTTCGCGGAAATACGTCTCACCTTTGCGCCAACACGCCTTTCGGCAACTGCATCGTCACGCAATGCAGGCTGCCGTTCTGCCAGATCAGCGGTCGGCAGGGGATCTGCACGACTTCGCGGCCCGGATGCGCCTTGCCGATGATCCGTGCTGCGTCGAAATCCGCGGCGTCGCCGTAGGCCGGCACCAATACCGCATCGTCGATCACCAGATAGTTCGCATAGGATGCGGCAAGGCGGCGGCCGTCGTCCGCGATCGGCTTCGGCCACGGCAAGGCATGCAATTTGTACGGCCGGCCATCGGCAGTGCGCAGCGCTTCGAGTTCCTCTCTCATCGCCGCGAGTTCCTCGAAATGGGGATCGTCGGCATCTTCGCAGGCCTGGAAAACGATCGCATCGCCCGGTGCGAAGCGCGCCAGGGTGTCGATGTGCGCGTCGGTGTCGTCGCCTTGCAAATGGCCGCGCGTCAGCCACAGCACGCGCTCCGCGCCGAGCGATCCACGCAACTGCGTCGTCATTTCCTCGCGCGACAAATCCGGATGGCGTTGGTGCAGGCAGCGCCATGTCGTCAGCAACGTGCCGCGGCCGTCGGATTCGATCGCACCTCCTTCCAGCGCCCAGTCGTAGCGGGCGTGTCCGATGCCCGGCGCGAACACGTCGCGCTCCAGCAGCCCTTCGGTCAACGCATCGTCCCGAGAACCTTCGAACTTGCCGCCCCAGCCGGTGAAGCGAAAATCCGCCAGCGTGAATTCGTGCGCACCGCGCAACGTCAGCGGTCCCGAGTCCCGCAGCCAGGTGTCGTCGTATGGGATCTCGACGAAGCGTACCTTCGACAGATCCGCGCCGCCGGCGCCCAGCAATTCGACCGCACGCTCGCGCACCGCGTCGTCCGGCACGCAGACCAGAACGCGTTCGAAACGCGCGATGGCGGAAACCAGGGCGACATAACTCGATTCGGTTTCGAGCAGGCGCGCGCACCAGTCGGTGCCTTCGTGCGGCCACGCGATCAGCACCGCCGCCTGCGGTTCCCACTCCGCAGGTAGAAGGCCATTGCGTTTACGCGATGCCGGGGGCATCGCGTGCAATGGCCGATGGTGAGGCAGGGATGCCGAACGGAGTACGCGTCATGGACGCCTGCTTGTCCAGAGGCAACAGCGAAGCACGACGATCAGTGCGGATGCGAATCCGGCGTGGTAATCACGCTGTGGATCACGTGATTGCGCTCGAAATACACGATGTAGTTGGCGTATTCCCAGCGGTTGATCGGGGGATGCTTGCTGGTGTCGCCGCCGCGCGTCTGCAGCTTGTGGATCGGCGCGCCGTACTGGCGCTCGACCTGCGCCATGGTTAGTCCGCGATGCGGCAGGTTCATCCCCTGCTCCTGCCGCACTTTCATGTGGATGCTTTCGGCGCGCGCGGAAGCGGGCAGCACGCAAGGCGCGGCGGCAACCATCAGCGCGGCGATGGACAGGGAACGGATCAGGCGGTTCATGGCTTGCAACTCCCCGGGCGCTCGGGCGCCGATGGGACTGTTTTAGCAGAAGCGCGGCCGGCAATCCACGATCCTGCCGACAAAAAAGGCCGCTGGCGCGGCCTTTTCATGAGCGCCGTCACGGCTCAGCGTTGCCGCGCCTTGAAGCGGGGGTTCGACTTGCAGATCACGAACACCTTGCCGCGCCGGCGCACGACCTTGCAGTCGCGGTGCCGCGTTTTCGCGGTCTTGAGGGAAGAAAGCACCTTCACGGCGGGACTCCTGTGAAAAGTGCAGCCACGGATGGCTGCTTTTTTTGTCGTCGCGTCCGGGAACGAACGCAGCAAGAACGGTTGAATGCAAGCGCGGGAGTGTAGCCCGGCCAGGGCTTCCAGGCAAGCCTGACGGGGCTTTCATCGACCCGGGTTATCCTAGTGGTTTCATCCAATCCAGCGGAGACGGACCGTGGCGGATCAACTCGACCAGCAGTGCATCGACACCATCCGCTTTCTCTCGGTGGACATGGTGCAGAAGGCCGACAGCGGCCATCCGGGAATGCCGCTGGGCGCCGCGCCCATGGGCTACGTGCTGTGGACGAAGTTCATGAAGTACCATCCGGCCAACCCGGCCTGGTCGGACCGCGACCGCTTCGTGCTCTCCGCCGGCCACGGTTCGGCACTGATCTACAGCCTGCTGTATCTCACGGGTTACGACGTCACGCTCGACGACATCAAGCAGTTCCGGCAATGGGGCAGCAAGTGTCCCGGCCACCCCGAGCGCGGCCACACGCCGGGCGTGGAAGTCACCACCGGGCCGCTGGGACAGGGCTTCGCCAACGCGGTCGGCATGGCGATGGCCGAAGCGCAACTGGCCGCGCGCTACAACCGCGAAGGCCACAAGATCGTCGACCACCACACCTACGCGATCGCCAGCGATGGCGACCTGATGGAAGGCGTGGCCTCGGAAGCCGCTTCGCTGGCGGGTCACCTGAAACTCGGCAAGCTTATCGTGCTGTACGACGACAATTACGTGACACTGGCCGCCGGCACCGACATCACGTTCACCGAAGACCGCGCCGCGCGCTTCAAGGCCTATGGCTGGCACGTGCAGACGATCGAGGACGGCAACGACGTCGCCGCCATCGAAACGGCGGTAAAGAAGGCCAAACGCCAGACGCAGAAGCCCTCGCTGATCCTGGTGCGCACGCATATCGGCTACGGTTCGCCGGAACAGGACAGCTACAAGGCGCACGGTTCGCCGCTGGGCGAGAAGGACGTCGCGGCCACCAAGCGCAACTTGGGTTGGCCGGAGCAGCCGCCGTTCCTGGTTCCCGAAGCGGCGCTGAAACACTTCCGTGAGGCGCAGGAACGTGGCAAGCGCGCCGAATCGAACTGGAAGCGCCGCTGGAACAAATATGCGAAGGAATTTCCCGATCTCGCCGCGGAACTGGATCGCTCGCTGCGCGCGGAATTGCCGCCCGGCTGGGATTCCGACATTCCGGAGTTCCCGGCCGATGCGAAGGGCATGGCCACGCGGGTGGCTGGTGGAAAAGTGCTGAGCGCGATCGCGCCGAAATTGCCGGCGCTGTCGGGTGGCTCGGCCGATCTCGATCCTTCGACGCATACGGCGGTGAAGGGCTTGGGCGTGTTCTCGCCCGGCAATGAACCCGACGAGCAGGGCGTCGATACCGGCGAGACCTGGAGCTACGCCGGCCGCAACCTGCACTTCGGCGTGCGCGAACACGCGATGGGCGCGGTCGCCAACGGCATGGCCGCGCACGGCGGCTTCATCCCGTACACCGCGACCTTCCTGATCTTCTCCGACTACATGCGGCCGCCCATGCGGCTGGCTGCGTTGACCGAATCGCATGTGGCCTTCGTGTTCACCCACGATTCGATCGCGCTGGGAGAGGACGGCCCCACGCACCAGCCCGTTGAGCAGCTCGCCGGCTTGCGTTCCGTGCCCAACATGATCGTGATCCGGCCGGGCGACGCCAACGAAACCGCATGCGCCTGGCGCGTGGCGATCGAGGCCAGGAAGCAGCCCGTGGTGCTGGCGCTGTCGCGGCAGAACGTGCCGACCCTGGATCGCACGCAATACGCGGGTGCGGATGGTCTTCGCAAAGGAGCCTACGTGTTGAAGGATTGCGAAGGCGAGCCGCAATTGATCCTGATCGGCACCGGCGCGGAAGTCGGCCTGTGCGTGCAGGCGGCGGAGAAGTTGAACGGTGAAGGCGTGCGCACGCGCGTGGTCTCGATGCCGAGCTGGGAACTGTTCGCAAAACAGGATCAGGCCTACCGCGATTCGGTGCTGCCACCGAACGTGCACGCGCGCCTGGCGGTGGAAGCCGGCTCGCCGCAGGGTTGGGAACGTTGGGTCGGCCAGCGCGGCGACGTGCTGGGCGTCACCACCTTCGGCGCCTCCGCGCCGGGCGGCGAGATGCTGAAGCGCTACGGATTCACCATGGAGAACGTGGTGGCGAAGGCGAAGGCTCTGCTTTCGTAGGAGCCTGCGTGACGCGATAGTGGGGCAAAGGGGCGCTTCTACACGCCCCGATGCAACACCATCTCCAGCACGAACTTCGATCCGAAGAACGCCAGCAGCAGCACGGCCATTCCGATCAGGGTGAGGTTCACCGCGCGGGCGCCGCGCCAGCCTGATACCGCGCGGCCGACCAGCAGTACGCCGAACACGATCCACGCGAGCACCGAGAGCGCGGTCTTCTGGACGAGGTCCTGCGCCAGCAGGTTGTGCACGAACAACACGCCCGACAACAGCGCCAGCGTCAGCAGCACGAAGCCGGCGGCGATCAGGCGGAACATCAGCGTTTCGGTGAGCGTCAGCGGCGGCAGGGCGCGTACCCACGCGCCGAACTGGCGCGCACGCAGGGCGCGTTCCTGCATCGCCAGCAGGACCGCCAGCAACGCCGCGATCGACAGCACGCCGAACGCGATCAGCGCCAGGGTCACGTGCAGCTTGATCTGCCAGTCGAGTGCGATCGGCGCGGTCGGCGGCGCCAGGAACTGGTCTATCGCCAGCAGGAGCGCGGCGAGCGGAAACACGATCACGCCGAGTGCCGCGACCGGCCGCACGAGATTGACGATCAAGGTCAAGGCGGCGATCACCGCGGCGACCACCGAGAGCGCCGCGAAGAAATGCAGGTCCAGCGCTCCGCCGTGTGCGCCGAACAGCACGACGAAATGCAGGATCGCCGCAATGCCGCCGGCGATCGACGCGACCCGCTTCGGCGCGGCGCCTTCCGACAGCAGCGGCCGCGCCAGCGCGCCCGCGCCGGCCAGGTACAGCGCGACGGAAAGCAGGGCGATCAGGTCGAGGGTGAAGGCATGCGGCGGCATTGGACGAGTGTGGCACAGCCGCGCCAGCGGTGAACAGCGAGCGGCGTGCGACGGGAGTTCTCGCGCCGTCGGCCGGTTCGTGGAAGCGTCTCGGTTATAATTTGCGGTTCCGAATCCCCGCAGGCCCGCCATGTTCGAATCCCTGAGCCAGCGTCTCTCCGCCACGGTCCAGCGCCTCGCCGGGCGCGGCCGGCTGACCGAGGAGAACATCCGCGAATCGCTGCGCGAGGTACGCATCGCGCTGCTGGAAGCCGACGTGGCCCTGCCGGTGGTGCAGGCGCTGATCGAGCGCATCAAGGTGCGCGCGGTCGGACAGGAGGTGATGAAGTCGCTGACGCCCGGACAGGCCTTGATAAAAGTCGTCCGCGACGAGCTGACCGCGGTGATGGGCAGCGCGAATTCGGATCTCGATCTTTCCGCCACGCCGCCGGCGGTCGTGCTGATGGCCGGCCTGCAGGGTGCGGGCAAGACCACGACCGTCGCGAAACTCGCGCGACACTTGTCCGAGCGCAAGAAGAAAAAGGTAATGGTGGTAAGTTGCGACGTGTACCGTCCGGCGGCGATAGAGCAGTTGCATACGCTGGCGCAACAGGTCAACGCCGGGTTCGTTCCGTCCAGCGCGGGCGAGGAGCCGGTCGCGATCGCGCGGCGCGCGATGGATGCCGCGAAGCGCGAAGTCGCCGACGTGCTGATCGTCGATACCGCCGGCCGCCTGCACATCGACGCACAGATGATGGACGAGATCAAGGCGCTGCATGCGGCGCTGCATCCGATCGAGACGCTGTTCGTGGTCGATTCGATGACCGGCCAGGACGCGGCCAACACCGCCAAGGCGTTTTCCGAAGCGTTGCCGCTGACGGGCGTGATTCTCACCAAGACCGACGGCGATGCGCGCGGCGGCGCGGCGCTGTCGGTGCGCTACGTCACCGGACGGCCGATCAAGTTTCTCGGCGCCGGGGAGAGGACCGAGGCGCTCGAGCCCTTCCATCCCGATCGCGTTGCCACGCGCATCCTCGGCATGGGCGACGTGCTGTCCCTGATCGAGGACGTGCAGCACAAGACCGATGCCGACAAGGCGGCCAAGCTCGCGGCCAAGATGCAGAAGGGCAAACGTTTCGACATGAACGACATGCGCGACCAGCTGGAGCAGATGCTCAACATGGGTGGTCTGGCCGGATTGATGGAGAAACTGCCCGGTGTGTCGTCCTTGCCGGAAAACGTGAAGTCCAAGGTCAACGACAAGGAAGTGAAGCGGATGATGGCGATCATCGGCTCGATGACCAAGAAGGAGCGCCGCCATCCCGACCTGCTGAACGGGTCGCGGCGCGCGCGCGTGGCGCGCGGCTCCGGCACCCAGCCGGCCGAGGTCAACCGCCTGCTGAAGCAGTACACGCAGATGGAAAAGATGATGGGCAAGTTCGCCCGTGGCGGCATGAAGGGCCTGATGCGGCAGATGTCGGGCGCGATGAAGGGGATGGGCGGGCGCGGTTTTCCGGGGTAGAGCGAGGGCTCTGATACCTAGCTTTTCCTGCCGTTTCCGTTACAATTGCCCGTTTTCCGCGCCCTTGCGCCCTCGCGGCGGTCCTCCCGGGCGGCACTTCGAGAGAGTAAAGAACATGGTGAAGATTCGTCTTGCGCGCGCAGGCGCCAAGGGTCGTCCGTTCTACCACGTCGTGGTGACCGACCAGCGCAACGCGCGCGACGGCCGCAATATCGCGCGCCTCGGCTATTTCAATCCCGGCGCTTCCGGCCCGGAAAAGCGGCTGGAACTGGACGTCGCCACGATCCAGGAGTGGGTCGGCAAGGGCGCGCAGTGCTCGGACAAGGTGAACCTGCTCGTGAAGGAAGCGGGCAAGCAGGCCGCCGCGTAACAGCATGGAAAAGACGGACGAGCGGCGCGTGCTGCTCGGACGCATCGTCGGCGTTCATGGCTTGCGCGGCGAGGTGAAGATCGAGTCGTACACCGAGCCGCGATCGCGTATTTTCGACTACTCGCCCTGGCTGCTGGAAACCGCGCCGGGCCTGACCGAAAAAATCGAGAAGGCGCACGGCCGCGCGCAAGGCAAGGGCATCGTTGCATCGCTTCCCGGCTTCGGTGACCGGGATTCCGTGGCGAAGCTGGTCGGCGCGAGGATTTTCGTCCCGCGAGCGGCGTTGCCGGAATTGCAGGGCGAGTTCTACCGGGAGGATCTGGCCGGGCTCGAGGTGGTGAACCTGGCGGGCGTTTCGTTCGGCAAGGTCAGCCACTTGTTCGACACCGGCGCGAACCTGGTGCTCGTCGCGAAAGGCGAAAATGGGCGCGAACACCTGATCCCGTACGTGCCCGATGTCTACGTGCTTCTGGTCGATCTCGGTGCAAGGCGCATCACGGTCGACTGGGAAGAAGATTTCTAGGTGATGGCGATGCGCATCGACATCATCACGCTGTTTCCGGAATTCATGCAGGATTGCGTGAGGATCGGAGTGGTGGGCCGGGCCGTCGAGCGCGGCTTGTTGCAGGTCGGCGCGTGGAACCCGCGCGACTACGCGACGGATGCGTACCGGAGGGTGGACGACCGCACCTTCGGCGGCGGGCCCGGGATGGTGATGCTGATCGATCCGCTGCGCGCCGCATTGCAGGCTGCGCGTGGATCGGCACTGGAGCCGGCGCGCACGATCTACCTCAGCCCTCAGGGATCGCGGCTGACGCAGGAAAAGGTGCGGCAACTGGCGGGGATGCCGCGGCTGATCCTGTTGTGCGGTCGCTACGAAGGCGTGGACGAGCGTTTGCTCGGACACGAGATCGACGAGGAACTGTCGATCGGAGATTACGTGCTGTCGGGTGGCGAACTGGCCGCGGCGGTACTGATCGACGCGGTCGGCCGGTTGCAGAAAGGTGCGTTGAACGACGCGCAGTCGGCGCAGCAGGATTCGTTTTCGGACGGCCTGCTGGATTGCCCGCACTACACCCGCCCTGAATCGCACGAATTGGGCGCGGTGCCGGCGGTGCTGGTGTCCGGCGACCATGCGGCGATCCGCCGCTGGCGCCTGAAGCAGGCGCTGGGACGCACCTGGTTGCGGCGGCCGGACCTGCTTGAAAAACTTTCGCTCGACGACGAATCGAAGAAACTGCTGCAGGAATTCCGCGACGAACAACAAGCCGCAACCAGGGAAGATTGACGGAAGCTGCGACGGCCACGGAAGCCAAAACAAACCCAACCCGCGCGGCGGTGAATGCGCGCATATCTTGAAGACGGACGGTGACGCCATGAACAAAGTGATCGAACAATTCGAAGCCGCGCAGATGGGCCGCAAGCTGCCCGAGTTCAGCCCCGGCGATACCGTGGTCGTCAACGTCAAGGTGAAGGAAGGCAACCGCGAGCGCGTGCAGGCGTTCGAAGGCATCGTGATTGCCAAGCGCAACCGCGGCCTGCATTCGGCGTTCACCGTGCGCAAGATGTCGCATGGTACCGGCGTCGAGCGCGTGTTCCAGGCGCACAGCAACGCGATCGACTCGGTGCAGGTCAAGCGCAAGGGCAAGGTGCGCGGCGCCAAGCTGTATTACCTGCGCGGGCTGGAAGGCAAGGCCGCGCGCATCAAGGAAGACATCGCCGCGCGCGGCGCGACGTCGGCGGACTAGCTCTCATGAAAAGTGCGGCCATGGATGGCCGCTTCTGATCGTGATGGACACCAAGACTCCGTCATTGGCCCTGACGTCGTGCGAGCAGCGGTCAGCGACGATCGCAATAAAATGACCTTCCGCACCCGCTTCGCTCCCAGTCCCACCGGCTACCTGCACATCGGCGGCGCGCGCACCGCGCTGTATTGCTGGCTGGAAGCCCGGCATCGCGGCGGGCAATTCATCCTGCGCGTGGAAGACACCGATCGCGAACGCTCGACCGAGGCGGCGGTACAGGCGATCCTCGACGGCATGTCGTGGCTGGGACTGGATCCGGACGAAGGCCCGTTCTTCCAGTCGCAACGCATGGACCGCTATCGCGCGGTCGCGCAACAGCTGCTCGACTCCGGCAACGCGTACTGGGCTTACGAATCGAAGGAAGAACTCGAAGCCATGCGCGCGGCGGCAATGGCGCGCGGCGAAAAGCCGCGGTACAGCGGCGCCTATCGCGATCGCGACGACCCGTACCGCGAGGATCCGAATCGCGTGCTGCGTTTCAGGAATCCGCGCGAAGGCAAGGTCGTCTTCGATGACAAGGTCAAGGGCCGCATCGAGTGGGACAACGCCGAACTGGACGATCTGGTGTTGATCCGTTCGGACGGCTATCCCACTTACAACTTCGCGGTAGTGGTCGACGACATCGACATGGGCATCACCGAAGTGATCCGCGGCGATGACCACGTCAACAACACGCCGCGCCAGATCAACATCTATCGCGCGCTCGGCGTCGAGCCGCCGGGTTTCGCGCACCTGCCCATGATCCTCGGCCCGGACGGGCAGAAGCTGTCGAAGCGCCATGGCGCGGTGGGCGTGATGCAATACCGCGAGGATGGTTACCTGCCGCATGCCCTGTTGAACTACCTGGTGCGGCTGGGCTGGTCGCATGGCGACCAGGAGATCTTCCCGATCGAGGAAATGATCGAGCTGTTCGACATCGCCGATGTCAACCAGTCCGCATCGCGCTTCGACTTCGCGAAACTCGGCTGGCTCAACCAGCAATACCTGAAAAACGGCAATCCGCTGGAAATCGCGCGTGAACTTGCCTGGCAACTCGATCGGATCGGGATCGATCCCTCCGTCGCCGGGCCGTGTCCGGTCGACGTGGTGATCGCATTGCGCGACCGGGTGCAGACGCTGAAGGAAATGGCCGAGCGGGCGCGCATCTGGTATGCGCCGGTCAGCGAATGGGACGAAAAGGCGGTTGCGAAGCACCTGCGGGCGGATGGCGCCGGCGACGTGCTGCGCGCGGCGCACGGGAAATTTGCCGCGCTGGAAGCGTGGTCTCCCGAAGCGATTCATGCCGCGATCGAGGAACTGGCGAACGAGCGCGGCATCGGCATGGGCAAGATTGCGCAGCCGCTGCGCGTGGCGATCACCGGCACGCAGGTTTCGCCGTCGATCGAACAGACGGTTTATCTCGCAGGACGCGATGAAGCGTTGCGGAGAATCGACGCCGCGGTGGACCTCGCATCTAAATAAAGTGGAAGACCTGCTCGCCAAGGCGACAAGCGGCGTCGATCCGGACTCGCCCGGTGCGGTGTCGCGCATCTTCGAGAACATCATGGCGTTGATGCCGTGGTGGCCGCTGTTCTGGTTCACGGTGCTGTGCATGGTGGTAGGCGCGGTGCTGGGCTGGTGGCGGCGGCGGATATGGCTGGGCATCGGCCTGGCGCTGGTACTGGGGCCGGTCGGCTGGTTCGCGCTCTGGGCCTTTCCCGTGGGCGAGCAGAAAAAGGTAGGGCCCGTGCGGAATTTCCCGCTCCACCGCAAGCGCTAGAATATGCGCATGGCCACCGCGCACGCCAAACGGCATCACCATCACCGCGACGCCGCCGGCGTGGTGCGCGAAGTCGAGCGCGCCAGCCATGAGCGGGGTTTGAGGCTGACGCCGCTGCGCCATCAGGTGCTCGACCTGATCGCACGCGCACGCAAGCCGGTCAAGGCATACGACCTGCTGGACTCTCTGCGCGACACGCATGCCGCCGCCGCGCCGCCGACGGTCTATCGCGCGCTGGATTTCCTGCTCGAGCACGGCTTCATCCACAAGCTGGAATCGATCAACGCGTTCGTGTTCTGCGAGCACCCGGGCGAATCGCACCAGGTGCCGTTCCTGATATGCGACGTGTGCGAAGGTGCCACCGAACTGTGCGACGGCGGAAGGGTGGCGGGCCTGATCGAGAAGCGCGCGGGTGCGCTCGGCTTCCGCGCCAGGGGCCAGACGCTGGAAGTGCACGGCGTCTGCAAGGACTGTCGCGCGGGTTGAGCGCGGAATTCCCCGGTGGGCGAATGGATGAGATGCCTTGTTGCGCCTGCGGGCACCGTCGATGTTATAATGTTTCAACTCAAGCGGCGCCTTTCGTTCGTGGACATGGAATCGAGCATGCGATTGCAGGATGTGCGCGTCAGCCCGCTCGCGGTGGCGGCAGATCGCGTGGGCGCGACGGCGTCGTTCCTGTGCGCCGTGCATTGCGCGCTGCTGCCGTTCGTGATCGCGCTGCTGCCGCTGATCGGACTGGGGTTCCTGGCCGATCATCGTTTCGAACGCATCTTCGTGGCTTGCGCGGCGGCGCTGGCGTCCGTCACCATCGTCACCGCGTGGCGGCGGCACCGCAAACTGCACGCGCTGTTCCTGCTGGTTCCCGGCATCGCGCTGCTGCTCGCGGGGATCGTGATCGACATCGAACATCAGGAGTGGCTGCATACGGCGCTTGTCGTATGCGGCGGCGTGCTGGTCGCCAGCGCACACGTCGTCAATCTGGTGCTGTCGCACCGGCACGTCCACACCGCGAACTGCGGTCACATCGTTTAGAGAGCATGTGGCCGGTCTTCGGCTGCCGGATTGCGGCCGGATCTTCCCGCAACCATCCACTGCGGCGATCCGTGATTGTGTAACGCGCGCCCGGCTTCCTAGCATCGTCCGCATGGCGCACGACCACTCCCATCCGCATGCCGCGCGCAGCGGCGTCGCCCTCGGTGTCGCGTTCGGGCTGACCTGCGCGATGCTGGTCGCCGAAGCGATCGGCGGGGTGATTTCAGGTTCGTTGGCCTTGCTGGCGGACGCCGGCCACATGCTGGTGGATGCGGCGTCGCTGCTGCTTGCGTTGATGGCGGCGTACTTCGCGACGCGTCCGGCGGATACGCGCCGCAGCTTCGGTTACGCGCGGCTGGAGGTGCTGGCCGGCTTCACCAACGCGCTGGTGCAGGTGCTGCTGGTGGCCTGGATCGCCTACGAGGCGATCGCGCGCCTGATGGACCTGGGCGGCATCGAAATCCGCTCGGGCGTGATGCTGGGCGTGGCGCTCGCGGGACTGCTGGTCAACGCGATCGTCTTGCGCATGTTGCACGGACGCGAGCGCGACGACATCAATGTCGCCGGTGCCAGCCTGCACGTGTTCGGCGACCTTCTCGGATCGCTGGCCACGGTTGCGGCGGCGCTGCTCGTGCGTTACCTCGGCTGGAACTGGGCCGATCCCGCTTTGTCGCTGCTGGTGTCGCTGCTGATCCTGCGCGGCGCATGGATGTTGCTGCGTCGTTCGTCGCACATCCTGCTGGAAGGGGTGCCCGAAGGATTGTCGCCGGAGGAAATCCGCGTCGCGGTGGCGCAAGCCGACGTCGACATCCTGGAAGTGCATCACCTGCATGTCTGGCAGATCGCCCCGGGCTCGCGCATGGCGACGCTGCACGCGCGCCTGCGGGAAGGCGCCGATGCGCAGTCGGGATTGTTGACGATCAAGCGAGTGCTGCGCGAGAAGTTCTCGATCGAACACGCCACGGTGGAAATCGAGACCCGCGGATGCGCCGACGACGATCCGGGTTGCGCGCAACGCGCGCCGCGCGAGCCCTGACTCCTATCAGGCGAAGCGTTCGCCGCCGATCCAGGTTTCGCGCACGTCGAGGTCGTCGCCCAGCAGCACGAAGTCCGCGCGACAGCCCGGCGCGATGCGCCCGTGGTCGTTCAACCCCAGGAAATCGGCGGGATACGCCGACGCCATGCGCACCGCTTCGGCCGGGGATTCGCCGACCATGTCCACCGTGTTGCGGATCGCAGCGGCCATGTCGAGCGCCGAGCCCGCCAATGTCCCATCTGCCGTCGCGCAGCGGCCGTCATGGCATTCGATGGCGCGCTCGCCGAGTTCGAACCGCGTGTTCGCTCCGCCCACCGGCGGCATCGCATCGGTCACGAGAAAAATCCTGCCGCGGGCTTTCGCGGAGAGTGCGACGCGCAGCGCAGCCGGGTGCACATGGAAGCCGTCCAGGATCACGCCGCACCAGCTTGCGGGATCTTCCAGCGCGGCGCCGACCACGCCCGGTTCGCGGCTTCCCATCGGCGTCATCGCATTGAAGAGGTGCGTGAAACCGCGCGCACCGGCATCCAGCGCCGCGCGCGCCTGCGCGTAGCTTGCGCCGCTGTGGCCGATGCAGGGGATCACGCCGCGCGCGCTCAATTCGCGGACGACTTCGACCGGCACGCATTCCGGAGCGAAGGTCAGCAGCGTCCGCCCGTGCTTCAGCGAACACACGAGCTCGATTTCCTCGCGCGACGGCGCGCGAAATGCGCCCGCATCGTGCACGCCTTTGCGTGCGGCGGCGAGGAACGGGCCTTCCAGGTGGATGCCCAGCACGCCTGGCACGCCTTGCGCGATCGCGCGATCCACCGCGTCGATCGCTGCGCGCATGGTTTCGATGTCGCTGCTGAGCAGCGTCGGCAAGAGGCCCGTCGTGCCGAAGCGATGATGCGCCCTTGCGATCCGTGCGATCGCTTCCACGGACGGATCGCCATTGAACAGCACGTCGCCGCCGCCGTTGACCTGGCAGTCGACGAAGCCGGGAACGAGGTACGCGCCTTCCAGATCCCGCGGCTCGACACCCCTTGCGGCAAGATCATTTTCAGGCGCGAGCGCGATGATGCGATCGCCATCGACGAGCACGCCGATGCCGCGTTCGAAACCGGAACCGGTGAGCACACGCGCGTTGCGGAGCAGCCGCTTCACACCGTCTCCGTGACCTTGTTGAGGTACGGCGGCATGTCGGGATCGAAGCCGCGTGCCAGCGCGAGCGCATTGGCCGCGCGATAGAACGCGGTCGCCGTCAGCAACGGCGTGCAAGCCGGATGGGGAGAGGCGGGCAGCGGCAAATGATCGCCCTCGCGCTTGCCCGGCTGCGCCAGCCACACGCGCGCGCCGCGCGCGCGGAATTCCTTCGCGACCTGCAGCGTGCTCTGGCCGCTGTCGTCGTCCTGCACGAAGGCCAGTACCGGAAAATCCTTTCCGACGATCGCCATCGGCCCGTGCATCACCTCGGCGCTGCTGAAGGCTTCGGCGTGCAGGCCGCAGGTCTCCTTCAATTTCAACGCGGCTTCCTGCGCGGCAGCCAGGCCCAAACCACGCCCTACCACGAACAAGTCCCGCGCGCCGCGCAAACCCTCGACCAGCGAGGACCAATCCACGGCCCACGCTTCGCGCATCGCCTGCGGCAACGCTCGCAAGGCGTGCGACAAGGTGCGATCTTCGCTCCAGCACTCGGCGAGGTGCAGCAGCGCCGACAGCGAGCACAGATAACTCTTGGTCGCGGCGACGCTGGTTTCGGCGCCCGCGCGCAACGGGATCACGTGATCGGCCAGCTGCGCCAGCGGCGAATCCTCCTTGTTCACCAGCACGACCACGCACGCGCCGGCTTCCCTCGCGAGTTCCGTGCTGCGCAGCAGGTCCGGGCTGCGGCCGGATTGCGAAATCGCGATGAAGAGTGCGCCGCGCATCCTCGGCTCGACCGCATACACCGACGCGATCGAAGGCGATGCCGAGGCGGTCACGAGGCCCAGGCGCGTCTCGAAAAGATACTTGGCGAACGTCGCCGCGTGGTCGGAGCTGCCGCGCGCGCAGGTCACGATGAAATCCGGCGGCCGTGCGCGCAGCCGCGCGGCCAATGCATCGACGATCCCCGCGTTCGCGGCGAGCTGGCGCTGGACCGCCTCCGCGGCTTCGCCCGCCTCCGCGAACATCCTCGTCGATTCGCTCGAATGCGAGGTCATCGCCGGATTCATCGCGGCGCACGCGGCGGCGCGGTCGAGCCCCGGATCACCAGTTCCGGGCTGAAGCCCTCGTTGCCGATGCGCGACGGATGCTCGCTCAGCTGCGCGAGCAGCAATTGCGCGGCGTGCCGCGCGATGATTTCCGTGGCCTGGCGCGCGGTCGTCAGCGCCGGCCACGATTGCTTCGAAAACGGGCTGTCCTCGAAACCGGCGATCGACAATTCTCCGGGGACCTCGATGCCCGCGGATTTGGCCGCGGCCAGCACGCCCGCGGCGATCTCGTCGTTGGAACCGAAGATCGCGGTCGGCCGCGACTTCAGCGCGAACAGCTTGCGTGCACCGCGGAATCCCTCCTCGTAGGAGTAGTCGCCGTGCACGATCAGCTTCTTGTCGAGCGGGATCGCGTAGTCCTTCAACGCGCTCTCGTAACCCTTGTAGCGCTCCGGGCTGGAACGGTGCGCCGCGCCGCCCCAGATGAAGCCTATGCGCTGGTGGCCGAGCTGGATCAGGTGTTCGGTGATGTCGTAGGCGGCGTCGCGGTCGTCCACGTACACGCAAGGGAAACCGTCGTTGGGATCCTCGGCCGCGGAGAGAATCCGCACGAACTTGATCTTGTTGGCCGCGAGGTGGCGGATCAGGCCCATGCGTTCGGACATCGGTGGCGCCAGGATCAGGCCGTCCAGCCGCGCGTGCGAAACCAGGTCGCGCAATTCTTCGGGCAGGTCGGGCGAAGCCGAATTGCAGGGATGGATCTGCAAACCGTAACCGCGCTCGCGGCACACCGACAGGGCGCCGTTCTGCACGCTGATGATGTAGTAGGGGTTGGGGTTGTCGTATACCAGCCCGACCGCGTAGGAGCGTGAACCGCGCAGGCTGCGCGCGGAGAGATCGGGCTTGTAACCGAGTTCCGCGATCGCCTTGAGCACCTTCGCGCGCGTGCGTTCGCGCACGGCGGGTTCGTCGTTGATCACGCGCGACACGGTTTTCAGCGAAACCGACGCGCGCTTCGCGACATCCTTGATGGTGGGCTTCTGCACCCGCGTTCCCCTGAGCTGCGCCTTGGTCGCGCCAGCACCCGATGTTAGCCCACGCGGCTTGCCGCGCGCACGTTCACGCGGCATCGCGCAACCCCGCCCTGTAGCCGCTCAGCGCGTAGTAGAGGATGTAGAGGTAGCACGGCACCACCAGCGACGCGAATACCACCTGGAAATCGTGGTGCACCTTCAGGTGTGCGAACAGTTGCGGGATCACCGCGCCTCCGGCGATGCCCATGATCAGGAAGGCCGAACCGAATTCCGTGAGCGCCCCCAGTTTCCGGATCGCCAGGGGGAAGATCGCGGGCCACATCATCGCGTTGGCCAACCCCAGTGCGGCGACGAACGCCACCGAAGCATAGCCGCTGGTGAGAAAGGCGCCGATCGTGAGGATCACGCCCAGCACCGCCGACAACGCGAGATAGCGCTGCTGCGAGATGAAGCGCGGAATCAGCACCAGGCCGAGCAGGTAGCCCAGCAGCATCGCGAACAGGGTAAACGACGTGAAGAAACGCGTCGCGCCCAGCGGCAGGCCGAAACCCTGGCCGTAGGTGCCGATCGCGTCGCCCGCCATCACCTCCACGCCCACGTACAGGAACAGGCACAACACGCCCAGCCAGAGGTGCGGATGGCCCAGCAGGCCTCGTTTGTTCGAATCGGATGCGGCATTGGATTCGGAGGCGCGGACTTCCGGCAGCGAGGACATCACGATCCAGAAGGCCAGTACCACCAGCACCGCGGCCATCACCAGGTACGGCAGGTGCACGCGCGCCGCGAACAAATCCAGCAGCGCTTCTCGCGCGGCGGGCGAGGGCGCGGCCTTGATCTGGCGATCGATGTCGTCGATTCCGCGCAACACCAGCGTGCCGATCAGGATGGGCGCGAGGATCCCGGCGCCCTTGTTGCAGATGCCCATCACCGCGATGCGTTGCGCGGCGCTCTCGATCGGCCCGAGGATGCTGACGTAGGGATTGGATGCCGTTTGCAGAAGCGCGAGCCCCGCGCCGATGACGAACAGCCCGGTCAGCGATCCGGGATAGATGCGCATGGTGGTGTACTGCCCGAACAGCACCGCGCCGATCGCCATCACCACCAGTCCCACGGCCATTCCCTTCTTCATGCCCGTGAGTTTCAGGATGAAGGAGGCCGGCAATGCGAGGAAGAAGTAGGACAGATAAAACGCCATCGGCACCAGGAACGCGTTGACGTCGTCCAGCCCGAAGGCAAGCTTGACGAACGTGATCAGCGGGCCGTTGAGCCAGGTTACGAAACCGAAGATGAAGAACAGCACGCCGATGATCACGATCGCCGAACCGTGGCGTTGCTGCGCAAACGCGTGCGAGGTGCCGGTAGCGGACATGCGGGAATGCTCCGAGAGGCCCGCGCGGATTCTGCGCACGAGCAGAGACAAATAGCAACGTTGTCATCGGATCGTCCGGGTTGCCGTGGCGCGCGCTGCGGGAAACGGAAGCACGCTCCCTCCCTCCCTTGGCGCCATGGTCCGGCACCTGGCTCGGCCGTCTGTTTCGACTGGAAGGAGTCCGGGAAATCGCAAACGCCAGCCTGTTGCGGCGCAGCAGGTTCTCGGCGCTGGGCCGATCCTTCTGGCCGGAAAAACACGCACCGGCCAGTGCGGGCGCGGGCTTCGGAGTGCCGCCCGGAGAGTGGTCGGGTTTGACGCGCTGCGACGCGAAAAATGTCGCGCAAGACATTTGTTGACAACGTTGTCATAGGTGGACAAACTCGCGACCGCTCGATGGCGAACGGTCGCCCTGGGCGCTGCAGCGGGAGCGGGGAAACTTGGATCCAATCGGCGAAACCGCGGAAGCCAGCACGACGTTCCTCGCCGCCGACGTGGGTGGCACCTGGGCGCGCGTGGCGCTGGTGCGCGAGAACCGCGGCGGCGCGCATCCCGTGCAGGTGCTGCAGTACCGGAAATATCTTTGCGCGGAACATTCCGATCTCGCCGCGATCCTGCGGGAGTTCATGCAGTCGCATTCGATCGGGCGGATCCGCGGCTGCGCCATCGCCTGCGCCGGCTTCCTGCTCGGCGACGAGGTGATCAACAACACCTTGCCGTGGACGCTCTCGGTTTCCGCCACGCGCGCGGCGCTGGGTTTCGACGATCTGGCGCTTGTCAACGATTTCACCGCGGTGACGCACGCGGTCGACCAGGTCGAAGCGAAGGACGTCACGCTGCTGACGGACGCCTCGGTGCCCAACCGCAGCGCGCCGGTGCTGGTGGTGGGGCCGGGAACGGGATTGGGTGCGGCGGTGCGGATTCCCGACGGCGATCGCGCGATCGTGCTCGCCAGCGAAGCCGGGCAGGCCGGGTTCGCTCCGAATACGCCGCGCGAAATCGAGATCCTGCGCGTGCTGTCGCGGCAGAACCGGCACGTGCCGGTGGAATCGGTCGTGTCGGGCCCCGGCCTCGTCAACATCTATCGCGCACTGTGCGTGTTGGAGCAGCGCACGCCGACGTTCGCCGAGCCTTCGGCGATCACCGACGCCGCGCTCGCGGAGCACGACGCGCTCGCGCTCGAATCCTTGCGCATTTTCTGCGGCGCGCTCGGCAGCCTGGTCGGCGACCTGGTGCTGCTTTATGGCGCGCAGGGTGGCGTGTACCTCGCCGGCGGCGTGCTGCCGAACATCCGCGAGTTCCTTCGCGGCAGCGCGTTCGCGGAACGCCTGCTCGACAAGGGCCAGATGCGCGCGGCGCTGGAGCGCGTGCCGGTACGCCTGATCGAACACGGCCAGCTCGGCGTGATCGGCGCGGCCGTCTGGTACCTGCATCGCACGCGGACCGCCGATCGACATGCAGGCAACGAACACGAGGACGCCGCGCCGCAACGCGCGCGCGCGGCGAAATGATTGTCCACGCAAATGCAGGACGGAATACACGCGACACGAGCAGGGACCGCGTCACATCCAACGCAGCAAGCCATCCACATCCACGGCGGGACCAGCAATCCGTGAGGGGAAAGCCATGAAACTCCGCAGAACCATTCTCGCTAGCAGCATCTTCGCGGCGCTTTGCCTTTCGGCGACCGCGTACGCGCAGGACAGCGTGCAAAACGACTCCGGGCAGAACCCGCAGGACACGACCGCGCAAACCAACAGCAACACCAGGAACAAGCAGGAAGTCACCGAACTCGGCGCGATCAACGTGGTCGGCCTGCGCGCCGCGCAGGCGCTGTCGATAGAAACCAAGAAGGCGGCCGACTCGCATGTCGAGGTGGTGTCCGCCGAGGACATCGGCAAGCTGCCGGCCAAGGACGTGGCCGACACCATCGCGCAATTGCCGGGCGTGAACATCGCCGACGCAGCCGGCGCCGAAGGCGGCTTCGACGAAGCCGATCGCGCCAGCATCCGAGGCAGCGCGCCGTCGCTCACCCTGACCACGATCAACGGGCATTCCGTCGCTTCGGGCGACTGGTTCATCCTCGGCGGCGGCGGAACGCGCAGCGTCAGCTATTCGATGTTCCCGTCGGAAATCGTCAGCCAGGTGGTGATCCACAAGACCCCCGAAGCGAGCCTGCTGGAAGGCGGCGCCGCCGGCACGATCGACATCATCACCCGCAAGCCTCTCGACTTCGGCAAGCCGTTCTCCGCGGAAGCCAGCATCGGCGCGGTTTACGCCGACCTGCCCGGCACGACCAAGCCGCAGTTCAACGGGCTGCTCAACTGGAAGAACGATTCCAATACCTTCGGCGTGATGGTGCAGGCGTTCTACGAAGAACGCGCGCTGCAACGCGAAGGCCAGGAAATACTCGGGTATTCGTACATCCCGTATTGCCAGACACCGGGACCAACAGGTTGCGCGCAGGTATATCCCGCCGCTGCGTCCCTCGGTCTGTCTCCGACCGGGCCGAACAGCAACAGCACCGGCGTGTTCTATCCCAACCTGCCGGGCGCGGCGCTGTTCACCCAGACGCGCAAGCGCAAGGGCGGGTCGGTTGATTTCGAATGGCGCGCATCCGACAACCTGACCTTCAACCTCGACGCGTTCTATTCGCACCTCGACGCGACCGACTACAACCGCAACTACATGTTGCGGACACGCGACCAACTGCCGAAGCAGGCGGTCACCGGCACCATCGTGGGCAACATCCTCACCAGCGCGACCCTGCCGGGAGATCCGACGATCTCGCAAGGCATCTACGACATGATCTCGCGGCCGGGCGAGAGCGAATCCAGCCAGTTCGTGACGCTCGATGCCGACTGGCAGGCCACCGACAACCTCGGTTTCAAGTTCCAGGCCGGCAGCACGCGCGGCACCGGCAACACGCCGACGCAGGACGTGATGGAGATGGACACCGGCTTCGGTTCCACCGCCAGCTATGCGATGAACGGGCTGGGCAAGCCGCTCGACTGGACGATGAGCGGCGACAACAGTTCGTTCAATCCCGCGACGGCGGGGCTGGACTGGATCTTCGGCGAACAGAACATCCACGTGATCGACAAGGATCGCTGGTTCCAGGCCGACGGCGAATACGATTTCGACAACGCCGGTTCGCTGTCCTCGCTGCAATTCGGCGTGCGTTACTCCAAGCACGACCACGACAGCCCGACCGACATCGCGCAAGGCCCCAACTTCGCGTCGCCCGTGCAGTTCGGGTTGAACTCGACCATCTATCCGCCGGCGGGCGGCAACTATCCGGGCGACTTCGCCAGCAACGTCGGCGTGGGGCAGATGCCCAGCGACATCTGGTTCTGGACTCCGGACCAGCTCGCGCAGTTGAACGACCTGTACGCCAACCGCGTGGTGACGGACGACCCGGGCACCTCGCGCTTCTATCCCAACGGCGTCTACTCGATGTCGGAGAACAACGGCGCGGCGTACATCCAGGCGAATTTCAAGGGCGACCACTGGAGCGCCAACGCCGGCTTGCGCTATGTATCCACCGACGAGAACGTCGGCTACACCAGCCCGACCATCCAGGAATCCGACTACAAGCTCGGTTCCCCGCCCTCGGCGTTCTATCCGAACGGCTGGTACTGGAACTACTACAAGCACGACTACAACAAGGTGCTGCCGAGCTTCAACCTGAGGTTCGATCTCAACGACGACGGCAGCCTGCTGGCGCGCTTCGCCGCGTCGCAGACCCTGACCCGCCAGGATTACGGCCAGCTGGCGGGGTTCCTCAGCCTGACCGATCCCACGGTCGCGACCGACATCGGTTCGGGCAGCGGATCGAACCCGCGCCTGAAGCCGATCCTCTCCACCAACTTCGACGCGTCGCTGGAGTGGTACTTCGCGCACCGGGGTCTGCTGTCGGCCAGCGTCTACCAGATGGACCTCAGCAACTACTACGACTACGGTGCGGTGACCCGCACGTATCTCAACAACTATCTCACCAACAACGGCGCCGGGGACAATCCGTCGCACGCGCCGGTCTACAGCCAGTACCTCGTCAGCATTCCGGTGAACGTCGACGGCACGCTCAAGGGCGTGGAGCTGAACTACATCCAGCCGATCGGCGACAACTTCGGCGTGCAGTTGAACTACACCTACGCCGACGGCCATTCCTCGGGCGGCACCTACCTCTACAACCCCGACGGAACGCTCGGCAACAACGTCGCCGCCGGCAACCGCCCGCTGTTCGGCACGTCGAAGAACACCGCGAACGTGTCGGTCTTCTACGAAGACGCGAACTGGAACGCGCGCATCAACTACACGTACCGTTCCAAGTTTTACGACGGGATGATGGGCAACTCGGGCGCGGGCATGCCGTTGCTGCCGTACTGGCAATCGGGCCAGGGTTACCTGTCGTTCTCGGCGGGTTACAAGCTCAACGAGCAGGTGAGTTTCTCGTTCGACGCCATGAACCTCAACAACCCGAAGCTGCGTTACTACATCAATGGAGCGCAGGCCGGCCTGGGCTTCGACACGGCGCCGGAAGCGTTCTATGTGAACGGGCGGCAGTACTACCTGACCGCGAACTTCAAGTTCTGATCGTCTCCCGCAGGTGTGACATTTCGGGCCCGGACCACCGGGCCCGTTTTCTTTGCGAGAATCCGAGAATGTCGTGCGAATGTCGTGGATGCTCTTGCTCGTCATTCCGGCGAAGGCCGGGATCCAGTGCTGTTGTTCGTCGGTGCGCGGGGTGACCTGATGCGTGGTTTTATCAAGGCAGTGTCAAGTTGCCTTGCACTCGTATTGCTGGGCGCGTGCGCGCCGGTGCCGCAGCGGGCGGGCGGAAAAATCGTACATGCCGAAACCGCGCCGCCTTCGCTGATTCCATGGCCGGCTTCGCTCACGCGACATGACGGCGTTTTCCTGTTGCACGATGGCGCGCACATCGCCATTCCTTCTGGCAATTACGAAGCGTCTCAGGTGGCCCGCTATCTGGGCGATCTGCTAGCCCGCACACGCGGACTGCACCTCGCCGTCGCGGAGGGCAATGCGCAGGCAAACGCAGCAATCGCATTCGCGCTCGATCCTTCCATCGAAGGCGATGAGGCCTACACGCTCGACGTCACGCCGAACCGGATCCGTATTGCAGCGCGCGACCCGCAGGGCCTGTTCCACGGTGTGGTCACGCTGTGGCAACTGCTGACGCAGCACGAAACGAAATCGTCGACGATCGGCATGCCGTGCTTGCACATCGAAGACCGCCCGCGCTTCCGCTGGCGCGGCCTGATGCTGGATTCGGCGCGCCACTACCAGCCGGTCGCCTTCATCGAGAAGCTGCTGGACGAAATGGCGCTGCACAAGCTCAACACCTTGCAGTGGCATCTCACCGACGACCAGGGCTGGCGCATCGCGATCGCCCGCTATCCCGAACTGACGAAGATCGGCGCCTGGCGCGAGCCGGTCGGCCCGGATGTCGCGCTCGCGAATCACGACGGCAAGTACGGCGGTTATTACACGCCGGAGGAAATCCGCGAGATCGTGCGGTACGCCGCGGCTCGTTACATCACCGTGGTGCCGGAGATCGAAATGCCCGGGCACGCGCAGGCGGCGATCGCGTCCTATCCGCAATTCGGCGTGACCGGCGAGCGCCCGCCGGTCTCGCACGACTGGGGCGTGAACACCTGGCTCTACAATCTGGACGATCGCACCTTCGATTTCCTCGACGACGTGCTCGACGAAACGATGGCGCTGTTCCCCGGTCCCTATGTCCACGTCGGTGGCGACGAGGCGGTCAAGGACCAGTGGCAGGCGTCGAAAAATATCCAGCGCCGCATGCACACGCTCGGCATCAAGGATGAAGACGCGCTGCAGGCGTGGTTCATCGCGCGCATCGGCGAACACATCAAGGCGAAGGGCCGCAAGCTGGTCGGCTGGGACGAGATCCTGCAGGGCGGGGTGCCGCCGGACGCGATCGTGATGTCCTGGCGCGGCACGCAGGGTGCGATCGAGGCGGCGAAACTCGGCCACGACACGGTGATGTCGCCTTCGCCGACGATGTATTTCGATCACCTGCAGAGCGACCTGCCCGATGAACCCACGGGTCGCCCGGACGTGGTCTCGCTGAAGGACGTATACGACTTCCAGCCGGTGCCAAAGGAACTCGATGCGCATCAGGCGCAGCACGTGCTGGGCGCGCAGGCGAACCTCTGGAGCGAATACCTGACCACGCCTGCGCGGGTGGAACACGCCGCGTTTCCACGCATCGCGGCGCTGGCGGAGGTGCTGTGGTCGCCGCCCGAAAAGCGCGACTGGCAGGGCTTCCTCGAGCGCATGCCGGCGCAGCTCGCGCGTTATCGCGCGCTCGGGGTGGATTACGCGGACGATGCCTTCGCGGTGAAAATCGCAACGCAAGCGGGCGACGACGGAAAGACGGCGAAGGTCGTGCTCTCGAACCAGACCGGGTTCGGCACGATCCGCTATACGCTGGACGGCAGCGCGCCGACTCCGGATTCGGCGGCTTATGACGCGCCCCTCGACGTGGACATGCCGGCAACGATACGCGCCAACGCGTTCCACGGCGGCAGCGCGCTCGCCGCCGCGCGTTCGCGCGAGCTCGATCCGGAATCGGTCTTGCGGCTCGGCAGCGACGAACTGAAGCCGTGCAAAGGCACGCTGATGCTGCGCCTGGAAGGCGGTGCGCGCGAGGCGGGCTTCCGCTACAACGTCGATCTGATGGATCCGTGCTGGATCTATCCGCGGCTCGACTTGTCCGACATCGATCGCATCGAGATCCGCATCGGTACCGTGCCGAACAACTTCCAGCTCTGGCACGACGCGGCCAAGATCGTCACGCGCCCCGCGCGCTCGCCTGCCGGCGAACTGGAAATCCACCAGGACAGCTGCGACGGGCCGTTGCTGTCCTCGATCCCGATGGAGAACGTGCCACGCGGCAAGCCCGACACCGTCCGGGCGCGGGTTTCCGCGCGCGGGATGCACGATCTCTGTTTCTTCTTCACCGGCAGCTCGCCGGATTTCCTGCGCGCGATCGACTGGATCGGGCCATTGCCGCGCTGACGCGCCTTGCCAGCGCACGCCAGGCTGCTAACATCGCTGCACCTCAACCGCTGCAGGAATCAGACGATGGGCAAGGGCGACAAGAAGACGCGCAAGGGCAAGATCTACGCGGGCAGCCACGGCAATACCCGGCGGCATTCGCCGAAGTCGAAGGCGGCGGTGAAGAAGACCGTGGCGGCGCCGAAGCCGGTCGCACGCCCGGCGGTCAAGAAGGCGGCGCCGAGGAAAGCGGCGGCGAAGAAGTCCGCCGGCTGATCCGGCCGTGCCCGGAGAAAAAGCCCCGCACCGCGGGGCTTTTTTGTTTGCGTTACCACACCACCGTCATCCGCACCACGTCGGTATACATGCCGGCGGGCGCGTCGCTGCCGACATCGAGGCTGGCGTACACGGGCAAGCGCTGTTGCTCGCCGTTGCCGGTGCCGCTCAATTCGCTGCCGCTGCCGCGCGGGCCGATCGGCTGCTGACGGGCGGCATCCGCGTACAACTGGTATCCGACTTCCGTGTTGCCGTTGCTCATGCGGCGTTGCGTACCCTCCGCGTTCTGGCCATAACTGAAGCCGATCGCGTAAGGCTGGTCGCGCGAACAGGTCACGCCCACTTCCGTGCGGGCATTCGCGCCCGTGGTGCCCTGTTCCACGTCGCCGAACGAAAGCGCGGCGGTGTCCACGCTCAGGCGGCACGACGCCACCACGTTGACGCTCACCATCAACTGTCCCGTCGTTTCACCGCACCCTGCGGGTGCGGCGAGCGCCAGCGCCGCCAGCAGCGGCAGATATCCGAAAAGTTTGTGCACGATCGCTCCCTCGGAGCGGATTCCTGGTGCGCATCCTCCCGATATGGACGTGCAGCAAACGTGACGCGCTGCTCGCATGTCCGGCAGTTCACGTTTTGTGACCGCAGTTGACGATTTGTGACTAGTGTGAGTGCAGCGCGAGCTCGCCTCCGCCCGCGAACGCGCGTTGCAGCAGCGAGCCGCCGATCCAGTACGCCAGTTCGGCCGGTCCGCGCGCGTTCCATACGGCGAGGTCCGCGCGCAGGCCCGGGACGAGCCGGCCGCGATCGCCGAAGCCCAGCGCGCGCGCGGCGTTGACGGTCGCGCCGCGCAGCGCTTCTTCCGGTGCCAGCCGGAACAGCGTGCATGCGAGATTGATCGCCAGCCGCAGGGAACGCAATGGCGAGGTGCCCGGATTGAGATCGGTCGCGACCGCGATCGGCACGCCGCGCGCGCGCAGCGCAGCCACCGGCGGCAGCCGGGTTTCGCGCAAGGCGTAGAAACTGCCGGGCAGCAGCACCGCGACCGTGCCCGCGTCGGCCATCGCCTCGATGCAGGATTCGCTGGCGCATTCCAGATGGTCGGCGGAAAGCGCCCGATGTTCGGCGGCGAGCCCGCCGCCGCCCAGGCCGGACAATTGGTCGGCGTGCAGCTTCACCGCCAACCCCAGTGCGCGCGCCCGTTCGAATACGCGCCGCACTTCGTCGGGGGTGAAACCGATGCCTTCGCAGAACGCATCGACCGCATCGGCGAGGCCCTCGCGTTTCGCGGCGGGCAGCCATTCGTCGCACACCATCGCCACGTAGTCGGCGCGCCGGTGCCTGAACTCCGGGGGCAGCGCGTGCAGGCCGAGCAGTGTCGTCGAAACAGTGACGCCCAGTTGCGAGCCGATCCGCCGCGCCACGCGCAGCATCTTCAATTCGCTGTCGAGATCCAACCCGTAGCCGGACTTGATCTCGATCGTGGTTGCGCCGTCGGCGACCAAGCCGCGCGCGCGCGGCAATGATTGTTCCAGCAGTTCGTCTTCCGGCGCCGCGCGCGTGGCGCGCACGGTCGAGAGAATCCCGCCGCCGGTGCGCGCGATCGACTCGTAGTCCTCGCCTTGAAGGCGCCGCTCGAATTCGTCGGCGCGATCGCCGGCGAACACCAGGTGCGTGTGGCAATCCACCAGGCCGGGCGTCACCAGCGCCCCATGCAGTGACTCGACTTCGCTCGCCAGGGCATCGGGCTTGCCCGGCAGGTCGCCCGCCGCGCCCGCGAACGTGATCTTGCCATCGCGCCAGCCGATCGCGCCTCCCTCCACCAGGCCATAACCGGAGTCGCCCGCCAGCGTCGCAAGCGTGCAATCGAGCAGGAGGTGGTCCCAGCGTTCGCTCATGGCTTCTTCCGGGGGTAGGCGTACTGCGCATTATTGCCGATAAGATTTGCCGGTGCGCCCGCGCGGCGCGAGGAGCGGGAATGAGCCAGACGAGCCTGCACGCGGAAAACCTGTGGACGACGCAGGGCTGGCAAGGCGACGCGCGGTTGCGCATCGAAGGGGGACGGATCGTCGCGATGGACCGCGGCGACCCGCGCGCGGCCGAAGCGATCGGGCGATTCGTGCTCCCCGGCATGCCGAACCTGCATTCGCATGCGTTCCAGCGCGCGATGGCGGGGTTGGCCGAACGCCGCGGATCCAGCGACGACGATTTCTGGAGCTGGCGGGAAACGATGTACTCCTTCGCTTCGCGCATCGGTCCCGACGACCTGCGCGCCATCGCCGCGCAGCTCTATGTCGAAATGCTCAAAGCCGGCTACACGCAGGTCTGCGAGTTCCACTATCTGCACAATGCGCCGGACGGAACGCCTTATGCCGATCGGGCGGCGATGTCGCTGGCGATCATCGACGCCGCACGCGAAGCCGGCATCGGATTGACGCTGCTGCCCGTGCTGTACATGACCGGCGGGTTCGACGGCCGCCAGTTGGGCGAACGCCAGCGCCGATTCGGCATGGACGTGGATTCGTACCTGCGCCTGCTCGAAAGCCTGCGCGCACTTGAATCATCGATACTGCGGGTCGGCATCGCGCTGCATTCGTTGCGGGCGGTACCGGAAGCGGCGATGCGGGAAGTACTGGCTTCGCCGCCGTCACGCGGCGGCGTGATCCACCTCCATATCGCCGAACAGACAGGCGAAGTCGAGGAGTGCGTCGCGCTGCGTGGTGCGCGGCCGGTGCGCTGGCTATTGGATCACGCGGACGTGGATGCGCGCTGGTGCCTGGTGCACGCGACGCACCTGGACGAGAACGAGATGACGGGCATCGCGAAGTCCGGCGCGGTCGCGGGGCTCTGCCCGACCACGGAGGCGAACCTCGGGGACGGACTGTTCCCGCTGAAAGCGTATCTCGATGCGGGCGGCACGCTCGGCATCGGTTCGGATTCGCACATCTCGGTTTCGCCGGTCGAGGAATTGCGCTGGCTGGAATACGGACAACGCCTGGCCACGCGCAGCCGCAACATCGCCGCCCTCGAACCCGGGGCGAGCGTGGGCGAAACCTTGTGGAAGGCCGCGTTGCGTGGCGGTGCGCAAGCGAGCGGCATCGCTCCTTTCGGAACCGCTGCGCGAGCGGACCTGCTGGTGCCGGACGAAAACTCCCCGTTGCTCGCCGCGCGCGACCGAAACAACGTGCTCGACACCTTGATCTTCGCCGGCAACACGCCGCCGGTGCGGGACGTGATGGTCAACGGCGATTGGGTGGTGCGCGATTTCCATCATCGCGACGGGGAACGGATCGCGGCGCGCTATCGCGCCTGCGTGGATGCGCTCGCGACCCGCGCGTGAAAGCGGCCATCGATCGCGCGATGGCCGCCGATTCACATCATTGCGCGGACGGATTGCCCTCGGGCAGCGGGTGCTGCGCCTGGAACTCCTTCCATTGCTGCATGCGCGCCTCGCGTTGCGCGCGCATCGTCGCCAGTTGCGAGCGCTGGGCCGGCGTCAGCACGTTGTAGACCTGCGCGCGCAGCGACGCTTCCGCCAATACCCGCGCGCGGGTCAATCCGGCTTCCGTGGTGGCGAGATTGTCGGCGGCGGTCTGGTAGCCGGAAGCCGTCGGTTCCATCGACTCGAACGCCCTGCGTTGCTGGCGCAGGGTTTCCATCTGCGGCTTGAGCTGCTGGAAGCTCTGCTTCGAGAGCTGCTTGATGTTGTCGCGCTGGGCGTCGCTCAGGTTCAACTTGCCCAGCTCGTGCATGGCCGCCATGCCGTGGCCGTGGTGCCAGCCGTCGTGGCCGAATCCGCCGCCGGCCGAGGCCAGCGCCAGCGAGGAACCGCCGATCGCGGCGGCTGCGATAATCGAAAGCAGGATCTTGCGCATTTCATTGCTCCGTCAGGTTCGGGGGATCGAACCCTTGCAGGCATTGGAAACCGGTGCCGCGTTGAAGATCGTGCGCGCGGGGTAAAGAAGGGTAAAGCGCGCGCGGCCGTGCAGCATCGAGTCAGCTTCCGCAGGCACCATGTGTTCGGGCAGCGATCAACAGACCCATATGTCGAAAATCCTGATCGTGGACGACGACCGCGAGCTGTGCGAACTGCTCGCCGAATACCTGCGTCGCGAGGCGTTCGAGGTCGACTACGTGCACGATGCCGCTTCCATGCTGGCGCGGCTGTCGGATGCATCCTTGCGCCCGGACCTGCTGATCCTCGACGTCAGCATGCCCGGCAAGAACGGGCTGGATGCGCTGCGCGAGTTGCGGCTGCAGCATCGGCTGCCGGTGATCATGCTCTCCGCGCGCGGCGAACCGGTGGATCGCGTGGTCGGCCTGGAGCTCGGCGCCGATGACTATCTGGCCAAGCCTTGCCTGCCCCGCGAACTGCTGGCACGGGTGCGCGCGCAGTTGCGTCGGCACACGGTGGCGGCGGCCGGCGACGTGCAAGTGGGCAGCCTGCGGTTGTTGCCGGGCGAGCGCCGCGCCTTCGCGGGCGAGAACGAATTGCCGTTGACCGGAGCGGAATTCGGATTGCTCTTCGCGCTGGCGCAGCGCGCGGGCGAGGTAATCGACAAGGCGGTGCTCTCGCGCAGCGCGCTCGGCAGGGAACTCGAGCGTTTCGACCGCAGCATCGACGTGCACGTCAGCCGCCTGCGGCAGAAACTGAAACAGGCAGGCGCCGAATCGCCTCGCATCGAATCCGTGCGCGGCGCCGGTTATGTCTTGACGGTCGGCAATCCATGAGTCCGCTCAAGAGTCCACTTTTCTGGCGGCTGCTGCTCTCGTTCTGCGCGGTCAACGTGCTGGTGTTCGTGCTGGGCGGCGCGGCCGCGCGGTATTTCATCGAATACACCAGCGCGCGCGGGATCGACTGGAGCGAGCTGGCGCAGCAGGCCAACGCCGCCTACGAAAGCGGCGGCAATGCCGCGCTGCGACGCTGGATCGATGAGGAGCGCCAGCAGGGCGTCGACGCCACGCTGTTCCAGGCCGGCCGCGAAATACAGCCGGCGCGGCTGCCCCCGCCGGTGCGGCGCATGTTGCCGCAGTGGCTGGGCAGCGGCCGCGACGTGCTGCTGCGCCCGTGGCCCGGCACCCAGGTATCGGTCCAGCAACTCGCGCAACCGGACGGCGGCACGCGCCAGTTCGCCGGCTTTGCGTTCCCTCACGCGCGCCTGACGCGCAGCAAGCGCACGGCGATCTTCCTGGTCGTGCAACTGGTGCTGTCGCTGCTGCTGATCGCAGTGGCCGGCTGGTGGGTGGCGCGCAGCGTGGCCCGGCCGGTGGAAGCGCTGCGCAATGCGACGCAGCGCATGGCCGCAGGCGAATTGTCCGCGCGCGTGGACGAGCGCTGGAAACGCCGCGACGAACTCGGCCAGCTCGCGCGCGACTTCGACGCGATGGCCGGGCGCATCGAGGCGCTGGCCGAGCACGACCGCGGGGTGCTGCAGGATCTCTCGCACGAGGTGCGCTCGCCGCTGGCGCGGCTGCAGGTGATCCTCGATCTCGCCCAGCACAGCGCCAGCCCGGGGGAAGCGGAAACGCACTTCCTGCAAGCTGAGCGCGAGATCGCTCGCCTCGACCGCATGACCGGCGAGATGCTGGCGCTGTCGCGGCTGAAGGGCGACCTGCCCGGCATGGAACACGAGCCGGTGGAGCTCGGCCTGCTGCTGGAGGAATGCATTGCCACCCTGCGCGTGGCCGCCGACGAGAAGCAGATCGGGTTGCACCTGACGCATGGCGGGTCGCCGGTCGTCGACGGCAGCGTGGTGCTGCTGCGGCGCGCGATCGAGAACCTGATCGCCAACGCCATCAAGTTCAGTCCGCCGGGTGGCCGCGTGTGGATCGAATTGCGCAGCGACCGCGACCGCGCGGTCATCGAAGTGCGCGACCACGGTCCCGGCGTCCCGGCGCAGGAGCTGGAATTGCTGTTCCGTCCCTTCTTCCGCGGCAGCAACGCGCGCCTTGCGGAAGGGCATGGCCTGGGATTGACGCTGGTGCAGCGCGTCGCGAATGCGCACGGCGGCGACGTCCGCGCGGAGAACGTGGACGGCGGCGGCTTGCGCGTCACCTTGCGCCTGCCGTGGCTGCGAGAAGAGGAGAAGGCGCCGCTCAACGCGTGAAGCGGAACGTCCGCAGTACCGCCGTCATCCGCGCGAACGCCTGTTCCCGCGAGAAGGGCGGCGTGGCGGGCGGATCGTAGACCGCCGGGTTCGTTCCATACACCAGCAGGTCGACCGCATAGCACGCGCCGCCGTGCACAGCGCGATAACCGCGCACGTCCAGCCAGTGGCTCATCGCGGCGTCGGAGGCCGCGAACGCCGTGAATTCCTGGTCGCCGATCCGGTCGCGGTGCACGCTTCCGCTGCGCACCGCGTCCGGTGGCACGGTGCATTGCGCGATCTCGCGCGCGTCGCGGCTGGCGCCGATGCGGATTTCCGCCGAGGTGATCTCGTTCGAGCCCGGCAGGGTGAACGAAACGATCGCGGTGCCGTGCGAATCCGGTCCGGCGTACGACTTCCAGGAATCGTTCGCCAGATAGCCGTGCGCGAAATCGTGGCGCACGGCCCAAGCGCGCGGCGCGTCGATGCGCAAGCCCCAGGCGGCACCCGTCGAGGGTCGCTGAGCGGCAGGAGCACCGGCACGCGATGAATTCGCTGGCGCCGGCTCGCGCGACGTCGCGCTCGCGCCGGAAATCGGCGCCGGCGCCTGAGGCTGACCTCCACCGGGGCCGCATGCGCTGGTCACCGCAATTGCGGCAGCTACGACGATGAGGCGCGAATTCATTTCAGTCGCTCTTTCAGGAAATCGATGAACACGCGCAGCTTCGGCGGCACCTGGTAGCGGCTGGGATAATAGAGATACATGCCGTCGTAGGGCGGCAGCCAGCGCTCCAGCACGCTTTCCAGCCGCCCCGAGCGAAGATCGGCCTGCACCACCGGTCCGATCAGGTGCGCCAGCGCGATGCCGCTGCGCACCACTTCCAGCGCCAGGGTATTGTCGTTGACGATCAAGTTGCCGCCTGCGGCGATCTCGAACCAGCGTCCGCGTTGCGGGCCCGCGGGGTGCGCGAATTCCCAGTGGTAGATGCCGCCGCCCGCGAAACGGAAGCGCACGCAGTTGTGTTGCGCCAGCTCGCGCGGATGCACGGGTCTGCCGTGGCGCTTGAAATACGCGGGCGCGCCCACCACGAAGGAACGCATGGGTCCGCCCATCGGTATCGCCACCATGTCCTTTTCCAGCCGTTCGCCCAGGCGGAAGCCCGCGTCGTAGCCGTATGCCACCAGATCCACCAGGGCGGAACTGACATCGATGTCCAGCGTGATTTCCGGATACGCGGCGAGAAACCCCGGCAGCACCGGTGCGAGGAACGATCCGAGCGCCGAGGTCACCCGCAGCGTGCCGGTGGGACGGTCGGCATGCCGGCGCACGCCCTCCATCGCATCGTCGATGGTTTCCAGGGCGGGCGAGATCCGCGCCAGCAGTTCGCGTCCCGCTTCTGTCAGGCCCACGCGGCGAGTGGTGCGCGCCAGCAGGCGCACGCCGAGCTGGCGTTCGAGTTGCGACAGCGTCTGGCTCAGCGCCGAGGCAGTCACGTCCAGCTCCGCGGCGGCGCGGGTGAAGCTGCCGTGCCGCGCGATCAGCACGAAAGCGCGCAGTGTGGGGCTGTGGTCGCCGGGCATTGTTTAGCGATACTTGATAGTTCGTGCAGAGCATCGGGATTTTTCGGGACGGGCGCAAGCCGCAGACTGGACGCTGTCTTTCATGGAGGAACCACCATGTCGCTCGATCAGTACTTCACCCTCGGCCGGTCAGGCTTGCGCGTCAGCCGGCTCGCGCTCGGCACCATGACTTTCGGCGACGACTGGGGCTGGGGCGCCGCCGAAGAGGTCTCGCGCGGGATGTTCGATCGCTATCTGGACGCCGGCGGCAACTTCGTCGACACCGCGGACGGCTACACCGGTGGCCACAGCGAGAAACTGGTCGGCAAGTTCGTGCGCGAGTCGGGCTCGCGCGACCGCGTCGTGATCGCCACCAAGTACAGCTACAACAACGAGGCCGGCAACCCCAATGCCGGCGGCAACGGCCGCAGGGCGATGCTGCGCGCGGTCGAGGGTTCGCTGCGCCGGCTCGGCACCGACCACATCGATCTCTACCTGCTGCACACCTGGGACCGCATCACGCCGGCCGAGGAAGTGCTGCAGACATTCGAAGATCTGATTCGCGCGGGCAAGATCCGTTACGCAGGCCTTTCCGACGTCCCGGCATGGTATGCCGCGCGCATGCAGACGCTGGCGCAAGCCTCGCATGCGCATCCGCTGGTCAACCTGCAACTGCAATACTCGCTGGTGGAACGCAACATCGAGCGCGAATACGTGGATCTCGCGCTGGAACTGGGTTACGGACTCACCGCGTGGAGTCCGCTCGGCATGGGCCTGCTTTCGGGCAAGTACCGGCCCTCGCGCGGCAGCGCCGACAGCCAGAGCGAGGGCCGCCTGCAAGCGATGAAGGAGAGTGGCCTGGCGGCGCTGCAGGACAAGTTCTCGCCGCGCAACTGGCAGATCGTCGCCGCGCTGGAAGATGCCGCGCGCGACAACGGATCGAGCATGGCGCAGGCCGCGATCCAGTGGATCGCGCGCAGGCCCGCGGTCGGTGCGGTGATCCTGGGTGCGCGCACGCTGGAACAGTTCGAGGACAACCTGTCCTCGCTGGACAAGCCGCTGTCCGATGACGCGATGCGCGCGCTGGACGAAGTGTCGGCATTGCCGATGCAGTTTCCCTACAGTTTCTTCGCCCAGAACCAGCAGGCCAACATCCACGGCGGCGTGGCGGTGGGCGACAAGCCCGATGGCTACGTGCAGCCCGTCCGCATCGCGGCCGCGCACGGCGACATCGACGCGCGGATGAAGGCCCGCAAGTGAAATCACGATCGCAAGGAAGGAGAACGAAGATGAAACACCGCACGCTCGGTCCGAAAGGACCCACGGTTTCCGCCATCGGCCTCGGCTGCATGGGCATGAGCGAGTTCTACGGCGCGGCCGACGAGGCCGAATCGGTGCGCACGATCCATCATGCGCTGGGCGCCGGCCTGAACTTTCTCGATACCGCCGACATGTACGGCAACGGCGCGAACGAACAGCTTGTCGGCAAGACGATCAGCAACCGCCGCGACGAAGTGTTCCTGGCCACCAAGTTCGGCATCATGCGCGATCCGGCCAATCCCGAGCGCCGCGGCATCAACGGCCGGCCGGAATACGTGCGCGCCGCCTGCGATGCCAGCCTGAAGCGCCTCGGGGCGAACTACATCGACCTGTACTACCAGCATCGCGTCGATCGCGACGTCCCGATCGAGGAAACCGTCGGAGCGATGGCCGGATTGGTTCGGGCCGGCAAGGTGCGGTTCCTCGGTTTGTCCGAACCTTCGGCGCAAACGATCGAACGCGCGCACAAGGTCCACCCGATCACCGCGGTGCAGAGCGAGTATTCGTTGTGGACGCGCGATCCCGAAGACGGGATCCTGCAGACCTGCGAAAAACTGGGCATCGGTTTCGTGCCGTATTCGCCGCTGGGTCGCGGATTCCTGACCGGCGCGATCCGCAGCCCGCGGGATTTTGCCGAGGACGACTTCCGCCGCGGCAATCCGCGTTTCATGGGCGGGAACTTCGCCAGGAACCTCGGGCTGGTGGACACCGTGCGCGAGCTGGCGACGGCGAAAGGCTGCACCGCCGCGCAACTCGCGCTCGCCTGGGTGCTGGCGCAGGGCGAACACATCGTGCCGATCCCGGGCACCAAGCGCGTGAAATACCTGGACGAGAACCTCGCCGCGATGGATGTCGTGTTGTCGAAGGAAGATGTTGCCGCGATCGACGACGTGTTCCCGCGCGACATCGCCTCCGGTCCGCGCTACACGGAAGAATCGATGCGCATGTTGCGCGGCTGATCGTTATGCCCGCGGCAGGCCGTACACGCGGCCGTGACATTCCCTAGCGTCTGATGAAGACGGCGACCCGCACGGTCAACGTGCGGCCTCGCCGGTTCGTTGTTCAACATGCGGTTCCCACTGCGGAGAATGACATGACTCACGCGGCAAGAATTTTGATCTGCACGTTGATCCTGGGCGGCACGCTGGCCGCGAGCGGTTGCGTGGTCGCACCGCGGCGTCCGCTGCCGCCACCTGCGGCGGCCTGCGTCATGGTGCCCGGGCACTTCAACGCCCACGGCTACTGGGTTCCCGCGTACTGCCGGGGCTAGTCGACGTCGGACGCGGTCACCGGTCGGGTGGCCGCGTCCTATCGGTTCCCGGACGATCGAAGCATCGCTTCGACGTCCGCAATGCTTCCGTCATTCTTTTCCGGCGCGATGCGCAGCAGGTGCGCGAGCAGCGGATAGACGTCCACGTTCGGAAACGGCGGCGCGACATGGCCCCGCCGGAACGCGGGTCCTTCCGCCACGAACAGCGCGCGCATCCGCGGGTCGGCATTGTCGTAGCCGTGTTCGCCCAAGTCCGCGCGCTTGTGCTTCGCCTGCGCCGTGCGGGTGGTGATCAGCCAGCCGGTCTGCGCGAGGCACACGATCGGCGGAATTCGCGCGTTCGTACCGTAGTGCAGGCGCGCGGGGATCTCCTGTTTCCTCCAGCAGTGCATGTGAACGTGCGGTGCCAGCAGCCGGCGCGCGTCCAGGGGTTCGCCCGCGTTCGCTTCGACACCCGCGACCGCGCCCAGCATTACTGCGCGCGCGCGATGCGTGTCGAACAACCCGTCGAGATGGATCGCGTGTCCGGGCGGCACCGCCGCCATGCCGTGGTCGGACACGATCACCAGGTTCGCCGTGTCGAACAGGCCGCGCTGTTTCAACCCTTCGATCAATCGTCCCAGTGCCGCGTCGACCTGGCGCAGCGCCGCGTCGACTTCGTTCGAATCGGGGCGGTGCCCGTGCGCCTGGTGATCGACCTGGTCGAAATACAGCGTGATGAATCGCGGCCGCTGCGTGCGCGGCAGGTCCAGCCATTGCAACACCTGGTCCACGCGTGCTTCGGGCGTGATCTTCGCGTCGAACGGATGCCAGTGATCCGGGCGCACTCCGTGTATCTGCGCCTCCGATCCCGGCCAGAACATCGTCGCCGCGTGCCCGCCCTGTCGCTGCACGCTGACCCACAGCGGCGTGGCTTCGTCCCACCAGCGGCCGTCGCCCACGGCTTCGCGATTCTTCAGGGTGAAGTGGTGATCCGGCTGGATGGACGGATCTTCCATCTCGTTTGCGACGATGCCGTGGTGATCGGGATACAGGCCGGTCACCAGCGTGTAGTGATTCGGGAACGTCAGGGTGGGGAACGAGGGTGTCATCCATTGAGCGCGCACACCGCGAGAGGCCAGCGCTTCGAGGTTCGGCGACAACCCGCGTTGCAGGTAGTCGGCGCGATAGCCGTCGATCGAAACCAGGATCAGTGGATTCGCCGAAGCCACTGCCGGCGCGGCGGGCCGCGCGACTGTTGCCGATGGGCGCGTTTTCGATGGCACGTGCGCCGCGCAGCCGGCCAGCGCCACTGCGCAGGCGAAGAGCACGATGCGTGGCGATCGCCGCATGGATCGGTTCCCCGAAACCGCGCAGTCTGCCAGAGCGCGTGCGGGTGCGTCATGCGATCGCATGATCGCCGGTCGATTTCCCTGGTGCCTCCGCGCCGATCGTGGTAACACGGCATGCTTGGCATCGTGCAATTCGGGAGCGGACTCATGCGCACATTTATTTTCGGCATGCAGAGCAGGATCTTTCGCGCGCGCGGAATGTCCGCGCTGGTATGCGCGCTGGCGCTTGTGGCCGGCGCGGCGAACGCCGACGTGGGCCGCGGCGACCGCTACGCGGGAGCGCCCTGGGCCTCGCGCTCGCCGGTGCTGGCGCAGCACGGCATGGCGGCGACCGAACAGCCGCTGGCCTCGCTCGCCGCCGTCGAAATCCTGAAGAAGGGCGGCAGCGCGGTGGACGCGGCGATCGCCGCGAACGCGGTGCTCGGATTGACACAGCCGGTGTTGAACGGCATCGGCGGCGACGCGTTCGCGATCGTGTGGGATCCGAAGACGCACAAGCTCTATGGCTACAACGGTTCCGGTCCGTCGGCAAAAGGCCGCGACCTGAAGAAGATGCAGGCGGAAGTGAAAGCCGCCTACGAGAAAGCAGGATTGCCATACGAAGCGCACATTCCCCCGGTCGGTTCGTTGCCGGTCACCGTGCCCGGCACGGTCGATACCTGGTTCGCGCTGCACGAGAAATTCGGCAAGCTGCCGATCGCGGACGATCTCGCGCCGGCGATCGCTCTGGCGAAGAACGGCTTTCCGGTGACGGAGCTGGTCGCCGACTACTGGAAGGGCAACTTCAAGGCGTTCGAGAAACGCAGCAAGCTGATCGAGGAACTCGACAACGCGCGCAAGACCTACCTGATCGACGGCCACGCGCCGGCGCAAGGCGAAGTCTTCCGCAATCCCGACCTCGCCAACACCTTGACGTCGATCGCGCAGGGCGGGCGCGATGCGTTCTACGAGGGCGCGATCGCGCACACGATAGATGCCTATTTCAAGCGCATCGGCGGCGACCTGCGGTATTCAGACTTCGCCGATTTCCACGGCGAATGGGTCACGCCGCAATCGGTGGACTACCGCGGCTACGACGTGTACGAACTGCCGCCCAACGGGCAGGGCTTCGCCGCGCTGGAGATGCTCAACGTCCTGAAGGGCTTCGACCTCAAGAAGATGGGCGCGGGCAGCGCGGATGCGATCACCGCGATGCTCGAGGCCAAGCGGCTGGCGTACGAGGACCTCGCCAAGTTCTACGCCGACCCGCGTTTCGTGGACGTGCCGATGAAGGGATTGTTGTCGGAGAAATACGCCGACGCGCGCCGCAAGCTGATCGACCTGTCGCATGCGAATCCGGACATCGGCCCCGGCGATCCGCGGCTGTTCCAGGGCGACACCACCGATTTCGAGACCGCAGACTCCGACGGCATGATGGTGTCGATGATCCAGTCCAACTATCGCGGCATGGGTTCGGGCCTGGTCGCGGACGGGCTCGGATTCATGTTCCAGGATCGCGGCGAGCTGTATTCGCTCAACCCGAAGGATGCGAACGTCTACGCGGCCGGCAAGCGGCCGTTCCACACCATCATCCCGGCCTTCGTGATGAAGGACGGCCAGCCGTGGATGGCGTTCGGCGTGATGGGCGGCGACATGCAGCCGCAGGGCCACGTGCAGGTGCTGGTCGACATGATCGATTTCGGCATGAACGTGCAGGAAGCCGGCGACGCCGCACGCTGGCGGCATTACGGCAACGCCGAGCCGACCGGCGAGAAGTCGCAGGGCATCGGCACGGTGGAAATGGAATCCGGCTTCGATCCCGCGGTGAAAGCCGCGCTGGAGAAACGCGGCTACAAGATCGTGCCCGGCACCGGCGCGTTCGGCGGCTATGAAGCGATCCAGTACGACGCGAAGAATCACGTCTACTGGGGCGCCACGGAAATGCGCAAGGACGGCGAGGTGATCGGATACTGATGCTGGATGTCACTCACCGTAGCCGTCACATCGCCCACGGGTCACATTCGCTTCGTCCACGTGTCACATCCACTTCGTCATTCCGGGGCCGCCCGCGCTGTCGGCGGGCGGAACCCGGACTGCGGAGGCAGGATGCCGGAGCGAACGCCGAAGGCGGCCCGAAGGGCGAGCGCCAAGGATGGCGCGAGTAATCCAGCGCTTTGAATACCCCATCCCTGGGGCTGGATCCCGGCCATTCCATGGCCGGGATGACGAAGTCCCTGGACCCGCTTTCGCGGGGGACGAGGACCGGGAAATTCCAGCGTTCCGGTTCCGGGAGACCTCAATCACGATGACTCAATGCGTCGCTGGATTTTTCGCGCTCGCCGCGGGCGGATAGGAAATCGAAGCGGTTCCGTAACGCAGCTTCCCCAGCTTCCCGAGCAAAATGTAATCCCGCATCATCGCGAGATATCCCTCCGGATTGCGCGTATCCACGCGTGTGCCGTCGGCTTTCGTTTCGTACTCCAGGATGCCGTGCTCGGCGTGCGGGAATAAGGCGAGCGTGATCGGCTTGCCCTGCGCCTGGAGTGAACGCAGGCGCCGCGAGGTTTCCGCACTCGGCGCCTCGTGGTCGTCCGCGCCCAGGATCCACAACTGCGGCGTATCCAGGTTGCGCAGCACCGGCATCGGGTCGTAGTTCGCGGGGACGCCGGCCAGCAGCACCGGGCCTTGCTCGCGAATCTTCGCCTCCGGGGTTTGCAGGAAGAAAAACGTGATGTCGCCGTGCACGTACTTGAACCACGGTTCGTGCGCGTACTTCGTCTTGACGGCATCGAACTGCTTGTAGCCATCGCGAAAACCGCTGACGATGATCGCCGCCACGGCGTCGGTGATCTCCCGCGCCTTCGCGAGGGCTTCCTTGCCGAAGCCGTGGTCGGCCAGGTCCAGCGCGACCGCTTCGCGGTCCTCGTCGAGCGGCGAAACGGCGAGTCCGAATCCCACGATCACGAAATCCACCGGCGATATCTTCGCCGCCAGCGGTGCGACCCAGCCGCCCTGGCTGCCGCCCTGGTAGCCGATGCGTCCCGCACGCGCGCCCGCGAGCCGCTTCGCTTCATGCACCGCGGCGATCGCGTCGTTCGCCAGCAGCAGATAGTTCTGCGTGTAGGTGCCGCCGGATTTGCCGGTACCGCGCTTGTCGTACACGAACACGCCGATGCCTTCAGCCGGGAACTGCCGCTGCAGCGAATAGAAATCGCGCGCGGAAAAATCCTCCGAGCCGTGCACCAGCACCACGATGGGCACGCGCGCCTTGCCCGTCGGCATCACCAGCCTTGCGGCCAGTTTCACGCCGGCGCCGTCGAAGCTCGTGTCGCTCACTTCCAGTGGAATCCGTTTCCCGCCGACGCCGGCGAACACGATCGCGCCCTTGCCGCAATCGAATGACACGCGCTTGCCGTCCGGCTTCTCCGTCCAGCCCAGCGTGCTGGTCCAGGTGTCGTCCCTTGCGAGCGTCAACACGCCCGTCGTGCCGTCTTCCTTGCGCCATCGCAGGTGGTCGCCGTCGGTCGCGCCGACGTCGATCTTGCTGCCGTCGCGGAGTTGGTAGATGCCGATACGGCAATCGCCGACGCGGTCTTTGGGCCACGCAATCGGGGGGAAGATCAGCATCAAAAGCAGGATCGCTGGATATGGAAATGGCGCGAAGCGATTGGAGGATTTCGATGAAACTCGCATTAGGTGTCCCGTGGTTGGAATGTTCGACGAACCGCTCCGCAACGCGCGGCGCGCGTGTTCAGCGGCTGCGTCGTTCCAGCGCGTACACCGCGGTATTCAATGCGGTGACGCCCTGCCCGGAGAACGTCGGCTGCGAATCGAGGATGTCGCGGCGTTCCAGCAGATCGACGTCCCATTGCTCGCCGAACAGCCGGCGCACCTCGTGTTCTTCCACCGAGAACGGCGGACCTTGCATTTCGTGTTGCGGGTATTCCAGCGTGATCAACAGGCCGCGGCTGCCGGCGGGCAGGCGGTCGTAAACCTCGCGCGCGTAGCGCTCGCGCGTCGGCGGCGGCAGCGCGATCAGGGCGGCGCGGTCGTAGATCGCGCCGCATTCGGCGAGCAGGGATTGGTCGAGCCCGAAGATGTCGGCGCGGATGATTTCGATGTCGCCGGCGATGTAGTGCGTGCCGTAGGCCGCGTTGCGTTCCTGCGGCTGCAACTTCTGTTCGGCGAAGAACTGCCGGATCGCCAGCGGCGCCAGTTCCACGCCGCGGACGCGCAGTCCCTGCGAGGCGAGCCAGGGCATGTCCAGCGTCTTGCCGCACAACGGCACCAGCACGCGCGTGCCGGCTGGCACGCCCAGTGCCGGCCAGTGCTTCTGCAGCAGCGGCATCACTTCGCTGCGATGGAAACCGATGCGGCCTTCCTGCCAGCGTTGCAGCCAGAAATCCTTGTCCATGTTCGTTCGTCGCGCGGAGCCGTCGATCATCTTAACCCGGCGCCGCGCTCCGTTTTGCGCGCCGGTTCGTATGCGCAGCGTTCAGCCGCCCGGCTTGTGGAAGCGATACACGAACTGGTCGGTGCGTCCGCGGATCGCCTTGTCGAACACCGTGAGCTTGTGGTCGTCGGACGGATTGCGCAGCACGTTGCTCTCGCCGTCGAACACGAAGCCCGCCGCGAGCACCTGTTTCTTCACGATCGCCGGATCGATGCGGTGCAGTGTGTCGGTGTCGCGCATGCCGGAACCGGCGTCGGCGACGTGGTCGATGATCACGTAGACACCGCCGGGCTTGAGCGCGGCGCACACGTCCTTGTTCAACACCGCCGGATCGATTTTGCCCATGAATTTGTCGGGGTAGTCGTGGTAGTTCTGCGAAGTGAACACCACGTCCAGCGGTTCGGGCGCGCTCAGGTGCGCCGCCGGCTGGATCGCCACGCTGATGTTGCCGTATCCGGGTTGTTTCGCGAGCGCGCGCAGCCTGTCGGAATCCGGGTGCGATTCGTTGTCGTAGGGTTCGGGCCAGACCGCGTACACGTGCCCCGTCGGCCCGACCACCTTGCTGAACACGCGCGTGAAGTAACCCGCGCCGGGAATCAGTTCCAGCACCTTGTCGCCCGGCTTGATCCCCGCGAACGCTGTGATCTCGGCGACGTGCCGGCGCGCGTCGATCTTCGCGTCGGCGCCGCGCGAAGGATCGGCCACGGCTTTCGACACGTAGGCGGGAATCTGTTGCGAAGCGAACGCGGAAGCTGCCACCGCAAATGCTGCCGCGAGAACCAGGGATTTGCCGATCACGGTGATCTCCTTCGCAAGCCAGGTCGAGGTGGCGAAGATGCTCGCGCCGGCGTGCGCATGCGGCCAGTGTCGAACGTCATCGTGGCGGCCTTGGTCCGGCGCCGCCGCGCGGTGCTATCGTTGGACGAGGGGAGGGGAACCCATGAAAGCGTGGCATTGGTTGCTGGTCGGCGCCGCGGGATGGTCGATCGTCGGCGGCCTGTTCTGGGTCGCGACCAAAAACATCAGGCAATTGGCCGCCGCGAACGCGAAGCGCGTCGCGGTCGAGCGCAGCGAGAACGATGCGCCCTTGCCGAAGGGGCGTCCGTTCACCCGCGTGGAAGCCAACGCGTTCCTGGATGCAGCGGAACGCGCCGAGAAGATCGCCGATCCGTTGCAGCGCTGCCTCGCCTATCCCGATCCGCCCGGCAGCCATTGGGACCGCGAAATGGTCGCCGCGTATTGCAAGTATCACTACCAGCCGACGATCACTTTCGCGCAGGTGCGGCAGATGGTGCAGGCCGGCCGGGCTCGCGAACTGGACCGGATGTTCGATGCCGCGCTGCACGCGCAACTGACCGACCCGGACGCGCGCGGCAGGCTGGACCAGATTTTCCTCGACGATTTCGGCGAGGCGTCCTTCGACATCCGTTCCACTCTGGATGCCTGGAAACGTCAGTCGCCCGACAGCGCGTTTGCCTGGGCGGCCAGCGGTTACGAATATCGGCAAATGGCTTCCCAGGCGCGTGGCGAAGACTACATATCCAAAACCCCGCAAAGCGCCATCGATTCGATGAATCGGCTGGCGCAGCAGGCCGATGCCGACCTGAAACACGCGCTGGCGTTGAACCCGAAGGTCACGCCTGCCTACAGGGCGATGATTTCCATCGGCGGCATGACGCTCGGAAACGACTACGCGCTCGATGCCGTCAAGCGTGGACTCGCGCAGGATCCGGGCAATCTCACCCTCTACGACGAATTGATGTGGCTGCGTCAACCCAATTGGGGCGGCTCGCTCGATGCGATGAGCGATGTCGCCCGCGATGCGCAAAAACATGTTGCGAGAAATCCGCTCCTCACGATGCTGGACTCGAGCAGGGATTTGTACCGCATCGAAAAATGCGAGTGCGCGCCCGATGTCGAGTTGTCCGCCTACGAAGCGGTGCTGGACAAGATGGCCGGGACTCAGGCGCTCCACGATGCCGGTTACGCGGCCAAGAATGCGAACGATCCCTCGGCCATGACGATCTACCTCTCCGAGGCGTTGCGCTTCAAGCCGAGCCTGCACAACAGCCGCATCGACCGCATCTACGACCTCGTCGAATTCGACCGCATCCAGTGGGCGATCGATGAAGCCAGTCGCTTGATCGCCGCCGACCCGAACGACGAATATTCGATCAAGGCGCGTGCCTGGGCGTATTCGATCGGCAACGATCCGGCGCACGCGCAGCAGGATCTGGAAACGGCCGCCAGGCTCAATCCCGACGATGGCTGGGTACAGGCCCAACTCGCGGGTGCCTACGTGGGCAACAAGCAGTGGGACAAGGCGTGGGACGTGGCGAACCGCGAGATCAAGAAGAATCCCGGGGACATGAGCGGATGGAGTCTGCGCGCCACCATCCAGGAGCAGCAACCGCGACCGGGCCTGAAGGACACGATCGATTACCTGGAGTCGCACTTCTACACCGACAAGAAGAACGTGCAATTCAATGCCTACATCGCGCACCTGCAGACGGTGGCGCAGCAGCGCGCCAGGGGCGGCGCAGGGGATGTCAGGGCATCCACGGCCGTGCCGCACGGCTGATCGGCGCCGAGCGGCTGGCCTATACTCCCCGTTTGTTCTCCGGAGCTGTGCCATGAACGCACCCACCCGCATCGACACCGCGCGCGTCGTGCATCCGCCGCGCGGCACGCAGCTCACGTGCAGGAACTGGTTGATCGAGGCGCCGTACCGGATGATCCAGCACAACCTGGATCCGGAGGTCGCGGAGAATCCGGCCGAGCTGGTGGTGTACGGCGGCATCGGCCGCGCCGCGCGCAACTGGGAATGCTTCGACGCGATCCTGAAATCCCTGCGCGAACTGAATCCGGACGAGACCCTGCTGGTGCAATCGGGCAAGCCGGTCGGCGTATTCAGGACGCACGAAGACGCGCCGCGCGTGCTGATCGCCAATTCCAACCTGGTGCCGCACTGGGCGACGTGGGAACACTTCCACGAACTCGATCGCAAGGGCCTGATGATGTTCGGCCAGATGACGGCCGGCTCGTGGATCTACATCGGCAGCCAAGGCATCGTGCAGGGCACCTACGAAACCTTCGTCGAGATGGGCCGGCAGAGTTACGGCGGCAATCTCAAGGGCAAGTGGATCCTCACGGCAGGTTTGGGCGGCATGGGCGGCGCGCAGCCGCTGGCGGCGTCGCTTGCGGGCGCGTGTTCGTTGAACATCGAATGCCAGCAGTCGCGCATCGACTTCCGCCTGAAGACCGGCTACGTCGACGAGCAGGCGAAAGATCTCGACGATGCGCTGGCACGCATCGATAAATACACGAAAGCCGGCGAAGCAAAATCCATCGCGCTGCTCGGCAACGCCGCCGACGTGTTGCCGGAACTGGTGAAGCGCGGCGTGAAACCGGATGCCGTCACCGACCAGACTTCCGCGCACGATCCGGTCAACGGTTACCTGCCGCAGGGCTGGTCGCTGGAAGACTGGTTCGAGCGCCGCAAGACCTCGCCGGATGCGGTGCGCGATGCGGCGAAGATGTCGATGAAGAAGCACGTCGAGGCGATGCTGGCGTTCCACGCGCAGGGCATCCCGACCTTCGACTACGGCAACAACATCCG
>Ga0070681_10000124_pt1 | contig 57934 bp, 63 predicted proteins | sample KBSC83BmetaG_FD_65650 | JGI IMG/M metagenome (GOLD analysis project Ga0070681, IMG submission 65650) | Corn rhizosphere microbial communities from Kellogg Biological Station, Michigan, USA - KBS C8-3B metaG | ecosystem: Host-associated > Plants > Roots > Rhizosphere | place: USA: Michigan...
TGCATATATATTTGGGTCCCTGATTTCATCCACGCCGGTCTCTTGCTTGGCCTCGAGTCGTGCAGCACGCATGACGGCGCCCTTGAGCGCGGCTTCATCGCCGCGGACAGCGAGCCAGGAGTCGATGTCGTCGAACACCTTCCCGCCCGGCAGGCGGTAGTCGTGCGCGCTGATCTCGCTCCGGTATTCCTTGGTGATGAGGAGCTCGCCGGCGGCGTTCGTGAGGATGAGTCGCACTCCGGGCGGCCGTATCGCGTGCTCGTAGCCCTTCGTCTCGTGCTTCTCGACCGCTATAAGGTCTCCTTTGAACACCGTCTTCCATGGATTGTCTGCCATAGGTATCAGTGTACCTTCTCGAGCATGAGCACGTCGTATCCGCGCGTGACCTGGTCGCTCGCTTCTATGCCGAGCGAAGCGAGGAACTCCCACATCTTCTTCTGGAGCTCGCCCGCACCCTCCGCTTCTCCCATCACTTCTAGCTCTATGAACGTATCGAGGTTCTCTATCTCATCTATGCAAATCTCGTATTCGCCATAGTGTGCCGTGCGTCGCTTCTTCACAGTGCGCACTGCCGCGTGGAGTCCGAGCAGTTCGAGCATGCCGCGCGCTTCATCAGCAGAGCTCACTACCACCTCGTGCTCGTACTTCACCAGCATATCGGGAGACTTCTGGACGGGCTTCTTCACCGTGAGTATGGCCTTCGTACCGTTCTCGATGCGCAGGCGTGGGAATACGTCGTTCGAAAGGTATACGTCGATGGTGCCCGGCTTCGCTACGAACACCGTGTCGTCTTGGGTCTTCGGCTCGGAAAACACGCACCCGAGCGCTTCGAGCTTTTGCTGGGTTGCACTCGCATCCTTCAATCGCGCCTTTACTTCTATTTCCATACTATTTGAGTAGCGTACCAATAAAACTCTCGCTCGTATCGAAGTAGACCGAGTTCGGGAATACTGCTTGCGTATCATTCTTGAGTTTCTCTTCCGTAGGCCGGAGCGACATCACCGGCATGAGACGGTCACCGAGCTTCACTCCCTTGCGGTCGAGTTCAGGATTCGTCTTGCCTACGGTGTACCAGACCCGCACGCCGTCGTCGGTCTCCTTCTTAGCAATATCTTTTTCAGGATCGAGTCCGATAAGCTTCATCTTCGAGTCGAATACTTTATAGGTGTCTCCGGAGTACGCTTCAACAAGCGTACCGAGATCGATTCGGTCTCGTAGCTGGGCGTTCACGAATGCCATCCCGCCTTCTCCAGTAGTGGCCTTCAAGAGCTTGAGTATCTGCTCAGGTTCGTAATTTGAGTAGGTGAGCCCGAGCGACACGAATCGCGGCGTAGTGCTCTTCCCCAACTTCTCCGGCAATTCTTCAAACGACGACCGTATAGGGTCTGCCGCGATGCCCTGGTCCTGCGCGTGCTTGGCCGAGAGTTCCAAGTAGCGCGCGCTGATGTCGACCGGTCGGTAGGTGAACGTCTTCCCCATCTTCTTCGCAGCGTCGAAGAGGAATTGCTCTTTATGCTCGGAGCCAGGACCGAGGTCGATATATTCGAAATGCTCGGGCAGCTCGCGCATAAGCTGTTCGCTTATCGCTTCGATGAAGCGACGCTCCGGTATCGTGACCATGCGGCTATAGGGCGTCTCGGTTTCCTGGCGCGTCACGTACTCATCTTCCGAGCCGGGCGTATAGAGGAGGAGCGAATCGGAGAAATCCCAATCGCGCTCGTTGATCCGGTGGAGCGACTCGAATGCGCGCTTCTTGAACCATTCCTGGCTGCATGGGTCCCGATTGAGTATGCCTTCCATAGATTGATTATAGGGGTTCTTTACATATTACTCGAAGTATGCAATAATATATTTAGCCACAGAACATTGGGAGAAAGAAATGACGGCTAAAGCTACGTTCGACTTCGGGAACTTCGCCGGAGATGACATCCTGCGCGTCATGCGTGAGATGCAGAGCCAGGGCATCAAGCCCGCAAGTGGAAACAAAGCGTCGAACCTCGCTTCCATACGCAGCTGGTTCCTCGACTTCCTCATCACCACGCTCACGGAAGTTGGTCACCTCGACGACAAGGGAAACGCCGATGTGCGTCTCGACGTCGAGGTCGACGTCGATCTGAACAGCGGTGATACGGCCGGGATTGTGCAGCAACTATGGAATGCGCGTGCCAAGGACTGGGCCGTCGTGGAGACGCCCATCACCTATACGCTCACCCTCGATACGTTCCTCCACTACTTCCGGCCGGGCGATGGCACGAAACAAACCGTGCTCAGCCTCGGATCCGGACCGGGCCTCTACGAGACGTTTCTCGGCATGCTCTTCGAGCACCTGGAAGCGACGAAGAAGTTCCGGGTCGTATGCGTCGACTTCGCCGCAAAGATGACTCGCAAAAACGAGGAAATCTTGAAAACGGTCCGCTACCCGATACCTGGGACGCAGACCATGCGGGGCGTGAAGAATGTCGAGCCCATTACGGGCGACATGACGGCACTCACCTTTCCGGACCAGAGCGTCGATCACGTGCTCTGCAACAACTCACTCCAGTGGGTTCCGGACTGGAAGAAGGCGCTCGCCGAAATGGCTCGTGTCCTCAAGCCGGGCGGATATCTATACCTCTTCGTCCATCGTCATGGCATGACCGTGGCCGACGAGAAAGACACGGTCCGCCTCGAGCTCGATACCTTTTCGGTCGAGGACATCCTCGACGAGATCGAAAAGCTCGGGTTTGAAGTCGGTAACATGCGCCAAATAGGAAGCCAGAACGGCGGACAATTTGGCAGACGGCTCGACCGCGTCTTCGTCCACGCGAAGTACCTGCCCGGTAAAGTGCTCACGCCGTGGCGGGAGCGAAGCAAATCCGTCTCTCTGAGCGGATTCCGCGCAAATACTTGATAGACCAACACGAACACTCACCCCCCACGTCATTTGGCGTGGGGTTTTGCATTACTTCATCAACCAGTCGACAATCGTCTGAGCCATCTGCGCCTCTCTTCCAAAATAGCTATGTGGCGCGCCTTCTATTACGGCAGTGTCCATTGTCGTTCCCGTCGCTTTCTTCTTGAGGATCTCAAGCCCTTCACGCTTGTCGCCCGGGAGTGCATCATCCTTCTCTCCGAGGAATGCGAGTATCGGTACCGTAACCTCGGAAAGCGCGGATGGCTTCTCCGGCGCGTATACATTGAAGATATCTACCGGCGTATCGCGGCTGCTCAGGTTTACGTATGTATTGGCGGACAAGTAGTACCAGTCCCATATCTTGCCGGGGAGGAGTTCATCGCCGCGCCCGGCAGCTATGAGTTCTTGCGACTCTCGTATCCGGGATTCGAAGTCGCTTTCTGCTTCCGCGAGTCCCACCATGTCGGGTGGCGACATGAGGATAAGTTTCTGCACGCGCGAGTCATGCGTCCGCGCCATGTAGTACGCGACCTTTACGGCGCCAAGGCTGTGGCCGCACAGTACGATCTCGGTATGCCCCGTACCAGCGAGGTAATCGATTGCGGCCTTGATATCTTGTTCGCACTCCTCCATCTTTTCGAAAGCGTCACCGATCCGTTTGTATTTCTCCTCGCTACCGGGCACGACGAAGTCCGCGACGAAGTCGTGGCCGCGCGTGTTTACGGGTACGAACGCGTACCCTGCTCCCACGATCTTCTCGGCCATGGCATCAAGAAAATTGTTCTCATAGAAATTGCCGCTCATCCCATGGATATGGAGAAATGCTTTCGATGTCTTCTCCTGAGGCGCGTACAAAAGCCCTTGCAGTTGGAGGTTGTCGTCTGTCAGGAATCGGAAAAATCGAGCGTCCATGCGTATAGATTAGCACTGCTGGCGGAGAGGGGGAGATTCGAACTCCCGAAGAGCTTTCACCCTTGCCGGTTTTCGAAACCGGTGCATTCGACCACTCTGCCACCTCTCCAGTTTTGCTACCTTACCATTTAGCCGCCCGGCGTGCCACAGCCTGATTGCAGTTCCCTATGGCAAAACGCGCCCCGCAAGGAGGCGCGCTTTGTGGCGAGAGAACTGCTTACGCAGTCTTCTCTTCCGTCTGCTCAGGAGCTGCGACCGGTGCCGGTGCAGTGTCCGGAGTAGCCGTTTCCGGCTGCTTTACTTCGTCCGTCATAGTGATGGGGCGGAATGGCGCTGAAGCAGTGAGCTTCCGGGCCATCCAGCGATTAGCTGGCTAATGGGGTCGACCGTTCTGTCATTATAGCATCAATCGCGAGATACCCTAATGGCGACGTACTGACTTTCTGCCCTGTAAATGCTATGTTTTCTATGTTCAGACGGCCCCATCGTCTAACGGTTAGGACGGCGCCCTTTCACGGCGTAAATCGGGGTTCGATTCCCCGTGGGGTCACCACGTAGATGCTTTACCTAATTGAGCTCGTCATCTCTCTAGTATTTGGGTACGGTTGTGCGCAGGCCGTCGCAGGTAAACATGCTGGCGATAAGCCTGAAAGATCGTTTATCGTGAGCCTGGGTAACTACCGCATCCACATCCATCACTGGATTTGGTGCCTTGCGTTGACCCTTCTCTTGCTTGCAATCAAAGTTGCCAATCCCTGGGTCATAGGCACACTTCTTGGAGCGGCAATCCAAGGCCTTACGTATCGAGATCGCTTCTCTATATTTTATAAGAATTAGCACTTTGCTCGTGCTACCCTTTCGATATGGATATCAAGGTGCTGCTTGGCATTACCGCAGCACTGCTTGCCGCAGGGAGCGCATATCTCTACATCCGCGATATCTTCCGTGGGAATACGAAGCCGCACATCTTTACCTGGCTCATCTGGTCCATCGTCACGGTGATCGGGTTCCTCGGCCAGTGGTTCACGGGAGCAGGAGCCGGGTCGTGGGCCACGGGAGTGAGCGCGGTCTACACGGTGTTCGTGTTTTTCCTCGCGTTCAAGTACGGCACACCAGACATCACCACCTTCGACAAGATATGTCTCGGTCTCGCGCTCGTCTCCATCATTCCGTGGCTACTGACTGACAACATCGTGCTGTCGGTGCTGCTTGCGGCATTCACCGATGTTGTAGGGTTCGTACCGACCATCCGCAAGACCTGGCGAGCGCCGAAAAGCGAGTCTTTCGGGTCTCAGCTGTTCGATGCGGTGAAGCACACGCTTTCCATTCTCTCGCTCCAGAGCTATTCCTTGACCACATGGGTCTACCCCGCCGCGGTCCTCGGAGCGAAGCTCGTCGTCATCGCTGAGATAGTTCTCCTACGCTGGGTCAGGAAGCCAGTCGACAAATAAATAGGGTTGTGATATAGTGAATGAGTCAAACGCAGAGCTGGCTAGAAGTAGCTTGTCGACTCCCTCTGCACTTGATAGTTATCAAGTGCAATTCATACACACCAGACTATGCAGGTAGGCACCATCGCACGCCTCACGGATCGCGGTTTCGGTTTCATCAAGGCTGACGGCATGGAGAAGGATCTCTTCTTCCATTCCAAGGACCTCGTTGGAGTCGATTTCGACTCGCTCCGCGAAGGCGACAAGATGCAGTTTGAGGTCAGCGAAAGCCCGAAGGGCATGCAGGCCACGAACGTATCGAAGGCAGCGTAGGGATTACGAAGCGCCCCTCGGGGCGCTTCGCCCGTTTAGGTGCCGCATAGCAGTAACTATCTCTCTATTCTTATGAAAGGCCCCGACCTCGATCGCGAACGGAGCGAGAAGCTCCTCTCGCTCAAAGATTTCCTCAAAAACTATAACGAGGACCTTCCCTCGCAGTTTCCGCGTGCCTCGACCAAACTTTTGAATATATTCCGCGCGGGCTACCCGGGGTCGTTTAAATCAGAGGACGGCTGGTCGCTCGATCAGCACCGCAAGAAAGTGATGGACTGGCTCCCAGGCTACCTGCGCGCCAACAACGATAGCGATAAACCGTCTACGAGCCATAGTTAATATAAGGAGATGGAAGACCTGGCGCCTATTTCTGAACTCGTAAGCCTCTCTGGAAAAACCGCCATCGTGACGGGCGGTGCGATGGGCATTGGCTACGGTATCGCCTACCGGCTCGCGGAGGCGGGTGCGAATGTCGTCATCGCCGACCGCAGCAAGGAGGCCGCGGATGAAGCCGCAGCGAAGCTCACCGAGAAAGGCTGGCGCGCGAGCGCATTCGCCGCAGATGTTTCTGATGGTGCACAGGTCGCGCTGATGACGACCTTCGCCGTGTCTACGTACGGCTCGCTCGACATACTCGTGAACAATGCGGGTATCTATCCGAATGTGCCGATGCTCGAGATCAAAGAGGCGGAGTTCGACAAGATAATTGCGGTCAATCTCAAGGGAGTACACCTGTGCACGCAAGCTGCTGCGACACAGATGATCGAGCAGGGCCGGGGCGGCTGCATCATCAATATCACTTCCATCGACGCCATCCACCCCTCGATGGTCGGCCTCGCCACCTATGATGCCACCAAGCACGGCGTGTGGGGGTACACCAAGAACACCGCACTCGAACTCGCACCGCACCGTATACGCGTGAACGCGATAGCACCGGGCGGTATCAGCACGCCGGGGGCGGGCGAAGGCTCTATGCCGCAAGCAAAGCTCGAGCAGGTGCTGAAGCCGTTTATCGAGAAAATACCGATGAAACACCTCGGCGTACCCGACGACATCGGCAAAGTCGCGCTGTTCCTCGCTTCAGATATGGCGAGCTACATGACGGGCGCGCAAGTAGTAGTGGACGGCGGCGTTCTCCTCTCCTAATTTTCCGTAGGGCTGATCTGCGTGAGCACGTTGTCGGTGCCACGACCCAAGGTGAAGTCGCCCCAGCGTATCCAATCGGGCGTGATCCGATAGAACTTGAGTGTGCTCGGATCAAAGCGGGTGAGCGGCGCACCGAACTTGGTGTTCGACTGGAGCGTGTGGACGAGGTCGGAAAGCGCGGGGTCGACGCCCGCCTGGTCGGAGAGGTCGGTCACCTGCCCCTCTATCTGGAGCGTACGCGGGACCTCCGTCTCGGTTATGACAAATGCCGCGTGCGGGTGCGCGGCGAGATCAGCCGCCTTGCGGGTATTGGCAAAGGTCATGAAATAGACCTGGAACGCATCATCGCATGCGTAGTACACGAGCCGAGCTCGTGCGCCTCCCTCGCGCGAAACGGTCGCGAGCACGCCGGTGTTGTGGTCTGTGAGGAATGAGAGTGCTTCGTCGCGCTTCCCTTGGGTATCCGTATTCATGCCCCCATCCTACCACCCGGGCTAGTGCAGGTCGGGGCGGTGCTTCACGCAGCGGCAGCCGAACGGTTTGACATGCTCGTCCACGTATTCCTTTCCGTAATCCCAGGTCAGCTCATCGCCGGGCTTTATATTCTTGATCGCCGTGATTATGACCTTACCCTTCTTTACATCGGCCTCGCAGTTGGGGCGGCAGGAGTGGTTGAGGTATCCAGCCGGATTGATAGCCGGCTTGCCGTCTATGGTCTTGGTCTTCGTGACCTCGAAGAGATACTTACTGCGGCTCGTCTCTTCTTCTTTCTTGGAGATGACACGACCCACATACTCGATGACGAACTCGCCTTTCTTCCAGGAGCGCGTCGCGAACATGCCAAGCCCGGCAGACGAGCGCCGGACGGTCATGCCGTCCGGTATCGACTTCCCCTTGCGCTTCTTCGCCGCTTTTTTCACCTTTCTTTTCTACCTTATTTACGGTGAAAAGGCGACCATCGCTCAATGACGGCCGCTACTCCCCCTTTGTCTAATATCTGGTTGTGCCCCGGAAGCGCGAGAATAACGTCGCAGGCCTTCATTGACGCAAGTGATTCTCTAAATGCTGTCTTGTCGGAATTCGGAAGCTCGTCGTATATTTTCCCGTCATAGAGCGCATCACCGGAAATGAGTATTTTGCTCTTCTTGTCGTAGAGCAAGACAGAGTCATCGGTATGACCAGGAGCAGGGATTAGCTGGAATTCATACGGACCCACGATGATACTCGTGTCGGATAAAGGCTCAATACCTGGTGGAACTGAGAGAGTAAACGATTTGCAGAATTCGCCCGGCCCCGCACCCCCGAGCGCACGAATAGCGACTACATCAAAATCGCTCGGCTGCAGATGCTCCAGGCCCCATAGGTGCCTATTTTTAGCATTGCGGAGCACGCTATCGGTCGCGAGGATTTCTGCGGGTTTGAAATACTTTACCCCGCCCATATGGTCGAAGTGTGCGTGCGTGAGAAACACCTTCGGCCTGAATCCCCGCTCACGGAGAAATTGCTTAATATCAAAGAGCCCTAGGCCGCAATCAATAAGCACGTCGTACTCCGTACCCTCGATGAGATACAGGTTCGCGTGCTCGCGGAAGTACGGCTCGGTGATGAGATGTATGCCCTCTCGTATTTTTTGAATAGTGAATGTTTGTTTCATACGGTACGGAAAAGGGTGTCGGAGAGAAGTACGCTTACTTCTCTCCGCCCCCGTTCTAGTCCTCGAAAGGACGTCGATAGACGACCCAGCATCCTGCATTCCTCGATTCAGGGTCATCCATAGAATAAGCCACTGGCTTCGTGATATCTGCTCCCATTGCTTCGTGGAAGCGCAGTACCGGGTCGAAGAGCTTGCCATCGTCCCGGCGCAGGCTGCAATAGTCGTCAACGCTGAGTTCCGGCCGCTTGTGATACGCCGGCACGCGCGCGTTCCCGATTACCTGCTTCACTCCAAGCCGGAACAGTGTGTCGAGCGTAACGGCTATGAGTAGCGCTGACGCGCGCATCGGTTTCTTCCACCGCAAGGCATGTACAAACTCTTTCTGACGGAACGCGGGTGCTACTCCTACGCCCACGAGAAAACCGGTATTGCCCTGCGGACAATGCACGGTGTCTGTCCACCCGCACGCAGTTAGATCATCCCAACTCGTGAGCGCTTCAGGTGATCCATTCCAGTCAAACCTAAACGCGAATTGCGACCCGACCGGTTGAGAATCATTGGTCCTTGCGAGCGTGACGCCCGCGGGGAACGATGCTATACGACGTGCTATTTTATCGCGCGATGCTCCGATGTTTTCCCCGGCAGTGCCCCAGGCTTCCGTTTCTACGAGCATGAGGTGGCCGAGAAGTAAGTCATCGACGGAAGTGGCTTGAAAGATCTGTATCGTTCCCGCCGCATGGCTGGGAGCGATAGTTTTAGATTTGTTCATCCCTGTCTCCTTTGGTATTGGGTAACAAAACGGCGGCTTGAGGCCGCCTTTTGTTGTTCAATGTGGAGAATTAAGTAGCAACAGCCGGCCTCAAGAGTTTCTTGGGGTACGACGACGCACGGCTGCTACTTGCTGCTTGAACATGGAGCTATTGTACAAAGCGGTGCCGTCCTGTCAAGGTTATGTCGCGGTTCCAAGCACAGGGAGCGGCAGGTGTTTAGCACCCGTTCCCCTGATGCGGAATCGATCGCGGTACTCGCCGTCGTGCGTGCTCCGCGCTTTCTTCCGCGCATCTTTCGCGGGCATGCTGGAAGCCAGCTCCACCACCGGCTTGCCGTACCGTGCTTCGAGCGCGTCGACCGCCGCGAACACCTTCGCGCGCTTCCGGGATTCCGTTCTCTCGTCCCATATATCGAGCTGGAGCTCGTCTTCGCGCCTGAGCGCGTAGAGCGTGATGCCGGTAGCGCGGTAGCGCTGCGCGGGCTCGAATAATTTGAGGAACGCGGGGCGCACGGAGCGGAGCACGTCCGCTGGCATATCAGACGGATGCTTGAATATGACTTCTTGGCTGCTGTAGCGGAACTCCTGCGTCTTCAGGAAAATGGAGGCGCGCGCAGGGATGAGTTCATCGCGGCGGGTAGCGCCGCACGCGTCCTCCACATTCCGGCAGAAGTGCGACCACAGGAGCTCCCTATCCCGCACGGGCGGCGTGAACGTGCGCGTACGCTGTATGGAGTGCGGCGCTTCGGGTGCGCCATCGTGGACCTGCCACAATCGCTCGCCTGCGAGCTCCCGCTGCAGCTCCGCCGTCGGCTTCGCATACTTTTCCCGTATCCACGTCGGATCCCGACTCACGAAGTCGAGCGCGGTGTAGATGTTCTGCGCTTCAAAATATACCGAGAGCGCTCGGCCCACGCCCCACACGTCCTTCACCTTCGTCCCCGCGAGGAACGGCGCTTCTTCTCCTTTCCTGATAACGGTGAACCCGTTCGGCTTGCCCCACTTCGAGCCGAGCTTCGCGAGCGCCTTGGTCTCGGCAAGCCCAAGAGAAAAGATGAGGGCGAGTTCGGTATGGAGCGCTTCTTTTATTTTCCGTGCGATGTCCTCGTATGACATCCCGAGCACGCTATCCTGGCCCGTGAGGTCGGCGAAGCACTCATCGATGCCGTACTCTTCCACGACGCGCGCGTAGCGACGCGTGATAGCGTACAGCCGCGTCGCGTACATGCCGTAGAGCTCGTAGTCGCCGGGCAGGATTATGACCTGTGGGAACTCTCGCTTCACGCGGAATATCGGCATCGCGCGGTGGATGCCGAGCCGCTTCGCTTCATAGGTCGCGGCAGACACGATGCCGCGCTCGGCCCCGGTGACGACTGGTTTCCCGCGCAGCCAGGGATTGCGCGACACCTCGCACGCGGCGAAGAATGCGTCGCCGTCGATATGGAGGATCATACCTGGCTGTTAGTGGTACTTGCGCACCACCGCTATCACTACGGCCTCAATTTCCAGATGGCCCTTCGGGTAGATTGGTTTGTATTTCTCATTCGCGGCTTCGAGGTAATACAGCTCGCCCTTTTTGCGCAGGTATTTCATCGTGTACTCGCTATCTACCGATGCGATGACTATCTGCCCCGGCTTGTAGGTCTGCCGGCGCTCCACCACGACCATGTCGCCCTCGCGGATGCCCGCGTCGATCATGGAGTCGCCCTTCACCTTCAATATATAGCTCGCCTCTTTGTTCGGGGTCAGGTACTCGTCGAAGCTTATCTCGTCGAGCTGCTCTTCCTGCGCGGGGGTGGGGAATCCGGCCTCCACGAACCCGAGGAGCCGGGTGCCCATATTGAGCCGCGCGGGCAGGAGCCGGCCGGTCTTGTCTTTGGCCAGTACGCCCTCGTCTATGAGCTTCTCCACGGCGTAGGCGACTGCGCCCTTGCTCTTGTACCCCAGTAGCTTCGTGAGCTCGCTATAGGACGGCATACGGCGGTGCGTACGGTAGAACCCGCCTATCTTTTCCCCAGTCTTTCCAGCTTCGAATTCCATACCTGTAGTATATTAGAACAATCGTTCTAATAGCAAATTATTGGCTGGGGATTACCATAGCGATATGAAAAAGAAGGCGATGGAGGCAGCACATAAGCATCTCAGAAAGGACCTGCGGATGCGCAAGGTGCTGAAGCTCAAACTCGAGGCCCGGAGTCGGCCCACAGAGCCGTTCCAATCGCTTGTGCGCTCTATTATCTACCAGCAGATATCGGGTAAGGCTGCGGCGGCGATTACCAAGAAATTCCTCGCGCTCTTCCCGGGCGAGAAATTCCCTACGCCCGCGCAAGTATTGAAACTCAAAGATGCGCAGTTCAAACAAGCAGGTATCTCACCACAAAAGCGCGGGTACTTGCGCGACCTCGCGCTGCGCTTCACCGATGGCACTATCGAGCCCCATAAATTCTCCAAGATGACTGACGAGGAGATCCGCGAGCACCTGATACGCGTAAAAGGTATCGGCCGCTGGACCGCCGACATGTTCCTGATGTTCACCCTCAACCGGCCAGACGTGCTGCCCACCGGAGACCTCGCTATTCAGAAGGGCTTTCAGAAAGTCTTCGGTCTGCGGAAACTGCCTGGCGTGAAGAAAATGGAGAAAATTGCGAAGGCCTGGAGCCCGCACCGCACGGTCGCCTCCCTCTACCTCTGGCGCGTGATAGATGGCGACGACGGCGGTTGGTAATATATCTGTATGAACACACCTGAAAAAGGATTCTACTATCACTACAAGCACGACCCGACGGGCGCGTTCAATACGTATGCATATGAAGTGATGGGTGTCGGCCACCACACGGAAGAGGAAGGGACGAAGTTCGTGGTGTATCGCCCACTCTACGAAGGAGCGTTCGTGTACAAGAACGGAAAGATGTTCGATGTGCGCCCGCTGGAGATGTTCATGGAAGACGTGACCAAGGATGGGAAAACCTTCCCGCGATTTACGAAAATTAGCGATCCCGAACTTATTGCGAGGCTCGCAGAGCTGCGAGACAAAATGTATTAGAGCCCGAGCACTTCGCGCGTGAGCGCGCCCTCGCGCAGTATGCGGAGTATTCCGCCCATGTCAGCCACGACGGTGGAAGGCGTGTCTCCCGCGCGCGGACCATCGTCTATGAAGAGGTCTATCTCAGCGATCTTCGGGCCGAAGTGGCGGATGATCTCCGGGATGGTGGCGGGTACCGATGCTCCAGCGAGGTTCGCCGATGTCGCCGTAACGGGATATTCCGACATCATAGCGAGCGAGCGCGAGAACACGTCGTCGGGTATGCGCACGCCGATAGCACCGTTCAGCGTCACCTCTTCCGGCAGGCTCGCTTTTGCAGGCAGTACGAGCGTGAGCTTGCCCGGGAAGAACCGGTGCGCCAGCTCTGCGGCGACCGGGGTGAGGTCTGCGTGCCACGCGATTGCTTCTATCGACGGAGCCATTATAGAGAACGGCTTCTTGGTGTCGCGGCCCTTGAGGCGCTTGGCGCGCCGTACGGCGTCGGCATCAAGCGCGTTCACCCCGATGCCGTAGAGGGTGTCGGTCGGGTACACCACGATACCGCCCGCGGCTATTACCGCGGCCGCCCGCGCTGCCGCGGCGTCCATCCCCACCTGGTCTACCTTGATAATCTCCATGTGCCTGCATAAAAGCACACTATTTGACTTCCAGCAAATTCATGGGTATGTCCGCATTCCTTTTTGCTGAGTTTTTGCTAGACTGCGAATTACGCGCGGTTAGCTCAGTTGGTAGAGCATCTCATTGACGTTGAGAGGGTCGGGGGTTCAAGTCCCTCACCGCGCACCAGATGCACGAACCAAAAACATTTGTCTTCTATCACGGCGACTGCCCCGACGGGTTCGGTGGCGCGTACGCCGCATGGAAGAAGCTCGGCGACGCTGCTCACTATGTCCCGCTGAAGCACGGCACCTTTCTCACGCCGGAACAGCTGGAGCACATCAAGGGCGCGACGGTATACTTCGTCGATTTCTCGTATCCCAAGGAGTGGCTCGACCAGGTGGCAGCCGCAGCGGGCGCCCTCACCATCCTCGACCACCACGAGGGTGTGGAGGAAGTGGTGATGCAGTACCCGAACACGGTCTACGACTCCAATCGCTCGGGCGCATCAATTGCGTGGGACTTTTTCCACCCTGATACGCCGCGGCCGGAACTCATCGCGTTTATCGAAGACGACGACTTGTACCGCCACGTGCTCCCGGAGACGCGGGCGGTCATTTCATACCTCGCCGTCCACCCGTACGATCTACAATTCTGGGACGATACAGCGAACAAAATGGCGAGCGACCGCGCAAAGATGCTTGAGGTGATGAATATCTATCTCGAACAGTTCGACCTCCTCTGCGAGATCTCTGTCGAGCAGGCCAAGCTCGTGGAATTCGAGGGCTATCACGTGTACTTCGCCTACACGCACCAGATCAAGCCTATGAAATCGCGCGTAGGGAACTTGCTTGCGAAGAAACAGGGTCCGTTCGCCATCGTGTGCTCCGCTCACCCGCTCGGGTACGGCGTCTCCATCCGTGGCGATGGTACCGTGGATGTCTCCAAGATCGCGCAGAAGTACGGCGGCAACGGCCACCCCTCGAGCGCCGGATTCCATGTCGAGAACGACAAACCTATGCCGTGGAAAATTGTGGAGCATACCACTGAAAAAGAATGATATGAAAAGATTCGAAATGCATCGTGCGTCAGACAGCGACAAGGCTTCCAACAATGGAAAAGTGCTCGAGGGCATCGTATTTAGCGACGGCACCTGCGTGGTGCGCTGGTGTGTGGGCACCCAGCCGGACAGCACCGCTGTCTGGAACTCGTTCGCAGACTTTGAGAGGATACACGTAACGTCCCGGCCCGAAGAGCGCACGGCTACTATCCACTGGCTCGATGAAGATACTGGCAATTGAGACCTCGTGCGACGAGACCGCGGTCGCCATCTTGGACGCGACCGGGGACGACAAGCACGCCGAATTCACTATCCTCGGCGACGCGCTCTACTCCCAGATAGAAGTCCACCGCGAGTACGGCGGCGTGTTCCCGAACCTCGCCAAGCGCGAGCACGCGAAGAACCTGGTGCCGCTCCTCACCAGTGCACTCGAAGAAGCAGAGCTCCTGCATGAAAGCACGCAGGATGTGCCGGGTGATTTGAAATCGAAGATAGCAGCGATGCTCGAGCGCGAGCCAGAACTCGACGAGCAGTTCCAAGAATTCATCGCCGAGCACGAAGCGCCGGATATCGACGTGATCGCCGTGACCTACGGCCCCGGGCTCGAGCCCGCGCTGTGGGTGGGCGTGAACTTCGCCCGTGCGCTCTCCGCAGTGTGGGGCAAGCCGGTCGTGGGAGTGAATCACATGGAGGGCCACATCTTGGCCGGAATTGCGAAGAGGGAAGCCGAGCGTATTGAGATAGGGGACGTGCAGCTGCCGATTCTGGCGCTCCTTATATCCGGCGGCCACACGGAACTGGAGCTTATGAATCCATGGATTACGTACAGCTTGGTCGGGCAGACACGTGACGACGCTGTGGGCGAAGCATTCGACAAGGTCGCGCGCATGCTCGGCCTCCCCTACCCTGGCGGCCCGGAAATATCTCGGCTCGCCGAGGACGCGCGTTTAATAAATGAAGAAAATCCATACGCGCTCCCGCGCCCGATGATCGACTCTGAGACGGGCGACTTTTCATTCGCCGGACTTAAGACCGCTGTTTTATACCTTTTGAAAAATCATCCTGAAGTGAGCGAAGCTGAGAAGAAACACATCGCACGCGAGTTCGAAGATGCTGCTGCTGAAGTCTTGTGGAAGAAAACGAGCGACGCGATAGAAAGCACAGGCGCGAATACCGTAGTAATAGGCGGCGGCGTCGCGGCGAACGCGCACATCCGCAGAGAGTTCGAGAAGAATATTAAAGAGAAACACCCGGAAGTCGCGCTGCGCATCCCAGTCCCCTCTCTCACTACCGACAACGCCATCATGATCGGCCTCGCGGGCTTCTACCGCGCCTCCCACGGCGAATTTGCCGACCCCGACACCCTGCGCGCCGATGGTAATCTTTCGCTCGCAAATAGGCCGTAAAATCTGCTATAGTCCAGGGTAATGGCAGAAGAAATGGACAGCAAGTTTAAGAAGCCGTATGACCCGCAAGCGACCGAGGCTCGCGTCTATGAGGCGTGGGAAACAAGCGGGTACTTCAACCCGGATAATTTGCCGGGCGACAGAACCGAGTCGTTCACCGTCACCCTTCCCCCACCGAACGTGACCGGTGTGCTCCACCTAGGCCACGCATACGAAGACTCGCTCCAGGACGCGGTGGTACGCTACCAACGCATGCGCGGGAAGAAAGCGCTGTGGGTGCCTGGCACCGACTCTGCCGCCATCGCGACCCAGGCACGCGTGGAGAAAGACATCCAGAAGAACGAGGGAAAGAGCCGGCACGACATTGGTCGCGAGGAGTTGGTGAAACGCGTCGCGGAATTCGCTAAGCAGAGCGAGAGCACTATTCTGAACCAGGTGAAGCGCATGGGCGCGTCGCTCGACTGGAGTCGCTATGCATACACGCTTGATGAGAAGCGGAACAAGGCCGTGATGACCGCATTCAAGCGGATGTACGACGCGGACCTCGTGTATCGCGGCAACCGCATCGTGAACTGGGACCCGAAGGGCCAGACCACCATTAGTGACGATGAGATCACGCACGAGGAACGCGCGTCGAGGCTTTACACCTTTAGATACTCGAAAGACTTCCCTATCCCGGTGGCGACGACAAGGCTCGAGACGAAGGTCGGTGACGTGGCTGTGGCGGTCCACCCGGACGATGCCCGCTACAAGGAATTTATTGGGAAAACCTACGACGTTACCTTCTGTGACGTTCCCCTTTCCATAACCGTGGTCGGCGACGAGGCAGCGAATCCTGAATTTGGCACGGGTGCCGTCGGCGTCACTCCGGCGCACAGCATGACCGACTGGGACATCGCCGAGCGCCACAATCTGCCTAAGGACAAGATAGTGATCAACGAATACGCGAAGATGACCGCGCCTGGGCGCACAAACGGTATGAAAACTACTGACGCACGCGAAGCCGTGGCTGAGTGGCTGCGCAGTGAGGGACTCATGGAGAAAGAAGAAGACATCACACAGAACGTCTCCATCGCGGAGCGGACGGGCGGCATCGTGGAGCCGCTGCCTAAATTGCAGTGGTTCGTCGCCGTCGACAAACCATTCACCCTTCCCCACTCTGAAATTGCCGGCATCGAGTCTGGAGCGACGCTCACGCTCAAAGAGCTCATGCGCACCGCGGTGGAGTCGGGTGCTGTCGCAATGCCCCAGGACGGATTCCGGAGCTCCTACTTCCACTGGATCGATAACCTCCACGACTGGTGCATCAGCCGGCAGATATGGTTCGGCCATCGCATCCCCGTCTGGTACAAGGGCGACGAGATTCATGTAGGTGATGCGCCCTCTGACGACGGCTGGGAGCAAGACTCCGATGTGTTTGACACATGGTTCTCCTCGCAGCTCTGGACTTTCTCTACGCTCGGCTGGCCAGAGGAGACTGCTGACCTCAAGGAATTCCATCCGACGTCATTCATGTCCCCTGCATACGAGATTCTGTTCCTGTGGGTGTCGCGCATGATACTCGCGAGCGGATTCCTCCTCGGCCAAGTGCCATTCAAGACCGTGATGATCCACGGCCTCGTGCGCGACAAGCAAGGGCGCAAGTTCAGCAAGTCGCTCAACAACGGCATCGACCCTATCGAGGTCATCGAGAAGTACGGCGCGGATGCGCTCCGTATGGGACTCATCGTGGGCACGCCGCTTGGCGCCGACATCAAGTTCGACGAGCAGAAAGTGAAGGCGTACAAGCTCTTCGCCAACAAGCTCTGGAACATCGCGCGCTTCGTACTTGAGAACAGCGAGGGCGCAGCGCTCGACACGCCGCTCAACGCCGCTGACACCGAACTGCGCACGGCTGCAGAAGCAGTGCTGGCCGACATCACGAGCGATTTCGAAGCCTATCGCCTCTACCTCGCGAGCGAGAAACTCTACCACTACGTGTGGCACGAGCTCGCAGACAAGATCCTCGAGGACTCAAAGAAGATCTTCGGTACGCACGATACGCCGAGCACATCCGCGCCCGAGGTCATCGCATCGCGTCAAGCGTTCCTCCTCCATACGCTCGACGCCATGCTGCGCGCGCTCCACCCCTTCATGCCGTTTGTGACCGAAGAGATCTGGCAGTCCATGCCGACCAAGGACGCCGACCTCCTCATGGTGGCCAAATGGCCAGCTGCTTAGCGCTTTAGGCCTGTTACTATATAAAGGATGACATCCGTTTCGGTCGTATACGCTTTTCTCGCGGGTATCGTGCCTGCGTTCGTATGGCTCTTGTTCCTTCTGCGAGAGGATGCGAAGAACCCGGAACCCAAGCGCCTTATCGCACTCGCATTCCTCGCCGGCATGGGTGCGGTGCTGCTCGCGCTCCCCTTGGAACACATGGCGTGTCTGAACCTCGGCGGCTGCACCGCGACTCCTACCACGCCCGTCATACTCGCATGGGCGCTTATCGAAGAAGTGCTGAAATACCTCGTGGTCGCGGGCGCAATACTGTGGAGGAAGGACGTGGACGAACCGCTCGACTTCGTGGTCTATATGATCACCGCGGCGCTTGGGTTCGCGGCGCTCGAGAATGCGCTGTTTCTCATGGCGCCGTTCGCTGCCGGACAGTACATGCAGGGATTTCTCACCGAGGACCTACGGTTCGTGGGCTCCACACTCCTGCACACCATCGCGTCGTCAGTGGTCGGATTCGCGCTCGCGTTCTCGTGGCGCTTTAGCGCGCTCTCGCGCACCGCGCTTGTGGCCTTGGGACTTATCCTCGCCTTCGCATTGCATGCACTCTTCAATTTCCTTATAATTTCGCAAGACGGCGCAAGTGCGCTTCCTGCGTTTTTCACCGTCTGGACTGGCATCGTGGTGCTCTTCGCTCTCTTTGAAGTATTGAAGCGATACGAGAACAGACTTTACCCTTAAATTATTTACCATGGCTCCAAAACGCTCATTCTTCGAACGACTCTCCGGATCCGTCCCGGCATCTGAATACGACTTCGACGACGACATGCCGGCACAGCGCCCACAAGCCGCGCCCCAGTCTCGCGCGTCGGCGTCTATCCCGGTGTCGCGCAGCCTCCCGCCCGAAGAAGACACGAGCGAGGGCCAGCTCCCGGTAGATGTGTACCAGTCGGCAAGCGAGATCGTCATCCGCGCGTTCGTCGCGGGCGTACGCGCAGACGAACTCAACGTCTCCATCAGCCGCGACATGGTGATAATCGAGGGCTCCCGCGAAGAGCGCGATACCGTATCCGACGCCGACTACTTCACCCGTGAGCTTTTCTGGGGCTCGTTCTCACGCACGGTACTCCTCCCCCAGGAAGTAGACGTGGAGAACTCCTCCGCAGGCGCGAAAGACGGTCTCCTGACCATCATCCTTCCGAAGCACGACAAAGCACGCCAGACCAAGATCAAGGTGCGCGTGGGCTAACCTACTTTAATTCACTATAGAGCGCGGGCGGCGTACCCACGCCGACAACGTTGAAGCGGACGCGGCCCAGGACCGCGCCGTTTTGCGTTTCTATCGAGACGCGCCACGCGCCCGGGGTGACGGTATCGATCTCGGAATATCCGCGATACCCATTATCGCGCCCTCCGGAGATCGGGAACGATACCTTCGCTACGGTCTGCCAGGAACCGTTCACGTACTCCTCCCAGCGGTGCACGATGGGCGTGGAGAGCGAGATCGGTGCGAACACCGCGCTATATACGTAGAGCGGGCTCCCCGGCACCAAGTGGACCACCTCGGGGCCGAACAGGGGCGTGGTGCCCGATTCGCCTGCTACCTCGTATCCGCCTGCTGCATGAGTGACGCTGTGATAGACATCGGCATCGGAGAGCGATAGCGGCAGGGGCGGCAGCACACCGCTGAAGTAAAAGACATTCACCAGGACGAGCAGCACCCCAGAGCTGATAAGGATGCGTCGGAGACTCATCATAAGGCGCTTCTGCCCCACCACCCACAGCATCCCGAGGAAGAGCCCGAACACCACGATACTCACGAGCCCGCTCTCTACGAACACCATAGATCCCATCGACCCGCGCGCGATGGGCAGCTCGAATATCGCATACAGATAGAGCGCAAAGAAAAGCTGCACGCACTGGAACGTGAGTCGCTCGCGGTATTTGCTGAAGAGCTCGTTCCCGAAGAATATCGCGGCGAGGAGCAGGATGAACGGCCAGCTCGCGATGAGGCTCGCGCTCCGCGTGTAGAAGATGAGGCATCCCGACAGGAGACCACCGGTGAAGAACTGCGCGATTATAGGCAGGATGGTGTAGAACGGATTCTTCCACGACGGCGCGGCGTCTGCCTTGTCGCGGTGGAGGTAGTGGCTTATGAGGATGCAGAGCGCTGCGATGAGCAGCATCATCGTGAAGATGAAAGTCACCCACGGGAGATCGACGCGGCTGTACGCGATATTATCGATGATGAAGCTTATGACGAACGCGGCGGTTGAGAGATGCTTCTCGTTCCTGCCGATCCACGCAAAGAGCTTCTTTTTCATAGAGTCATTATAAGCTGCGCACGTATGGTGCTTGGACCCGGGCTCGAACCGGGGACCCCTTCCTCTTCAGGGAAGTGCTCTACCAACTGAGCTATCCAAGCGTGAAAACCGCACTACTGCGCCATCCTATCATATTCCCCCTGCCCTTTCACCCTCCTATTTGGTCTGCTGGCCCTCGTACTGCTGCAGGATATTCTGGAAGTCCTGCGACGTGAATCCGCTCGTACCGTCTCCCCCATTTACCGCACTCAGAAGCGGTCCCAGGTACCCCCAGGCGAAGATGAGCGGCGCGACCACGAAGAGCCCCCAGAACACTACCTGGCCCAAGAGGCTCCACTGCGCGCGGCGCTTCATAGCGCGGAGCATGTCGTTATTCTCTTTCGCAAGCGCGAGGTTCTCGTCGAGAAGTCGCTTTAGTTCAGGGTCCATATAGCCTGATTATATCGCACCGCACATTGGTGCCCCTGCCCTGAGTCGAACAGGGATCAGCTCGTTAGGAGTGAGCCGTTCTATCCATTGAACTACAGGGGCGATGAGACGAGCCTAACACAAAACCGCCCTTTCGGGCGGTTCGTGGCTTACGCTTTGACGCCGAGGAGTTCCGAGAGCTTGTCTTTGTCGAATCCGACGACGAGCTCTTCACCCACGAAGATGACCGGCACGCCCATCTGGCCCGACTTCTGGATCATTTCCTGGCGCTTCTCGAGGTCGCTTGCGACGTTGAATTCCGTGTATTTCACACCGTTTTCCTTGAAGAATTCCTTGCTCATCTCGCAGAAATGGCAGGTCGGGGTGCTGTAAATGGTGACGTTTTTATCCATAAATGGCTTCTGGTTAGTCGCCCCAGTATAGCACAAGGGGTATGTGGATAACCGTCCCCACCTGGCTACGCCCGCAGGATATCGTCAGTGGTGACTCCGTCGAAGTGTTCGTTATCCTTTTCCGCATCGGCCTTCGTCGCATGGACGGTACCGTCCTTATGGTGCGGGGGTGCATAGAGCGAGTAGAGCTTGAGGGCCTCACTCGACGAAGTGTTGATGATATTGTGCCGCACGCCCGCGGGCACCACGATTACAGAGCCGTCAGTTAGATCACGTTCTACACCATCGAGAACACTTTGCCCTTCGCCTTCTTCGATGCGCAGGAATTGGTCTACGTCGTGCACTTCTTCCCCGATATCTGTTCCCGCAGAGATGCACATCAGGACAAGCTGGCAGTTCTTTGCGGTATAGATAACGCGTCGGAAGTCTTCGTTCTCGAGCGTAACTTGGGCGATATTGGTTACGAATCCTTTCATGTTATTTTCTTTTACGCGTCTGCTGAGCCTTTTTAATATTGACTGCTTGTGCCCTTCTCATCGCGGGTGTCGGCTTCGCGCGCTCGGGTACGTTCTTCGCGGGATGCGCAGCAAATATGTCGCCCTTCACATGCTTTATCGGTCCGCGGATTGCTTTGGCGAGCGCGTCTTTGTCTTTCTTGCTGTCGATGACAAGTTTCCCCTGCGCGCTCACGTGCGCCTTATCCTTTGAAATAAGCCACGACGCAGTCGCCCAGCTTCCACTGCCGCGTCGTCCCGCGAGACGTTCGAGTCCTCCCTTCTTTCCTACATCTTGTATTCGAAAGGATGTGAACCCGGCCTTGGGACGCACCTCGATGCGGAAGAATTTGCCCTTGCCTGTGGAGCCTGGCTTCTGGCGAGCGCGCCCTTGAGGTTGTGCGAGCGAGTGCTGACGCTTGGTCATTTTCTTCCACGCCGCCTGGGCTTTGCGGACATTCTTTTTCGCTGCAGCGGTCTGCTTTCGAGTAGGCATATCAGAGAAGGCAATCGGTTAATGTATTCCCTTATAACTATATACCTTGCACGGACAGCCAAATGAGATGTGCGGGATAGGGGAATCGAACCCCTGCCTCAACCTTGGGAAGGTCGCGTCCTACCACTAAACTAATCCCGCTCTAGAACACTAATAGAGCCAATCGAGCGCCTTCTTCCACCACGGCAGCGAGGTCGTGGAGGTCGTGGCTGCCGTAGGCGGCACTACGATGATAACGTGCTCCCCCGGCCGCGCAACTCCTTCGGTGTCGCGGAGCGCGGCCTCCTCGCCACGCGGGGTGTTGAGTTCCGTCAGGTCCGCCTGGAGCGTCGTCTCTCGACTCTGGAGTGCTGCTAGCTGAGCACCGGTATCGGCGACATCGGTGCGGGCGCGCTCCTCCTTCCCGAATATGCCCCAGGTCAGGAAGCCGAACCACACGATACCGAGTACGAGAAGCCCGGCGACCGTGAGGTCGCGGTACGAGAGGGGGCGCGAAGAAGAGCGGCGGCGCATGCGCCAATTATACCGCTACCGCTCCGACTCCTGTACCATCTTCATGAACACGTCCTCCGGGATCTCCACCTTGCCGTGGGCCTTCAGTTTCTTCTTACCCTTCTTCTGCTTCTGGAGGAGCTTGTTCTTGCGCGAGACGTCGCCTCCGTAGAGCCCAGCGGTCACGTCTTTGCGCACCGCAGAGAGCGTGCGGGATGCGATGATGCGACCGAGCGATTCTCCCTGAATCTTGGCCACGAACTGCTGCTGCGGGAGGATGGAGTGGAGTTTCTCCACCATCTTCTCGGCCTCTTCCTGCACACGACGGCGGCTCACGACGCGCGCGAATGCGGGCACGGGTTCTTCAGCCACGAGGATGTCGAGGCGTACCACATCTGCCGGGCGCTCATCGAGGAAGGTATAGGAAAGCGAAGCGTAGCCCGATGAGACGTTCTTCACGCGATCGAAGAACCCGCGCATGAGTTCCCGCAGCGGCATCTCGGCAGATATCTCGATACGGCCGTCGGGATATGCATCGGTGTTCCCGATGTTCGCCTCGTGCTCGTGGAATAGCTGAAGCAAGGGTGAGAGCGATTCGGGCGGCGTGATGAGTGTGACCTTCACCCACGGCTCTTCTATGACCGCGATGTCACCGTACTGTGGGAACTTCGAGGGCGTGTAATACACTTCCCGCTTACCGTTCTTATCCGTAACCGCGTACGCGATCGTCGGGATGGTGACGATGAGCGAGAGGTTGAACTCACGCCGCAGGCGCTCGGTGATGATTTCCAAGTGGAGCATGCCGAGGAATCCGCAGCGGAATCCGCGACCGAGCACGCCCGACGATTCTTCTTCGTATGAAAGCGACGAGTCAGAGAGCTGCAAGCGCCCAAGCGACTGCCGCAGGAGCGGCAGATCGTCCTGGCTCTCTGGATAGACCGAAGCCCACACCACCGGGTGCGGCCGCGCGTAGTCCGGGAGCGCGGGCAGCGTGCCCTTCTGCGCCGCCACAGTGTCTCCCACCGCCACTACGCCTGGTTCCTTGATGCCCGTCACGATGTAGCCTATCTCGCCCGCAGAGAGTGTCTCCGCTGGTGTCTCCTCGGGAGTGAAGACGCCGACATCGAGCGCGACAAAGCTGCGGTCTGCAGCCTTGAAGGTAAGCGGGACTCCCTTCTTGAATGCGCCGTCGAACACGCGCGCGTACACTGCGATGCCGCGGTGCGCTGAATAGGAGAAGTCGAAGATAAGCGCGCGCGGCTCGTCTGCCTCTGACTTCCTCGGCGCCGGCACACGCTTCACAATTTCGGCGAGGAGCTCGTCGACTCCCTCGCCCGTGCGACCGGATACGGCGAGCACGGTGTCAGGAGACACGTTCAAAAGCTTCGCGAGTGAATTCCGGATCTCGTCGGGGCGCGCATACGGCGAATCAATTTTGGAAATGACGGGCACTATCACGCATCCGGCCGCCTGCGCCATGGAAAGCGTAGTGAGGGTCTGTGCCTGTACACCCTGGGTCGAGTCCACGAGCAGAATGACGCCCTCCACGGCCTTCATGGCGCGCGAGACCTCGTACGCGAAGTCGATGTGACCCGGCGTATCGATGAGGTTCATGATGTACGACTTCCCATCCGGACCTTTGTAGTTCATGCGCACGGGCTGCATCTTGATGGTGATGCCGCGCTCTCTTTCCAAGTCCATCTTGTCGAGCACCTGGTCGCGCATCTTGCGCGCCTCGATGGTGCCGGTGCGCTCAAGCAGCCGGTCCGCGAGGGTCGACTTGCCGTGGTCTATATGGGCGATGATGGAGAAGTTCCGTATTTCCACTCCCCGACTTTAGCATTTATCTTGCCTTCCCTCTACTGAACGGTCTTGCCTTCAAGGTATGAGTGGTTCTTGTCGATGCCATCGTGCGAACCAGTGAAATCACTCTCAAATGTTGCCGGGTCAGCACCGACTACAAGGTCCGCCGAAAAACCCCACGGATCAGTCGCCATAGATGCCCCTGGGGCTCGCGAGAACCACACGTGTGTAGCATCTTTTACGTATCCCCCATCTTGCACATAATTATCAAGAACGACAAACGTTGCGGGATCTGCACTAGGAATGATGCCGTCGCATCCTGCGTATACGTGATTCTTATCCTTGGCGTAGCCAGTCGCATATGCGGTATGATCTTCGACTCCGATAATTGCCACAAATGTCGCTGGGTCTGCTCCTGCAACAACGGAGCCTCCACAGTAAGCCTGCGTCGTATCTACGCCAAACTGCACCTGTCCTCCCGGAAATGCCGTGAATGTACTTAGGTCTACACCTGGCAGGGGCTTATCCCGATCGAGAAACCATATGGTAGAAGTACCAATGTGATAGCCCTGGGGTACTGTTTTCGTAATAGAATCTGCCACCGACGTATTGCTCGAAGAAGCTACAATCGGTGTCGGTGTAGGCACTTCGGCTACTGGGGAGGGGCTACTGCCGAACAAGCTGCCGAAGAATATTCCGATGGCTGCGAAGATATTGGCGATAGTGGTCATATGTCTAGTTAATTGAATCCACCCTTAGGAATGAGCCCTCCCCATTCGACGAGCGTGAAGCCGTGGCGCTGCGGGGTGCTGATTTCAAGCGGAAGGACCGGAATAGGAGCGGTGAGCGGACGGTAGTCCATGAGCACGCGGATGACTGTGTCCGGTGCGGGATTCACCGTAAGCGGCGCCACACGATCCATCTCCGACTGCGGGACGAACGTGATGAAGTAGTACGGCGACGTGCTCATCTTCGGCGCCCAGAATGCGATGAAGTCGCGGCGCTCGGTGCTGTTCAATCCAAGCAGCGCGAGTTTCTGGTCGAGCAGTGTCGAGACACCATCCTTGGACACCACGAATCCGCGCGACGGAATAGTGACGGCTCCCGACTGCCCTCCTTCCCAGAAGAGGTATGGGTATGTTTTCTGATCAGCGAGGTTGGTAAGGATTCCTTGCGGAGTCGCGCGCACATTCCAGCCGCTCCCGTACGCAGGGTCTGTTTTCGTGAAGCCGCCGACAGGGTTCACCTGGATACTCACGTCCTCCGTATGGGTCGGGTACAGGTAGATCACTGGTTTCGCCTTTCCGAAATTCGGCGTGACTGCGAGACTCGTGAACGAGAACCAGTTTCCGTAGGAGTGCTGCCAGAAGAAGACGTTGTGCTGGGTGAGGAACTCGGCGTAGGTGTACGGATAGTACGAGCTCGTGATATCTCCAGTGTCTTCATTGTAGGTATGCTCTTCCGTCTTCGCGTAGAAACAGTGATAGAAATCATCGTGCCCGACAGGATTCACTTCGTAGACGGGGTCCCCGTGCACCGTTACTCCCGTCTTCACGAACGAGGCCCTGAGCGCGCTCGCATCGGCGAAAGAAGTAAGGCAATCCCCACTTACTCCAAGACCGTAGTCGCCGTAGTCGTAGTCGGCCACCGTAGTCGTGCCCTGAAGCCAGGTGACCTGAGGAACGTAATACTCTTCCGAGTCGATAAAATTGGGTTCAGGGTTGATGTCGTAGATACCACCGAACGGAGTTTCGAGCCCGAAGTAGCTCATATTGAGCCCATCGACCGGATCTGCTGGCACGCTCGTGCGCGGAATGCTTACGACTACATCTCCCGCATACGTCGGATGATTGGGTACCGGCGTTATCATTGACGCCGATTTAGGGAGGTACATCAGGGTCGTAACGTCTAGCCTTCCGCCATTCGAATCCACTGGATTCGTGTCGTACACATCCCTCGGAAACATGCCGGCGACAGTTACAACCTGCACCGGTTTAGCGGGACTAGAGCCGACGAATATATCTGGAGCGATAAGCGATTTGATACCGGCAAACTTCTCATCCGGGCCATTGACACTCTCTGAATCACTTCTCAGGTATAGATTCTCGCCTGCATACGAGCCTCGAGTGATGGTACCGATTTTATATACGACTGTTCCGTCAGTATCCGAAACTGGATCAGCCCCGGTGATAGAGACCCAGCTGATCTGCGAGGGGTCGAGCGGCACGGGATCACCAGACTCCGTATCCGGCGCTGCAGATGTATCTGATGGATAGTAATCAGGAAGCGTATACGCAGGGGAGGTCGGAGGTGTACCGTTGGTATACGCGTACGCTCCGGCACCGATAAGGATGACCACAATAATCACGCCTGCCCAAATAGCGTTGGCCGAATTCTTTGGAGGAGTGGCTGTCGGTTCCTGCACAGGCGAGACTGGATCCATAGGGAGCGATTATGCGAGTATGCCCCCACTCTATCGCTCGTCCCTTTGAAAGCAAGCAAGCTGTGGGGACTAGGACTCGATGTCGGTCGGCTCGAGGACGAGCGGGGTCCCGGGGAGGAGCCGGCGACGGAAGGCGCCGAATACCTCGATCAGTTCCTCGTTCTTGAGCTGGTAGAGGAACGCGACAATCACCGCGATTCCGACGAGACCGGCCACAAGGCCGTCGAGGAAGACGCCGAGCACAGTAGCGATGGAGCCCGTGCCGCCGAGTAAGGCGAGCGTGCCGTACGCCGCTGCCCCGCCGATAATAGACGCGCCGAACGACTGCCAGAACAGCCTCTGCACGCGCGCCTGGGGGATGCGGAAATCGCGCACGAAGAATGCGTAGCCTACGATCGCTTCCGCTATCGAGCCGAGCGCGTAGCCGAGCGCGAGCATGAGCACGGTGGACCCGGCGACATTGTCGACGCGCAGGAGCGACTCTATGAAGAGGCGCAGCGTCGGGTTCGAATGAAAGAGCGCGACGAGCGCGAGCGCGGAACCAATAGATACCGCGATGTCGACGAGGCCGTAGTACAAGGGTTTACGCGAGTTCCCTGCTGCGTAGTACGTGCGCGCGATGAGCAGCGTCACGTTCTGCGCCGCAAGCGAGATGACGAAGAGCGCGAGCGCAGCGGCGGTAAGCCTTGTGGCCGACCAATCGAAGGCACCCGTGCCGAGTATGACGCGCACAAGCTGCGCGCGCAGCACGATGGCGAGCACCGTGAGAGGAATCGACCAGAACAGGAGATGCCGGAGCGCGTTCTCCACGTGCGCGGCGAGCTTCTCTCCTTCCCCGCTCGCAAAGAGGCGCGCGAGTGTCGGGAACGCCGCGACGGAATACGACACGCCGATGATGGCGATGGGCACCGCCTGGAGGTTATACGCGAAGGTGAAGACCGATATCGAACCGACCGCGAAGTATGACGCGAGCGCGGTCAAGACGAGGATGGTCACCTGGGTCGACGCGAGCGCGAATGTGCGCGGGATAGAGAGCACGAGCACCTGGCGCAGATACCTAAAGGCTTCGCCCCGCGGCACCGCTTCCTCCGCACGCTCGCGCGTGAAGTACGGCAGCTGGATGAGGAAGTGGAGCACTGCACCGATGACTACTCCCCACCCGAGTCCCGCGATGCCCATGACGGGATAGAGGAATACCACACCGCCGATGATGCCGAGGTTGTAGAGCAAGGGCGAGATGGAATACAACACGAACCGGTGCCGCATCTGTGTCAGGTTCGCGAGGATGTTGGAAGCACCGAGGAAGATGGGCTGCAGGAGCAGGATGCGCGTGAGGAGGATAAGGTTCGCGGCCTCGGTCGGATCAGTCACGAATCCCGGCGCGGTCAGGTGCACAAGAAGCGGCGCGAGCGCGAAGCAGACCGCTGCCACGATACCCATACCCACGAAGAACCACAGCAGGCACTGCCGCAGGAACGAGATCATCCGTCCCGGGTGCTCGGCCTCGAGCCTCGAGAGCACCGGCATGAGCGCGTACAAGGACAGGAGCGATGCGACGGTCGCGAAGAGGAAGTCCGGGATACGGAACCCAGCGTAATAGATGTCGAGTACACCGCCCGCGCCGAAGGTCCCGGCGAGGAGCCGGTCGCGCACGAGCGCCAGGAGCTGCGAGAGGAGCGCGAACGCAGCCAATACGTACGCGGCCTCGTGGAGGCCGCGTACCGGATTGGTGAGCGAACGGATGATGCGCCCGACCATGTTCCCTATTACTGCACCGGGGTGGTTGCAGGTGACGTCGCTCCTGGAGCTGCCGGGGTGGCGCTCGACGCAGGCTCGGTCACCGGAGCTTCAGAGAGGGTCGTCGCCGGGAACGGGTTCTTGCCCGCCTCTAGCGCCGTGATATCGGCTGCGACGGCAGTAGCGTTATCTGGCGAGAGCGCAGAGACCGCCTGGAGTTCCGTCACCGCATCGGTGAAGTCCTTCTTCGCCGCGTATGCGACCGCGAGGAAGAAGTGCGCATTCGCGTACTGCGGATTCACCTTGGTCGCTGCCTGGAGCGCTACGATTGCGCCGTCGGTGTCTCCGGTGCCAAGGCGAAGGAGTCCGACCTGGAAGAGCACGGTCGGGTCGGTCGGCGCGAAGTACGCAGCGGCTTCAGCGGCCTGGAGCGCTTCAGCGGCCTTCCCTTCCTGCACTTCGAGCTGCGAGAGGAGGAAGATGGCCTGCGTGTAATCGTGCTTGAGGCTGATGGCCTGCGTGAGGTCGGCCTCGGCGGCAGCGCCATTCTTGTCTGCAATCTCAAGCTGCGCGAGTACGAACGGCAGCACCGGGTTGGTCGGGTTCAAGGTCTGTGCGTGTTCGTACGCGGTCTTCGCGTTGTCGTATGCGCCGCTGATGCCGAGCGGCACCACCGCTGCGTAGACATCACCGAGCGCTCCCCAGTTCTGGTAGTTGTTCGGACCGAGCTGGGTCGAAGTGAGCGCATCCGAGATGCTTCCCGTAAGCGCGCTCTGGAAGTTGGTGCGCGCCTGATCCGCGGTGAGCGTCGAATCGTTCGCGATCTGGTTCATGCGTGCGATACCGACCGAGCTCGAGAGGCGGTACGCGTAATCGGTCGGCGAGAAGAGTATCGAGCGCGAGATATCCGCGGATGCGACATCGAGCTTGCCGCCCTGGAGCGCGACCGCAGCTTCTGCGTATGCGGACTCACCGAGGTAGCGCTCGACGACGACGTAGACGCCGAACACCGCAGCGATAAGGAGCAACGTGAGTGCGAACACGATTACGAAGCCGATGCGGGGACTGCGTGCGAACGCGATACCCCACTCCTGCGCCGAGACGCCGTAGCGCATGCTCGAGATGAACACGCCCGCCGCGATGAACGCGAGCGCGATAGTAAGTGGTCCTGGCACAGCGAGCACGGCGAGTGCGAAGAGGTACACGGTCGCGACGAACGACGAGAGCGACACGAACCGCAGGAACGGATCAGCAGGTGCGCGCAGGAGGAGGAAGCGAATACCTACGAACAGCAGGAGCGCGAAGAACGCGATCCACGCGATAGCACCCACGGCGCCCGTCGTCACGAACGAGGTCGGCACGTAGCCGATGCCAGACGTGAAATCGATGTTCCAGAATATAGTGCTGTTGAGCGAGGAATCGCGGTACTTGAGCCAGTCGACACCGAAGGTGTTGGGGCCGGTGCCAAAGAGCGGCGAAGACGCGAAGGTGTGGCTGCCGACCGCAAAGGTCGATGCCCAGGACGGACGGACATCGAGCGCGCTTGCGTGGAGGCCTCCGGAGAGGGCGCTGCCGATGGTCGAGCCGCCGATAAGGAAGAATATGGACACTACGAGCACGATGAGCGGAGCAACCAGGGAGCCCTGTACGCTGTCGAGCATTGCCGGAGCTTCCACGACCGCGACGCCCTCAAGGTCGTCGTCTCCCGCAGCCATCGTGCGGCGCATGATGGCCTCGATGAAGATACCGAGCGCGACAAGCGCCACGAGCACCCAGACCATGACCGAGTTCACGAGCGCGAGCACGAGGAGCTCGATAGCGCCCGCCACGTAGAGCGCGATGTGCATCCAGGACGGGAGCGTGGTGAACCGGAGCGCGATGAGGCTCACCGCGAGCGCGAGCCCGAGCAATATGCCGAGGTCGACGAATGCGCCGATAAGGTTGCTCGTCGCAGAGAACGTGCCGGGAGCGACCTGACCACCCACGATAAAGATGACTTCCCCAATGAGGACGATCGCGAACGCTGCCGCAACGACCATGTAAAAGAGGTGCAGTTGTTCACGGCGGCGCAACACGAGCGCGGCGAGTGAGCCGAGAAGCGCAGCGACCACCACGAACCCGAGCGTGTCAGCTTCAAACGCGGAGCCGAAGAACGCGGCCTTCATCCCGACGCCAGAGAAAAGCGCGGAGAGAAGGTACGCGAGCGGCACGAGCCAGAGCGATCCCAAGAGGAGCACTGGCGGCACGATGATGTTGCCGCGCGTAAGGCGCGCGAGGATAAAGAGGGCGAGCGTCACGATAGCCCCCACCGCGAGGATGGAAACTTTCGTGTATACGAATGGGATTGCCGATCCCGGAATAAAGGCGATCGCGGCGATGCCGAACGTGAGCGCGAGTGCCCACGCAGCTGCTGCGTCGAACGAGAACTTCCTCGGTGCTGATGCGGTATCCATACTATATATAGTGCTGCTCAAACTAGCGCCCCTGGTAAGTCTCTCTAGTATACCGTGCACGCACGAATGCAAGTCGCAAGTGGTGTAGATAAATGTACTGTGCTAATGTGGCACAGGACCGGATCAGACGACTGCCCTTATTCTGTAAGGGAGGAAAGTCCGAGCACAGGCACAAGCAATTGTGCAGTCTGGTAGCAGGTAACGCCTGTCCGCCGCGAGGCGCGAGGTGCGAACAGAGACGTTCTAGCGAAAGCGACGAACGTCTGTATTGGGGAAACCCCGTACAGATGATTTTCAGGGCGACCTGAAAGTGAAACGGCTAAATCCTTACCGCTGTGCAAGGCCGTGCTCCAGAGATGGAGAGCGCCGCTCGAGGTGATGCGCGAGCATCATCCCAGATAGATAGTCGTCCCGCGCATGGAATGCCGTGCGCGCGACAGAACTCGGCTTACGATCCGGTTTGCGAACATGAAAAGACCCGCCTCACGGCGGGCCTTTTCATTTATCTCTCTTGTATTAGAGGACGTCGCAGACGCCGGACACGCACGCGAGCTCCTTCTTAACTTCCGTCTCATCGACGCGCTCATACTGCACGAGCTTGCCGAAGTCGACTGCTGGGAATTGCTTCACGAGTTCTTCGTAGCGGTCCTTCGTAATGGCTTCGTACGGCGCGAGGCGGTACGCGTGGTTGTCGCGCGGGAGGAACGAAAGGCCGCCGACGATTTCCCAGTTCGCGTAGACCCAGTTGGCCACGCCAATCCACTCGTTGTCACCGACCGAGATGGTCACCGACGGGTTGTGCTCGGTGTAGTTCTCCTTCACCAATTTCCAGTGTTCGAGCTGGTCGAGCGCGGTGAGGTCGTCCTTGCAGATAGCACCGTCCGGGCTTTTCACCGGGAACTCGAGCACGTAGGTGTTCGCGCTCTCCATCGCCTGCCCGACTTCCGGGTAGTACGGCACGCCCTGGTCGCGGAGCATCTTGAAGAGCGAGTCGGTCGCGCTGATGCGGATGCGGCGGATGTAGTACGGCGAGTGGCGTGGGTGCATACCCGAAGCGACGCCCATGGTCTGGCTCGTGGTGCCCGACGGCTTCACGCAGGTGATGGCGGTCGACTGGTTCACCCCGAAGCGCTTCGCATACTTCTTATTGGTAGCGATGGTCTCTTCGCGCATCGCGTCGAGAGTGTCTGCGTCGCGCACCTGCTTAGAGTCCCACTGGCCCGTGATGGAGACACCGAGGAGGCGCTCCTGCTCGCAGTTCTCCTTCCACTCCTTGGAAAGGTACGGGAGCTTCACGAGGGTCGACTGGTACGTGCCGAGGATGGTCGCGAGGCGCGCCTTGCGGACCAGGTTCTCTTTCGTGTCGGTCGCGCGTGCGATGACTTCGGTCAAGTTACAGAACTGCTTAGACTTGAGGATGATCTCGCCGCAGGGATTGGTGCCCGCAGGGCCGACCACGCGGCCATTCTTCACGTAGCCCGATTCTTCCCAGAACTTGATACGGCGCGCCGGGAGCTGACCCATAAGCCCGCCGCGGTTGAAGATGCCGCGCTCGCCCGTGCGACTCTTCATGAGCGCGACCCACTCGTCCATGAATTCCTCGTTCCCCGGCTTGTCCATGTAGACCGCGGAGTTGTTCGCGATTGAGCGGTGCGGATCGGTCATCCAGAACTGGCCCTTCTTGGCGTCGCGGACTTCCGTGTCGTCGAGGTCGGAGAGCGAGATCATCGCAGAGCGGCGGACGCCACCAGCGACCACGCACTCGCCGATCTTGCAGATGATGTCGTGCGCGTCGATGTTGCGGAGGCGGCGTCCCTGGCGCGCCATGATGCGCTCGCGCGCGAATGCCAAGAGCGAGCGGAGCGGCTCCGGGCCCGATGCCTTGCCACCCATGGTCTTGAGGCGCGCGCCCGCCGGGCGGATCTGCGAGAAGTCGAACTCGACGTCCTTACCCTCGTACCAAGTGCGCAGTCCCAAAGTGAGCGCGTCGCACCAGCCTTCTTTGCTGTCGCCCACCGTTATGGTGCGGAGCTTCTCGCCGGTCTGATACTTGATCTGCGGGAGCGCCTGGATGTTCTGGCTCTCCACCGAGTATCCTGCGCCCGTGCCGCACATAGAGATGTACATTATTTCTGCGAAGTCCTCGATCTTCGATGGTGCGATGTACGAGCAGTTGTACGCCGCGACGTTGCTCGTGCGCGCTGCGTCTCCTGCAAACTGCATGAGGCGCATCGACGGCACGACTTCCTGCTTCAGGATTGCCATGCGGACTTCTGCGTATTCCTTCTCGGTGAGCTTGTCGCCGAGATTCTCTTTCATGAAATTGATATAACGGTCCACGGTCTCGATCCACGTCTCGCGGCGTCCTTCTTCTGAAATCCACTTCGAGTAGGAGCGGAGGTACACGAACTCGCCGAGCTGGTTATCCTTGAAGTACTTCGCGCTCTCTTCTGAAAGCTTGCGTACGTGTTCCGGAATTTCTATCGCCTCGCTTCGCATCTGGGCGCGCTTGTCGCGGTAAAGGATGTACGACTTCGCTGCCGACGTGTAGTCGTTCAACATGAGGTGCTTCTCAACCGAATCCTGGATGCCTTCCACGGTCGGGAGGAAATTCTTGTACTTCTTCGCGAAGCGCGCGAGCTCGCCTGCTACCTGGTGCGCCACAAGGATCGCGTCTTCCTGACTGCCTTCGCCTCCCGCCACCATCGCCTTCTGTATCGCGCTCACTATCTTTTCAAACGAGAACGACGTGATGCGTCCATCGCGCTTCTCGAGCTGCGGGATGATCTCGCGGTAGCGCTTCGTCTCCTTAGATTCTTCAACTTTTATCTCATTTTGAGGCGCTGATGCAACAGCAGGAGCGGACTTTTTGGTGGCGGCTTTGGCGGCAGTTTTTGGCATAGGAATAGAGCTTACTAATAGGCGTCGAAAGGGGACGTGAAGTCTATTTTATCTCTCATAAATCCCCCTGTCATGGGGATATCGCATTCGGGATTGATTCCCCGTTTTGTGAAGGGATAGAAAGCGTCGTTCCGATTCCCCAACCCTCTCGGACAGCTTCTCCCGCGCGTGTCTCTAAGACATATCGGACAGGTTGCGGAGGATAAAAGACGTTCGGGTACGTGCTCGTCGCGATATCCGAATCAATCTTCAAAATAGTGCCCGTGTCCGAGAGCCAAATCATATCGATGGGCACCAGCATATCCTTCATCCAGAATCCGTACGTGTCGTCGTGCCCGAATACAAACAGCATTCCGTACTTTTCCGGGATATCGGTGCGACCGCCAAGCCCAAGCTGCTGTAGAGTGCTATCGGTCACTATTTCGTAGGTGAATCCATTCACCTCCACCGTGCTCGTGGATGTCTTAGAAGGCAATTGCGCCGCAGGAGCCGGATGTCCTATGGCATACGCTATAAGACAGAGCGCGGCAAGCGTTATGACGAGTCCGGTAAGCAGATATTTGCGGTTCATACGCCGCGGGCGTTTATAAGATACCGCGCAATAAGGTCGACCTCGATATTGACCTCGCTGCCCTTTTTGAGGGTTCCGAGATTGGTGTGGGTAAGCGTGTGCGGGATAAGCGCGACGGTCACATTCCTGCCCTTCCTGCGAGCCACGGTAAGGGAGACGCCGTTTATCGCGATGGATCCGTGCTCGGCCACAAATTTGAGAAGACTCTGAGGGAGCTCGATGGTGAGCAGATATACGCCTCCCTTCTGCTCGACGCCCGCCACTCGCGCGCGCGTATCCACATGTCCCTGGAGTAAATGCCCGTCTATAAAAGTCTTGAGGGTAAGCGAGCGCTCGAGATTCCGTACGCTTCCCTTGGTGAAGCTCCCTGCCGTCGTCTTTTTCAATGTTTCGGGAATGTATTGCACACTGAAGGAATTCGCGTCCTTCTGTACGACCGTGGAGCAGATGCCGTCGACAGCGATAGACTCCCCGAGAGAGAGTTTCCAGGCTTTAGGCTTAGCCATAGTCACCCTATAGAGGCCTTTCTCTTCCTTTACTCCCTTGACGGGTGCGGTCGCGGTGATGATGCCGGTAAACATACTATTTCTTCTTGAATGATTCCCTTATAAATCCTACGTCTGAAGCGATGGCGGCCATAAGCGCGAGCTCGTCCGGGAACTGCTCGGAATCCCGCACTTTATCCTTAAGAGTTACGGCAATCTCCTTCCCGTAGATATCGCCGACCCAGTCTATAAGGTGTGCCTCGAGCACACTGCGGGAGGGATCAGCGTATACGGCGGCCGGGAAATCCTCGCCGTCTACACGCACGACTGCGGCGTAGATGCCGGAAGCGGAAGCATCGGTAAGCGGAATGTTGGCCGTCGGGAACCCGAGCGTGCGCCCGTATCCCTTTCCTACACCGACGGTGCCGCGAAATTCCATCCGCCTACGATAGCACTACACGCGGTGCTACACTAAATATGATGAATATCCCCGTGCTCGACCCGAAGGGCCCGATCGCACTTGCGGAGATGCACGTGATGGTGATCACGGTCGTGCTCTGCGCCATCGTCGTCATCCCGGTCTTCTTCCTGCTGTTCTACTTCGCGTGGCGGTACCGTGCAGGGAGCCCGCATGCGTCCGCGCTCCACCTCCCCGACTGGGATCACGACAACCGCGCGGCGGAATTTTCGTGGTGGCTCGTGCCGACTATCATAATAGTAGTGCTCGCCATAATAGCCTGGCAGAGCACCCACGCGCTCGACCCATATAAGCCGCTTCCTGGTGATGTGCCAGCAATCACGGTAGACGTGGTAGCGCTCGACTGGAAGTGGCTCTTTATCTATCCGGCAGAGGGCATCGCGAGCGTAAACAAGGTGGAATTCCCGGCGGGAACGCCCGTGCATTTCTACCTCACCGCAGACGCGCCCATGAACTCGTTCTGGATCCCCGCGCTCGCAGGCCAGATCATGGTCATGCCCGGGATGACTACACAGCTCAATGTAATGGCGGATAACCCGGGCACCTATAACGGCATGTCGGCCAATATCAGCGGCGAGGGGTTCTCCGGGATGAGCTTCACTGCCGAATCCGTCTCGCAGGATGACTTCGATGCCTGGGTGGCTTCTGCCAAGAGCGGTTCGACTCCGCTCGACCGGAGTTCGTACGCAGCGCTCTCGGCACCGAGCTCGTACCTGCCCGTCGCGTATTATGGAACGATCGATAATGATCTCTTCGATTCAATACTCATAAAATACATGGCGACCTCTTCTTCTGTGGGGGGCATGGATATGGGTATGCACATGCCATGACGTTCACCCATTTTATATTCGGGAACCTTTCATTCTCTGCGCTTCCGGAGAACGCTATCGCGTGGGGCGGTGCGCTCACGGTCATATTCGGCGCGGTCATCGTGCTCGCGCTCATCACGTTCTTCAACGCCTGGACCTGGCTCTGGCGCGAGTGGCTCACTAGCCTCGACCCGAAAAGAATCGGCGTCATGTACATCCTCGTCTCGGTAGTGATGTTCGTGCGCGGACTCTTCGACGTGGGTCTCATGCGCGTGCAGCAAGCGACTTCGGTCGGCGATGCGCACGGCATCCTCACGGCGACCCATTTCCAGGAAATATTCTCGGCGCACGGCTCCATCATGATCTTCTTCGTGGCGATGGGATTCATGTTCGGCATCGTGAACCTCGTGCTCCCGCTCCAGATAGGTGCGCGCGATGTCGCATTCCCCTTCCTCAACTCCGCGAGCTTCTGGCTCTTCTGCGCAGGTGCAGCACTCATCAACCTCTCGCTCATCGTGGGCGACTTCTCGACCGCGGGCTGGCTTTCCTATCCGCCCTTGTCCGAACTCGCGTATAGCCCAACCTCGGGAGTCGACTACTGGATATGGAGCCTGCAGATAGCCGGCATCGGCAGCTTGTTATCGGGAGTGAACTTCCTCGCGACCATCGTGAAGATGCGCGCGAAGGGCATGTCCTACATGAAGATGCCGATGTTCGCGTGGACGGTGTTCGGCGCGATGACGCTCGTGGTGTTCGCGTTCCCGGTGCTCACCGTCACCCTCGCGCTCCTTTCACTCGACCGCACACTCGGTATGCATTTCTTCACCGCCGCGGGCGGCGGCAACATGATGATGTACGTGAACCTCATCTGGGCGTGGGGCCACCCGGAAGTCTACATACTCATCCTGCCCGCGTTCGGTATCTTCTCTGAAGTCGTGTCGACCTTCTCGGGGAAGAAGCTCGCCGGGTACGCATCCATGGTCTACGCCATCTGGGCCATCGTCTTCCTGTCCTGGCTCGTATGGCTGCACCACTTCTTCACGATGGGCGCGGGCGCAGATGTGAATGCATTCTTCGGCATCATGACGGCGGTCATCGCGATACCGACCGGGGTGAAGATATTCAACTGGCTCTTCACCATGTACCGCGGCAGGATACGCTTCACCTCTCCGATGCTGTGGTTCATGGGCTTTGTCGTGCTCTTCACGCTCGGCGGTGTGGCGGGCGTGGTGCTCTCAGAGCCCGTCGCTGACTACCAGCTGCACAACAGCCTATTCCTCGTCGCCCACTTCCACACGATGATCGTGTCGGGCGTGCTGTTCGGCTACTTCGCGGGAGTCACATACTGGTTCCCCAAGGTCACGGGATTTCATCTTAACGAACGCTGGGGTATCCGCGCATTCTGGCTGTGGCTCGTAGGGTTCATCCTCGCGTTCGGCCCGCTCTATATACTCGGCTTCATGGGAGCCACGCGCAGGCTCGACCACTACGACCCTTCTATGGGCTGGCAGGGACTCTTCATCGTCGCAGCGGTCGGCGCATTCCTCATCATGCTCGGCTTCCTCTGCCAGATCATCCAGCTCGTCGTGAGTATCCGCGACAGGAAGTTGAATCCCGACACCACGGGCGATCCGTGGTACGGCCGCACGCTCGAGTGGTCGATGCGCTCGCCTGCGCCCGAGTACAACTTCGCCGTACTGCCGGAAGTCACGGAACGCGATGAGTTCTGGGTGATGAAGCAGGCTGGTACCGCGCATGCTGCCGCACCTATCTATGAAGACATCGCGGTGCCACGCAATTCCGGGGCCGGCATTCTCATCGGCGCATTCGCGGTGGTGATCGGCTTCGGCATCATCTGGCACATCTGGTGGCTCATGATTGTCGGGCTTATCGGCGTGGCTGCATGCATTATCGTGCGCACGTTCGACGAAGACACCGAGCGCGTCATCTCCGCTAGCGAGGTTGCCCGCATCGAGACTATGAAAACGATATGACCCAATACAAACCAGAAGAAATAGCAGCAGACAGCAAGAGCGTGTTCGGGTTCTTCACGTACCTCATGACGGACCTCGTGCTGTTCGCTGCGCTCTTTGCGACTTATGCCGTGCTCCACTCGGGCGTGTTCGGCGGCCCCACGAGTGAAGAGATATTTAATGCGCCGTTCGCGCTCCTTGAGACCGTCATCCTGCTCGCGTCGAGCTTCTCCTGCGGCTTGTCGCTCCTCGCTGCAAGGCGCGGGAACTCGCGCGGCGTCCTCGCCTCGCTCGCTATCACCTTCGTACTCGGAGCGGTCTTCGTCGTGCTCGAGCTCTCAGAGTTCGCGCGGCTCGCGGCAAGCGGCGTGGGCCCTGGCGTGAGCGCGTTCCTTTCTTCCTACTTCACCCTGGTCGGCACCCACGGTCTCCATATCATCATCGGCCTCGTGTGGATGACAGCGCTCGGTATCTCTATCTATGCGCGCGGACTCACCCGCGGGAATATGCGCAAGCTCGCACTCCTCTCCCTGTTCTGGCACTTCCTCGATATCATCTGGATATTCATTTTCACTATCGTGTACCTCTCCGGCATCATTCTATGAACCCTACTCCGACTAACGACTACTTTGCAGACATCGGCTTCTGGCCGAAGGGCACCGGCGTGCGCCACTACATAATTGGCCTCATCCTCGCGCTTGTACTCACGATCATCCCCTTTGCATTACTTGAGATCCACCTCACGTCAAAGCACGAGACGTTCACACACCCATTCCTCATGGCGGTTGCAGTCGTATGCGCGCTCTTGCAGTTCCTGGTCCAGGTAGCGTTCTTCCTCCACCTCATAGGGCGCGGCGTCTCCCGCGAGCGTCTCGCGATATTCGGTGGCGCGTCCCTCGTGGTAGCGATACTCGTCGGTGGATCGCTCTGGATCATGACCGACCTCAGCGCGCGCATGATCGCACCGCCGAGCGATTCGCAGATGGAGCTCTACATGCAGGACCAGGGAGGATTCTAGGCATGAAGCGACTTGCTGAGTACTACCACCTCGCGAAGCCCGGCATCGTATACGGTAATGCGCTCACTACGCTTGCGGCGTTCCTCTTCGCTTCGCGGTTCCACCTCGAGTGGCCCTTGTTCCCCGCAACGCTGTTCGGTATCGCATTCGTCATCGGGTCGGCGTGTGTGTTCAATAACTACCTCGATCGCGATATCGATAAGCTCATGGCGAGAACTCGCGACCGCGCGCTCGTCGCAGGCAGGATAAGTGTCGCGAGCGCACTCACGTATGGCACCGTGCTCGGCGTGCTCGGCTTCGCACTCCTCTATTTCTATGCAAATGCGATCACTGCCGCGGTAGCGCTCTTCGGCTGGATCACGTATGTGGTCGTGTACGGCTGGGCCAAGCGCCGCGGCACGTGGGGTACGCTCGTGGGCAGCATCCCGGGCGCGGTACCGATCGTGGTGGGCTACACCGCAGTCGTCGGTCACTTTGATACTGCAGCGGCCATACTCTTCCTTATCCTCGTGTCGTGGCAGATGCCGCACTTCTACGCCATCGCGATGTACCGCGCAGACGACTACGCTGCAGCGGGTATCCCGGTGCTGCCCGCTAAGTATGGCGCACGCGTAGCAAAGATTCACATCGTGCTCTACCAGGTGCTGTTTCTGATCATCGCGCCCCTGCTGAGCATATACGGGTACGCAGGCCGCGCGTACGCGGGCGCCGTCATCGTGCTCGGCCTCTACTGGCTCACCGCGGGCGTGCGCGGATTCAGCGCAGTAGACGACGGCAAGTGGGCGCGCAAGGTATTCCTCTCATCGCTCATCACACTCTTGGTGTTCTGTGCGGTGCTTTCCGTCGCAGCGCTCGTTCCCTGATCGGTCTGCTACAATTCTCTAACGTATGGAAGAAGAAAAGCATGTGATTGAACTCGACGACGCGGTAGAACGTGAGGGCCTCGAGCACCTGAGCCGCATCGAGGCCGACCTCGAGGAAATCAAACGCCGCACCCCGAGCCCGCGGCACGCGCTCGTAAACGGACTCTTCCAGGGCGCCGGCGCGCTCGTGGGTGGCGTCATCGCCATTGTCATCCTCGGCTGGGCACTCTCCCTCTTCGGCCTCATCCCGGGCCTCGGCACCCTCACCCACGCCCTCCAAGACGCCTCCTCGCACTTCAATCCTCGATAAGGGACGCTACTTGTAATCTTCCGCCTGCATCTTGAACAGCGCGGCATACACTCCCCCTTTTGCGAGGAGTTCCTCATGGCTACCCAACTCTTCAACGCCGCCATCCTTGAATACGCAGATCCTGTCGGCACGCCTGACGGTCGAGAACTTATGCGAGATGAGGATGACCGTCTGGTCGGTCGTAGACGACTCGATGCGCTCGAAAATCTTCATCTCCGCTTCCGCGTCTACGGAAGCAGTCGGCTCGTCGAGGATCATGACGCCAGCCTTGCGATGGAGGAGTCGCGCGATGGCGAGGCGCTGGTTCTGCCCCTTCGAGGGATCGACTCCTCCTTCGAACTCGACCCCGAGCATCTGGTCATAGGTATTCTTCCACTGCAAGATAAAGCTTTCTGACTCGCTTGCCTGAGCGGAAGCAATGACCTCATCCATAGAAAGTGGTGCATCCGACCGTCCGATCGCAATCGCTTCCTTTACCGGCATATGGTACGTCGCGTAGTCCTGGAAAAGGACGCCGAGCATGTGGTTCCAGCTCTCGAGGTCGATCTCGCGTAAGTCATGATCATCGATCAGGATCCGGCCTTCGGTCGGATCGTAAATGCGACAAAGGAGCTTTACGAAAGTCGTCTTGCCCGCACCGTTCTCGCCGACGAGCGCGAACTTTTCGCCAGCATTGATTGTGAGAGAAATATCCTTAAGGATGAGGCGCGCAGAAGCGCCCTCTGCGAAGCGTTCGCTGTTCGGATAGGCGAAGGAAACATTCTCGAAGACAATGCTCGGTGTTTTGACAGGATCGAGGATTATCGGAGTAAGAGAGCGATACAGTATCGGCTTCGTGTCGATGAGCTGCAGGATATTCGCCGCGTACCGCGTCCATTCCTGCTGTCTCGCGATACTCATGAAGAAACCGCTGAGCGCGCTCTGGAGGCTGTTTATGGAGGCGAGGACGAACAGCATGGTACCTATCTCCATATCGCCCCGCACGACGCGGGAGATGATCCACACAGTCGCTCCTCCCACGATTATCCCGAGAAACAGCGTCGACCCGAGCGACCACCACAACTTCGCTTTCTCTGCTTTCACCTGCTTAGCGCCGAACCCTTCGAGGATCGTCTGTATGCGGTCGAAGAAATAACCGACGTTCTGGAAAAGCTTGAGTTCGATGAGCCAGTCGGTCTTCTCGAAATGACCATGCATGTCGTTGTACTGACGGCGGACCGAGGCCTCGGCGTTCCACATGCCCCATACGTTATCGCCGTACTTCGCCTGCGTGACGAACTTCGGGATGACGCCGATGATGATGGCGACGCACAGGAGCGGGCTGACCGCCACCAAGATAACGAATGCTACTACTACCTGGACGACGTTCTGTATGTTTGCGAATTGGTTCGTGACGAGATTCACGATCGAGAACACCCCGTTGTCGTTCACCTTATTCGCCAGGTCTAGGAATGCAGGATTCTCATACGCTTGGATGTCGATCGCCGCCTTTTTCCTGAGAATGAGAAGCTGGAACTTTTCGACGATGCGTATGTAGTTGTGCTTCTCGAAATATGCCTGAACGCTGTACAAGACGTCCGGAACGAATCCGATGATGATGTAGGCGATCACAAGAACCGTGAGCGCGTAGGTGAAGCCGGTGCCCGTCGTCCCCGCCCTGACGAGGCTGTTGATGAGGAGCGCTGACGTACCGGACTGCGCGAACGGTATGAACGCGACCAAGAAGGATACGAGTACAGTACCGGACGTAACCCACGGATAATATCCGAAGGTCATTTTGGTCAGTCTCCAGTTGACGCGGAGGCTATCCTTAGCGCCCTGCAATCGTTTCGATATGAATGTGGGAATCGCCCGCATGCGGTGAGTCTATCACGCGTCCTCTTGGATCATGACGCACGTATCTACTATTTACTCAAACGGGCGGAGGCGGGGAGATTCGAACTCCCGAGGCGGTTTCCCGCCTGCCGCCTTTCCAAGGCGGTGCACTAGACCACTATGCGACGCCTCCTGTGTCTTGCCTTTATAACAGAAAACTACGATTTTTGCCCGATGAGCGCCGCGATGCGGTCCTTGATGGGCGGGTGCGTGGAGAACATCCGGTCGATCCAGTCAGCGGGCTTCGCGCCGAACGGGTCGCCGATGAATAGGTGCGCGGTGGCATGCGATGCGCTCCGCATAGGCGCAGCGTAGCTCCCAATCTTCCCGAGCGCAGACGCAAGACCGTCTGGGAAGCGTGTGAGGAGCGCTCCGGACGCGTCTGCGAGGTATTCGCGGCGGCGCGAGATGGCGAGCTCGATAAGCGTCGCTGCAAGTGGCGCGAGCAGTATGCCCACCACCGCGAGTACCATGAGTATTGCGTTCCCTCCCCCGCGGTCGTCGCGCCGCCCACCGCCCCAGAACGACATACGTAGGAATAGGTCGGCGACGATAGCCACGAATCCGGCGAGCACCACCGCGGTCGTCATGAGCAATATATCGCGGTTGCGCACGTGCGAGAGTTCGTGCGCGATCACTCCCTCGAGCTCTACGCGGCTCATCATAGCGAGGAGCCCGGTGGTAGCGCACACCACCGCGTGACCCTCGTCACGCCCCGTGGAGAATGCGTTCGGTGCAGGATCCTGGATCACATACAGTTTGGGCATCGGCATGCCGGCGGTGATGACCAGGTTCTCCGTCACGGTATAAAAATCGAAGAACTCCTCGCGCGTCGCTGGGCGCGCGTTCGTCATCGAGAGCACCTGCTTGTCGGAATTCCAGTACGCCCACACGTTCATGAGTATGGCGAAGATGATCGCCACGTAGAGGATGACGGACGAGTCGAAGTACCAGGCCGCGCCGTACCCGACCGCGATCACGAACACCAGGAACCCGATCATCATGAACCAGGTGCGGCGCACATTGCTTGCGCGTTCTTGGTAGAGGGATGGGGTCATAGGGAGGCTATGATACCAGACTACCGGGTGTCGGGACCATTAAGACGGGGCTGGTGTGCGGGCGCGTACGTCTTCGGGAACAGGAGCGTAGAGAGCTCGGTGTGCTCGATGCCCTTATAGCTTCTGAGCTCGCTTATCGCGCGTGTGTCAAAACCGGTGGAAGAAGAGTCCCGTTCGAACTTGAGCGCACGTGTGCTCTGGCGCACCAGCAGGATGCCGATGACGAGCGTGAGTACAATGACGCCCGCCGCGAGCGCGCCAGTGGGCGTCTCGATGAACGGGAGCACGAGCGAGGGGTCGAATGCCGACCAATCGATTTCGGGCATGCTGAAATTGATGGCGGACAGATCAAACTGCATGCCCTAAGTATACACATGCTATCGTTGGGCCATGGATGCTTCTGAAGGCGTGAGTGCCGACCTCAGAGATTTTAACGATTCTATAGACAGCGTAGCCGGAGGGACGTCTGAATTCATCTGGAAGCGCCATGCAGGGCTCGCCCGCGCAACCATTGCCGTCACCGTGCTCCTCATGGGCGCCATGGGGTATCTGGATATCCTGTTCTTCTCAAAGAATCCCGGCGCCGACCCACGGTTCCCCATCGTCCTCTTCCTGCTCCCGCTCCTCATTCCGCTCCTCCTCTACAAGATCGTCGCCGCGCGTATGCAAAAGCTGTTCTACAGCCAGCTCGCTCTAGCGCTCGGCTATGCGTATGCGCCTTCTGCACCCATCGCGACGGCGTCCGGCCACCTGTTTTCCATCGGTCACGATCAGCGCATCTCGGACGTGCTCTCCGGCACGTACCGCGATCATGCTGCGCGGTTCTATACCCTGCAGTTCATCACCGGCAGTGGGAAATCACAGGAGACGCACGAATACTTCGTGTGTGAGATAGACGCGGGCGCGGTACTCCCCGAAATACTCATCAAGTGCCATACGATGCGCTCGATCCCCTTCGCGCCGTGGCAGCCTCCGAAGACCGTACCGCTCACGCTCGAGGGCGATTTCAACAAGAGCTTCGATGTCTACGTACCCGACGGGAATCAGATAGAAGCACTCGAGGTGCTCCAGCCGGACCTCATGGCGTCGCTCATGGATGGGTACGCCTCATACAGCTTTGAGTGCAGTGGGGACAAACTCTACGTATTCACGCAGAACGAACCTCGAACGAAGGAATCGTTCCAGGCTGCTGCTGCGCTTGTCGATCAGCTTTTCGATAAGCTTTTGCCGCGACTCGCTGAAATAGGTACGCGCGCTTAGAACTGCACTTTCACCGGCTCTGCTTCCGCTGCGTTCGCGAGCTCGAAGAGCGTCATCGGCTCGAAGTGGAACGTGGACGCGATTACATTGCCCGGGAACGACTGCATGGCAGTGTTGAGATCGCGCACCGTGGAATTGTAGAAACGGCGGGACGCCTGGATCTTGTCTTCTGTGTCGCCGAGCTCCTGCTGGAGCTGGAGGAAGTTCTGGTTCGCCTTCAGGTCCGGGTACGCTTCGGCAACCGCGAAGAGCGACTTGAGCGTGCTCGTGAGCTGGTTCTCGGCCTGAGCCTTCTCCGCTGGTGCGGTCGCGCTCATCGCTGCCGAACGCGCTGCGGTCACATTCTGGAACACGCCGCTCTCATGCGCAGCGTAGCCCTTCACCGATTCCACGAGGTTCGGGATGAGGTCGTAGCGACGCTTCTCCTGCACGCTGATATCGGAGAGTGCTTCTTTCGCGCGCTGCGTGCGCGTGACGAAGCCGTTGTAAGACGCGATCACCCACAGCACGAGGAGCACGACAACTGCGATAACGATATAGAGGATAGTCATGCGCATATTCTACGATGCACTTCCTGAAATGCAAGAGCCACGCTAATCGTGCACCGTGACGGAGGTGCCGAGGGGCGTCCAGTCGTAGAGCTTCTTCGCGTCGTCGAGCGGCATGTTCACACAGCCGTGCGACCACTGTTCGCCGAAATGATCGTGCCAATAGGCGCCGTGGATCGCACCTCCCTCAGGCGTGAAATAGAGGTCCCACGGGACTCCCGGAAGGTCGTAGTACTGATCGCTGATACCGGGAAGCGGCCCCTGCATATACCGGGACGGCGTCTTTCCGTAGACCGTGAAGCTGCCGCGCGGCGTGGGCGTAAGGTCGAGCCCCGTGGAGACGGGCACCTCCATAAAAAGAGCGTCCCCATCATAGGCGTACAGCTTCTGTTCTGAACGATCGATTACGATACGTTTTGTTGTCGAAGCTTCTACCGTTTCCACCGGTTCCGTAAACGCGTGGACATAATCGGCCGCAACGTAGAATGTCTGCGGCAGCCGATCAGAGTATCGCAGCCATTCCCCAAAGATTACCTGGTACCAGATACGTCCGTCGCTATCCTCGCGCGTAGTGGTCGCTACTTCGAGCACCATGCCGTTCCTAAGCGGAAGGACCGTACTGCTGCTCGCACTGGGTTCGGAGCGCGCATTGACGCAGCCACCCGACCAGTCCCAGACGCAACTGTCAGTTATTTGTATATACGTATGAACTGCAGCGAGCGATTGCGCTTCATCACCGGCTTGCGCTGCGATATGCGGAGTGCTTGTCGCGGCGTAGCTAGTTTGCACTACACCTCCTGGTACTTCCACCCTATCCCCAGGGTGCGGGAATAATCCACCTCGGGTGAGTACGAGGACCACTCCGATGCCAAACCCGGCAGCTAGTGCCAGGAATATATTCCTCTTTGTCCCGCCGCGCATACGTAGTCGCAGTATGGGGCTTCGCGGATACTCCCGCCAGGAGGACCTGGAGGCAATACCGCGCTTCAATGGGTTAGAAGCCCATTCCGCCCATGCCCTCGTCTCCCCCGGCTGGTGCCGCTTTCGGCTCCGGGATGTCCGCTATGGCACTCTCCGTAGTGAGGAGTATCGCTGCTGCAGAGACTGCATTCTCCACAGCGCTTCTCGTGACCTTCACCGGGTCGATGATTCCCTCTTCGGTCATGTCATCCACCATCTCATCGGCGAGCGCGTCGTAGCCGGCCATCGCGCGGCCTGCCTGCACTTTCTCCACGATGCTTGCGGCATTGTCTTTCCCTGCATTGATAGCGATCTGGCGGAGCGGGACTTCGAGCGCGCGCACCACGATGTCGTATCCGACCGCTTCGTCTTCCGTCATGCCCTTCATCTGCGCATTCGCGAGCTTCTTCGCGACTTTCGCGAGCGCGGTACCGCCGCCCGGCACGATGCCCTCTTCAATAGATGCCTTCGTCGCCTTCACGGCGTCGTCTATTTTATCCTTGAGGTACTTCATCTCGGTCTCCGTTGCGGCACCCACGCGGATGACGGCCACGCCGCCCGAGAGCTTCGCGATGCGGTTCTCTACCTGCTCTTGGTCGAACTTCGACTTCATGCCCTCTATTTGCGCCTTGAGGTTCTCCACGCGCGCAGCGATGTTCGCTTTCTTTCCCTTGCCGCCGATGAAGGTGGTCGTGTCCTTCGCCATCACGACGCGCTTCGCGCCGCCGAGTATGGTGAGCTCGGCATTCTCGAACGTCATGCCGGTGTCACTCGTGAGTACCTGCGCGCCCACGACCGCTGCGATATCCGCGAGCATGTCTTTCTTGCGGTCGCCGTATCCCGGAGCCTTCACCGGAAGGATGTTGAATGTACCGCGGAGTTTATTCACGATGAACGTCGAGAGCGTGTCGCCTTCATAGTCGTCTGCGATGATGACGAGGTCCTTGCCGCCCGCCTTGATCACCTTCTCCAGAAACGGGAGCACGTCCTGCACCGTGGTGATCTTCTTATCCGTCACGAGTATCGCCGCATCCTTCATCTCTGCCTCCATGCGCTCTGGGTTGGTGATGAAGTACGGAGAGACATAGCCCTTATCTATCTGGAGTCCTTCCACGACCTCATTCGAGAGCTCTGTGCCCTGGGACTCTTCCACGGTGACCACACCGTTCTGCCCGACTTTCTCCACGGTCTCCGCGATGATGGAGCCGAGCTCCTCGGATTCTGCGGCGATGGATGCGACCTGCTTGATCTCACTCTTGCCCGAGACTGGCTTCGCCATCTTCTTGAGTTCAGCGACTGCTGCATCGCGCGCTGCTTCCATACCGGAGCGGATGCCCATCGCGTTCGCGCCCTTGGTCACGCGCGCGAGGCCTTCGTCGATCATCGCTTCGAGCAGCACCACGGTCGTCGTCGTGCCGTCGCCCGCGACGTCGTTACTCTTATTAGCAACTTCCTTCACGATTTCCGCGCCCATATTCTCGAACTTGTCCTTGAATGAAATTTCCTTGGCGATGGAGACGCCGTCGTTCGTGATGCGCGGGCCGCCGTAGGAGCGGTCGATGACGACGTTGCGCCCTCGGGGACCGAGCGTGACTTTTACCGCGCGTGCGGCCTTCGCGAGCCCTGCGTGGATTGCCTTGCGTGCTTCCTCACCGAAAAGAATCTGTTTTGCCATGTATGGAGTTACTTATTTGATAACCGCTAGCACCGACGCCTCCGTGAGCACGAAGTAATCCTCGCCATCCACTTTCACTTCGTCGTATCCGTACTTTGAAAATATGACCTTGTCGCCCACCTTGAGCGTCATCGGCACAAGCTTGCCGTCTTCGTAGCGGCCGGGACCCACTGCCACGACCGTACCCTTCGCGGGCTTCTCCTTATTAGCCGTGTCTGGGATGATGATGCCCGATACGGTCTTTTCTCCTTTCTCTACCGGCTTTACTACTACCCTGTCTGCGAGCGGACGTATTGAGAGCGTTTCTGTCTTCGCCATAGTTTGAAAAATATTCTGCTAAGCGCCCCTGCTTGGTGTGGATAACTATAGAGAAATACCCAGGTCGGCGCAAGGAGCGGCGTCTTGCCCGAGACCCACGCCCATGGTAAGGTAGTGCCTACCAATGCAATCGCTTACGGCAACACTGCCCTACATAGAAATCGGGCTTTCCCTCCTCCTCATCATAGGTATCGTCCTCCAGCAGCGAGGCGCGAGCCTGGGAGGTGCGTTCGGTGGCGATAACTTCGCTTCTACCTTTTATAAGCGCCGCGGCGCCGAGAAGTTCCTCTTTAATGCGACCATCGTCGTCGCTATCCTCTTCGTGGCATCCGCTATCGTTTCGTTCGTCATATAACATCTGCCATGCGGGACTTTCTCTCGCGCACTCGTTCACTACTTGCTCGCACCTTTCGCGTAGGGATATTCGAGCGTCTCTCTTCCTATATGCGTTCCCTCTCCGCGGGTGATCGCACCATCGCGACCGCGCTCGCCGTGCTCGTGATATTCGCCGGGCTCCTTTCCCTATACGGTCTCGAGCAGCACTTCCTGGTCACCGAGCCAGCCTACGCAGGCGTACTCCGGGAGGGCGATGTCGGCGCACCGCGATTTGTGAACCCCCTCCTGGCGCTCTCCGACTCCGACCGCGACCTCACCGCGCTCACGTACGCGGGCCTCATGGGCGAAGACGGGAGCGGCGCGCTCGTCCCTGTGCTCGCACAGAACTACACCGTCTCTCCGGACGGAAAAACCTACACCTTCACGCTACGCGCGGGTGCGAAGTTCTCGGACGGCACGCCAGTCACGGCAGACGACGTGGTCTACACGGTGGAGAAAGCGCAGGATCCCGCTATCAAGTCTCCCGAGTACGCGAACTGGTCGGGCGTAGCAGTACAGGCGGTGGATGCGCGTACGGTTGAGTTCACGCTCAACAAGGCCTTCGCGCCATTCCTCGGGAACACGACGCTCGGCATCCTTCCCTCGCACCTCTGGAAGAGCGTGTCTGACGACGACTTCACGTTCTCTCCTATAAACACGAACCCAGTCGGCGCCGGTCCGTTCGCGGTCTCATCGGTTGGGCGCGATGGTGATGGCGTTATTCAGTCGTTTCACCTCAAGGCAAATACGAGCTACGTGCTCGGCCGCCCGTACCTCTCCGGCATCGACTTCACCTTCTTCTCGCAAGCATCGGATCTGCAGTCCGCGCTCCAGAGCCACCAGGTAGACAGCGCGTACGGCATCCCAGGCAAGGACACGCTCGAGGCGCCGTACTCGCGCGTGTTCGGCGTGTTCTTCAATGCGAGTGAGGAACCCGTGTTCGCGCACAAAGAAGTCCGCGAGGCACTCTCGCTCGCCATCGACCGCGATACCATCGTGAACCAGGTGCTCGGCGGATACGCGACCCCGCTCATGGGGCCCGTGCCGCCGGGAAGCGGCGTGCCGGCCATCCCCACTCCCGACCCAGCCACCCGCATCGCGGATGCGGCCAAGGTGCTCACCGATGCTGGGTGGACCTACGACAGCAGCGCGCGCGCATGGAAGCTCGCCAAGTCGAGCGAGACGCTCTCGGTGACGCTTAGGACTTCGAACGTGCCCGAGCTGAAAGCGGTCGCTACCCAAATCCAGTCCGACTGGCAGCAGCTCGGCGTACCGGTGAATATCGAGCTCTACGAACCCGGCGACCTCACCCAGAACGTGATACGCCCGCGCGCGTACGGAGCGCTCCTCTTCGGCATGGTTATAGGCAACGACCACGACCTCTACGCGTTCTGGGATTCCGCCGAGCGCACCGACCCCGGTCTCAACATCGCGATGTATTCCAACAAGACCGTGGACGCTCTGTTGGAGAAGGCGCGCGGCGAGAGCGACCCGGCGGCGCTCACAAGCGACCTCACGCAGATAGACACCGACATCGCAGCCGACTATCCTGCTGCCTTTACGCACGCACCCGACTTCCTGTATACTGTTCCCAACGGGTTACAGGGCGTCGTGCTGCCCCAGATCACCTCTCCGTCCGACCGGTTCGCCACCGTCACTGGCTGGTACCTCGATACGGAACGCGTCTGGCCGTTTCTGGCACGCGCTCGGCAGTAGTTCTCATTTTTGTACGGGCTCGAAAGCATTCATATGAAATCGCTTTCATCCGAATTATTACGATTAGCAATTAGTTAGAACAATATGACACCAGCACCAGCGCCGGCTCCGGCGCCTCGCGAGGCAAGTGGGGACGGCGAACGCCGGCCCGATCACGGCCCGCGCACCAACCAATTCCGCGAAGGCGGGAGACGTCCGCGTGGCGGAAGAGGCCGCGGCGGTAACAGCCGCCCAGGCCGCGCAAGCCGCGACATCCGTCGCATCCTACGCCGCCCAGGAGGACCAAGCTCGGGCGCGCCCCAGAAGCGCGTAGAAGATTACTCACCAGCAGCGCCAGCCGAGAATGTCGTCCGCGTAGTTCCGCTCGGCGGAGTCGAGGAAGTCGGTCGCAACATGTTCGTCGTGGAAACGAACGGCGACATCTTCGTATTCGACGCAGGATTCCAGTTCACGAGCGAGGACGAGAGCCCGGGCGTCGACTACATCCTCCCGAATACGCGCTACCTCGAAGAGAACCAGGACCGTGTCCGCGCGGTATTCATTACCCACGGTCACCTCGACCACATCGGCGGCATCCCATTCCTTATGGCCCGCTTCGGCAACCCGCCTATCTACACGCAGAACCTTTCTGCTGTGATGATCATGAAGCGCCAGGAGGAGTACCCGGATATGCCGAAGCCCAACATCGTCGTGGTGGAAGCGCCCAGCACCCATACCATCGGACACACCAAAGTTCACTTCTTCCCGGTGACGCACTCTATCCCTGACTCGATGGGCATCTCGGTTGAGACACCGTACGGCAACGTCATCGTGACGGGCGACCTCAAGGTCGAGCATATCGACAACATCCCCGTGCCAGAGGAAGACAAGAAATGGAGCGCGCTCGGCGCACAGAAGAACCTCCTCTTCATCGCCGACTCGACGAGCTCTGAAATCGACGGGTTCTCCGTCCCGGAGCAGAAGGTCCGCGACACGCTCGAGGACATCATCAAGACGGTGAAGGGTCGCCTCATCATCGGCACCTTCGCGTCGCAGTTCGACCGCATGGTCAACATCATCCGCATCGCGGAGAAGTACAACAAGAAGATCGTGATGGAGGGCCGCTCTATCAAGACCAACTTGGAAATCGCGCAGAAGGTCGGCCTGCTCACCCTCGACAAGGGTACGGTCATCCCGGCCCAGGAACTCGGCGACTACCCGCCCGACAAGATCGTCATCTTGGCGACGGGCGCCCAGGGCGAGGAGTTCGCTGCGCTCATGCGCATCGCGACCAAGCAGCACAAGTCTATTACGTTCAACGACCGCGATACGGTGGTGCTCTCGTCGTCCGTCATTCCGGGTAACGAGCTCTCCGTGCAGAAGCTGAAGGACAACCTTTTGCGCAGCGGCGTGAACCTGCTGCACTACCGCTCGAGCGACGTGCACTCGGGAGGCCACGCGCGCTCGGCAGAACTCGTGTGGATCAACAAGAAGGTCAACGCGAAGTTCTTCATGCCGGCGTACGGCTACTACTCGATGACCGCATCGCACGCGAAGGCGGTCGAGCAGGCTGGGCGCTCGAAGGACACCATCGTCATCGCCGACAATGGCACGGTGATAGACATCGTGGACGGCGAACGTCTCGACATCCACAAGCAGAAGGTGCCGTCTTCCCCGCTCATCGTGGATGGATTCTCCATCGGCGACATGCAGGAGGTCGTCATCCGCGATCGCCAAATGCTCGCGAAGGACGGCATGTTCGTGGTCATCGCGACCGTGAACCTGAAGACCGGCAAGCTCCGGAAGTCTCCGGACATCATTAGCCGCGGATTCGTGTACCTGCGCGAAAGCCAGGACATGCTTAACCAGGCGCGGCTTCTCATCAAGAAGACGGTGGAGGACTCGACCCAGGGCATGAACCCTATCGACCTCGACTACGTGAAGAACACGCTCAGCGATACGCTCGCAGGGTTCCTCTTCACCCGCACCAACAAGGCTCCGATGGTGATTCCTGTATTGATCGGGGTGTAAGCGCTAAACGTAAAACGCCGCCGAGTATAACCTCGGCGGCGTTTTGCATTTGCATCACACTAAAAACACTTACTCAGAGTCGGGAATGCACACACGCCCTCCGCCATATCCCCCCGGATTCGGGTCAAGGGTGATGCAGCCGTACCCCACAGGACATTCGCTATTGGGACCGCAGGATTTGTATTGCGAGCCGGTTTGCGCATCTTGTTCTGCACGCTGCTGCGACAAGGAGTAGAAGTAGTACCCCGCACCTACGACGACGAGCACGAGAACGGCGAGCAATATCTTCTCATGCAGTTGAAGCGTTCGGTTCATGCAGTTATTTAAGCACGCGCCGCCCTTTGGGCGGCGCGTTGCGTTTATGTGGCGCGTGTGGTGTTATATGGAGGAATCAACCTCGAGAGGACTGCTATGGATAGATTCGGGGTAAGGGGGTTCCTTACCAAAGAAAGTGCACGGGTCGCAAGACTCATGAATGACGCCAACACGCCGTATGTAGTGATTGGCCGCTATACCTATGCCTTCAGGGACAATTTCACCTCTTGGATGGCATACGCTGCGGCGCTCGCCGAAAGCGACATCGCGCGCAACACGCTGTCTGAGAATCTCCGCTGCGAGCTCGTCGACAATCATTCGGCGATGCTTCAGAAGTTCGCAGTGGACTCCAAGGCTCTGCTCCACTACAACATGCAGGCGGAGGTCGAGCAGGAGGCGAATGCGATAACGGAGCTGTTCAGGGATCCGATCCACGGAGGCTTCTACGGAACCGCGGTGTGCGCGATTCTCGAAAACACCTCGCCGGTCTTCATCCCTGAACTCGCGCGTATGGCCAAACAAGTCGGCTGTCAGGACTTCACGTACACCGACGTCCACGGCGCAGCCGACCAAAAGCACGCCAGTGCGCTCGAAGCCGCGCTCGTCGCCGAGTGCGCAATGGTTGAGTCGCACAAACTCGATCAATTGCTCACCGAAGCCGCCGACCGCACCTACGCACTGCTGCAAGCCACCTGGCACTAGCCGCCACGGCGGAACGAATGACGAAAGTCGTTCGTTCCCACCGGGCGGCTTTCGTTATACAAAAAGGCCGCCTTGGGGGCGGCCTCATTGCATTGTCGTTATTGACGACCTGCTATTCCTGATCGCTCGATACTGATAAGCGGGATCTCTTTGAACATCTGCTCTTCGGGCATGAGCGAAATGGCGAGCCGACGATCTTCAAGAGCACCGCGCGAAGCATATCCTTCGACGCGGACGCCTACGAATCGGGTCTCGCAGATTAGGCACTGTTCGCTGGCCTCACACGAGACATAAAAAGGGTTTCCGTCGATCGAAATTTTGATTCTTCCGACCGAGGTACCGAATTCATTCCCGCAGGCAGGGCAGCAGTGTGATTCGGGCTCGTAGCAAGATTCGAACGAAAGCGCATGTGGCATCGGAACCTCCTCTTGTCCAAGATCAGTATAGCGCGATGCTACAATTCCCCTATCATGCGCCCACGGCTCACGCTCGCAGTTGGTAATTTCTTTGCGGTCGCGCATTTCTACCTCGTCATCTATATACTCACGCCGTACCTGGCGACATTCATGCCGGAAGAGTACACCGGCCTCGTGGTCTCGGCAGGCGCGCTCGGCACGCTCGCGCTCCTCCCCTATGCGCCGCGCGCGGTCGCGCGCATCGGCGGGCGGCGCCTCGCCATACTCCTTGCCGGGCTTGAGTGCATCGTGCTTTTCGCGCTCGCGCTCGCGCCGGTCGCGATCGTGGCGCTCCTCTTGGCTGCTATCGCGTGCGCCATCTCCCCCATCATCGCGTACTGCCTTGACCTCTTGCTTGAAGCCACGGTGCAGACTGAAGACTTCACTGGGCGCGTGCGCACCGCCTTCCTCACGAGTGGGAACGCTGCCCTCTTTCTCGCACCGCTCGTGATAGGGCTCGTGCTCGGTGCGGGAGACATGTACGAGCGCGTATTCCTCGCGGCCGCGGTCTCGCTCATCCCGCTCGTCATCCTCTTTTCTCTCCAGCGGCTCCCGGAGGGAGCACTCCCGCGACTCGTGCGCACATCGGAGTCTCTGCGCGCTGGGTTCCGCGACCCCGATGTGCGCTCTATATTCGTCGCGTTCTACCTACTCCAGTTCTTCTATTATTCGGCACCGCTCTATGTGCCGCTCTATCTGCATAGCGTGATCGGTATTCCTTGGAGTACGCTCGGCTGGGTGCTCGCTGTGGTACTCATACCGTTCGTGCTCATCGAATACCCAGCGGGGCTCGCCGCCGACCGCTGGCTCGGAGACCAGGAACTCATGCTCGCAGGATTCTTCATCGGCGGCCTCGGCGTCATACTTTTTGCATGGGTGACGGCAGCGACTCCGATTCTCGTCATTGTCGCGCTCCTTGCTGCCACGCGCGTGGGTGTCGGCCTTATGGAAGCGATGACCGAGGGTCACTTCTTCCGCAGGGTGACCGAGAAGGATGCCGGTATGGTGAGCGCGTTCAGGATGGGCCGGCCGTTCGCCGCGCTCACCGCGCCTATTGTGGCAAGTATCCTGCTCGCGCTCGGCGGGTACTGGTGGCTCTTTATGGGCTGCGGGCTCGTCGTAGCAGTGCTCGGGATGATAAGCGCGCTCGGTATCCGGGACGTCCGTTAGTCCGGAAGGGCGAATTTTCCCTTTTTAAGCACGATCATCCCCTCTTTGGTCAGGCTCGCGAGTGCGCCCTTCACCTGCTCTTCGCGCTCGCGCCCGAGGAGCGTGGTGAGTTTCTTTGATGGGAGAGGCCCTGCAGCGAGTGCGCGGAGCACGGCGCCACGCGCTTGGCGGAATGACCCGTCGAACTTGGCCTGCTTCGCGTACCCCTTCACCCTTGCATTGGTCTTCACCCCGGCATGTTTAAGCGCGGCACCGTAGTCCATAAGCGCCCAGTTCCACTCGCGCGCGCTATAGTTTTCCTTTGCCGCGGGCGCGGCAGCCTTGAGTGCCTTTTCTATTTCTCGATCTGAAACTTTTTTCTTGCGCGGAAAGAAATGCTGCATGACGACCGTACGTATGTTGGTCTCGATGAGAATATCGTGGGTGTTGTATGCGAACGCAGCGACGGCTCGCGCCGTGTACGGGCCCACGCCCGGGAGCTGTTCCAATTCTGCTGCAGACTTCGGGAACTCCCCGCCATACTCTTTCACCACCGTCTTCGCTGCTTCGTGGAGCATCTTCGCGCGGCGGTTGTAGCCGAGCCCTTGCCACGCGGTGAGGACTTTCCCGAGCGTTGCAGCCGCGAGCGCACCTACGTCTGGGAATTCGTCGATGAAATCTTCGTAGTACGGAATCACACGCTCCACCTGCGTCTGCTGCAGCATCACTTCGCTCACGAGGATCTTGTAGGGGTCGCGCGTCTTCCGCCACGGCAGGCTATGTCTGCCGTATTTCTTGTAGTACTCCCAGACTGCGCCCCTAAAGCTCGTAGATGACATCCTTGCGTTCCACAACCACCTTCCACCCGCGCTTACGCGCGTGGTCGAGCAGCTTCTGATTCGGGTTGAACGCAATCGGCGTCTCTACCATCTCGAGCATAGGGATGTCGCTCTCGGTGTCACCGACGCCGATAGAGCCCTCGAGGGTCAGTTCTTCCTTGCGAATAGCGCGCGTGAGTATCGCGGCTTTGTTACGCATCATGTCCTCGTCCTGGATGGTTCCGGTGAAATTGCCGGATGGGCCGGTCTCGTACCAGAATCCGTATGTCTTATCGAACCCTGCCTCGAACCCGAATCCTTCTGCGATGAACCGCGGCGAGTGCGAGATGGCGAGCAAGAAATATCCCTGCTTCTTCAGATCCTTGATGAGGTCGCGTGTGTACCGGTATACGCGATCTTTCTTTTCTTCTATTACTTCCCCAGCAGCGTTCGCCACGTCTTCGAATGGTACGCCCTTGAGCTGCTTGCCGAATACGCCGACCGCGTTCATGACGTACGTCTGGTAGTCGCCCTTCCGGTCGAGCCACTTCACGCGTGCATCCTCATATGCGTCGCGAGTCTCCTTCGGGAATATGCCGTTCTCGATGAGCTTGTCCACCAGGTCGAGAAACAGCGACCAGCGGAACACCGTCCCGTCGATGTCGAATACGGCTACGGGTCTCTTCTCCATACCCCTATGGTACCCCGCCTCGGGGCCAAATAGAACTATTGGACAAGGGGCTTTTTCTGGGTCTTTCTGCCTATAAAAGCGAGTAAGAACGTGAGACCGTTGACGGCAACCAAGTAGCCGGGAAACAGCAGATTGGCCGCGTTGAACTCCGTATTGGATGCTACGGCGAGGACAGCGGCCACGGTCGTGAACGCCCAGCCGGTCGGATTCTCTGACCATGCATCGACATATGATTTGCGCAGTGTGGGCAGTGCGGCGAGTGCATCAGCGAGCACTGAGAATACGAGCGCGAGTATCGCGTTGCCCGTCACCTGCCACGCGACGATCGCGACGATACCGAGCAGGCCGCACACGACGTCGAAGGCATTCCATTCCCGGTACCCATAGCCAGCAATTGAGAGCACAAATACGATAACTATCGTGATGCCGTCGACGATAACGAAGACGATCGACCAGGATGCTCCTTCATGGAACTGCGCGGCTATCGCGATGAGCTGGATGAAGAGCCAGAGACCCCAGGTGATTACATTCGGCCTTGTGGTGCCATGAAAAATATCCCTGACATAGGGAATCACCGAAGCAAAGCTGATGAGGCCTGCGACTGCTGCGAGCGCGACATGCCAATCCATATCTGAATACTAGCGTGCTTTGGGCCAACGGGTGGCAGCAGGAGGCCAGAGCTTGGTGAGGGGGTGCTGAGTGCAGTCGTGGGGCCGAGCTGGACAGATGTAGCGGCCGTAGAGGACGAAGCCGTTATTCACGTATTTCCAGTCTTTCTTCGGGATCATTGCTTCCAGGTCCTTCGAGATTTTAGTGAGGTCGGTCTGGTCCGTGAGGTCGAACCGGATGGCGAACCGCTTCACGTGCGTGTCGGTCGGAATGCCTTCATGGATGCCGTAGAGCTCCCCCATGACCACGTGCGCCGTTTTGTACGCGATGCCGGGGAGCCTCACCAGTTCTGCTTCTGTTTTGGGCACCTTCCCACCGAAGTCATCGCGGACTTTACGTGCGGACGCGATGATGGCCTTCGCCTTATTGCGGAAGAAACTGACGGAAGATATTTCCTTCATGAAGGTCGCGAGTGTCGCACCTGCGAAATCATCGACGGTTTTGTATTTCTTGAAAAGCGTCTCGGTGACCTTGTTCACTTGCTTGTCGGTCGTCTGTGCGGAGAGCATCACCGCGACCACGAGCTGGAACGAGGTCTTGTAGTGGAGTTCGGTCTTGGGCTCGGGATACATCTTCTTCAGTTTCGCGACGATCCTGCGCGCGCGCTTCTCTCGCTCCTTATTCACTCCGGGCTTCATGCCGAGCATTATACGCAAAAGCGGCCCCGTTTGAAACGAAGCCGCTTTTTACCATAGATAGCCGAGCGAGATTATCTTCTCTTCGGGCGAAAGAACAATAAGCACCGAAGAATCGCGGACGAGTATGCCTCCCGTCCTATACATCCGATAGATCTGCCCAGTGCGCTCTTTCACGTACTCAGTGACGTTTTTGTCGCGTCGCGCACGCGCCTGCCTTTTCAGGATAAAGTATCCCTCTTGGAGTTCTGCGAGCTTCATCTGGTGCCCTCCCTTCTCTCTTCTATGTACTCCTTAAACGCGAATTATTCAATGTTGAGGACGTCCTCGTCCCGGGGGAACGCAAAGCGGTAGAACAGCGAGACGAGCGTACCGCACGCGGCAGCGAGGAGGATGAAGGTGACGAGCCAGCCGATCACCGGCACGAGAGAGACTATTGAAATAGCGAGCATGCCGAACACCGCGTCGCGCCACAGGAACAGCGGTCGCTTCACGACGGTGCGCGCAAGCGCGCTCCCGGCGATCACGGCAGCGTAGAGGTAGGAAAGCAGTATGAGAAGCAGATATGCAGCGCCGAGTACGAACGCGATAGCAGCGCCCGCAAACGATGCCAAAAGAAGCAGGATGAACACCGGCGTCGCGACCATGACCCCGAACCCAAGCAACGTGAGCAGTATGAAGCGGCTCGAAGAACGCGGGAGCGCGCGGTCGACAACCGCCTGCGCGAGCCGTGGGAAGAGGCCGCCGATGAGTCCGGCTGCGATGATGGCCGCGAGC
>Ga0070681_10000130_pt1 | contig 56536 bp, 63 predicted proteins | sample KBSC83BmetaG_FD_65650 | JGI IMG/M metagenome (GOLD analysis project Ga0070681, IMG submission 65650) | Corn rhizosphere microbial communities from Kellogg Biological Station, Michigan, USA - KBS C8-3B metaG | ecosystem: Host-associated > Plants > Roots > Rhizosphere | place: USA: Michigan...
CAGGATGCACGCTGCCGTGAACCCGATCAGGACACTGCCGGCGCCGGCGAGGGAGAACGTCGGGCGCTCGGGTGTCACCGGTCCGGAATATAGCACCGCTTGTGACATCTGTTTTCCCGATTTGAAGCGGCGCTAGGGTTGGGTTCGTGACACGGCGCCGGCTCGTCCTCCTGCACGGCAGCGTGACCAACGCAGCGCTCTCGTGGGGCGGCCAGGCAGCCCTCGCCGAGACGTTCGAGCTCGTGCTGCTGAACCGGCCGGGGTTCCCGCCGGGCCCGCCGGTGAAGCGCGTCGACTTCGATTCCGACGCGCTGTGGCTGCAGGGCGTGGTGCAGCCGGGCGACCACCTCGTCGGCCATTCGTACGGCGGCGTCGTAGCGCTGCTCGCCGCACCTCGTCTGCCTCTCGTGTCGTTGACGGTGATCGAGCCGCCGGCGTTCAGCGTCGCGCGTGGCGATCCCGCAGTCGAACGTTGGCTGGAGGTGGCGGCCGAACTGCCGCGCGACTCCGTGCGCGCGTACCTCGAAGCGTTCCTACCGCACGTCGGCGCAGCCTTCCCGCTGCCCGACCCGCTGCCGCCCGAGCTCCGGCAGGGGGCCGAGGCGTTCTACTCCGAGCGAAGGCCGGACGAGGCCGCGATCCCGCTCGGGCCGCTCCCCTATCCCGTGCTCGTCGTCACCGGTGACCACGAGCCGGCGTTCGAAGCGGTGGCGGACGTGCTCTGTGCGCGTCTCGGTGCGGAACGGCTCGTGCTACCGGGCGCAGGTCACGCCGTGCAGCGCGCGCCGGGCTTCAACGAGGCGCTCACGCAGCGTCTCGCTCCGCCTCTTGGCGGCGCCGGCGTCGGGCACGCGGGCTCGCCAGGGTGACGATCTCGAGCACGTAGACGACGTAGAGCGAGAACGTGATCGCGAGCAGCCCGGCCGCTACGTCGATCGCGAGGTTCTTGAGGTTCCAGTCGCCGTGATGGTGCGGCGGGGCGAACCGGGTCGCGAGCGCCGCGAGGGCGAGAGTTCCGCACCACATCCAGAGATAGACGACGGCGCGGCGCTCCGAGAAGCCGATTCGCATGAAGCGGTGATGCAGGTGGCGCGCATCGGGCATGTAGATCGGCTGTCCGCTCTTCAGCCGTTTCGCGACGACGAACGACGTGTCGAGCACCGGGACCGCGAGCACGAGCAGCGGTAGCACGAGGGTCGCCAACGCCGCGGTCTTCAAGAGGCCTTGGACGGAGACGGTCGCGAGCGTGTAGCCGAGGAGCAGGGCGCCCGAGTCGCCCATGAAGATCCGTGCGGGATAGAAGTTGTGGCGAAGGAAGCCGAGACACGCGCCGCAGACGATCGCTGCGAGCACAGCGGGGGCGACACGACCGTAGTCGAGCTCGATCACGCAGAACGTCGCGCCGGAGATTGCGCACACGCCGGCCGCAAGACCGTCGAGCCCGTCGAGGAAGTTGACCATGTTCATGACGGCGACGATCCCGATGACCGTGAGGGGAATGCCGATCCAGTGCGGCACCTGATGCACGCCGACGACCGGGAAGGTGAAGCGCTGGACGTAGACGCCGAACCCGGTCGGAATCGCGGCTGCGAGGAGCTGGCCCCCGAGCTTCTGCCACCACAGGAGGATGCGGAAGTCGTCGATCGCGCCGACGGTCGTCGCCACCGCGGCGCCGAGCACGATCCCTTTCATCGCACCGCTCAGCGGCAGGAATGCGACCGACGGGACGATCACACCGAGGAACATCGCGAGCCCGCCGAGCCGCGGCACCGACGGGCGGTCGCGCTCGCCCTCTGCGCGCCGGTCGACGAGGCGGAGATAGCGCGCGGCGCTTCCAACCGCGGGGGTGAGCAGCAGCACGATCACGAGCGCCGCGGCCGCGCCGTAGAGCACTTCGAGGTGGTCTGTCAGTTGTTCCCAGACCATCGCGACCTACTTCGTGCCGTAGAGCCGATCTCCCGCATCGCCGAGACCCGGGACGATGTACCCCTTCTCGTTCAGTCCGCGGTCGATCGCGGCGACCACGATCTGAACGTCCGGATGGTTCCGCTGGATGTTCTCGATGCCCTCCGGCGCGGCGATGATCGCGATCAGCCTGACGCTGGTCGCACCGGCGTCCTTCACGAGCTGCACGGCGTGCGCCGTCGAGTTCCCGGTCGCGAGCATCGGGTCGAGCAGGATCACGTCGCGGTCGGCGACGTCGGCGGGCAGCTTCACGTAGTACTCGACCGGCTGCAGCGTGTCCTCGTTCCGGTACAGCCCGATGAAGCCGACACGCGCGCCGGAGATCAGCGTCAGCACGCCGTCGAGCATCCCCAGCCCGGCGCGGAGGATCGGGCAGACGGCGACCTTCTTGCCCGAGATGCGCGGCATCGGCGTCACCTCGAGCGGCGTTTCGATGTCGACGTGCTCGATCGGGAAGTCCTTGGTGGCCTCGTACGTCAGGAGGAGCGTCACCTCCTCGACGAGCTTGCGGAAGTGGACGGTGGGCGTGTCCTTGTCGCGCAGGTACGAGAGCTTGTGCTGGACCAGCGGGTGCGTGACTTCGATCACCGGCATCGCGTGTGCGACTGTATCGCTCGATGCGCACGATCGGCGTCCTCGGCGGGATCACCTGGCACTCGGCTGCGGAGTACTACCGCCTGCTGAACTCGCTGGTCGCCGAGCGGACGGAGGGAGCGCACGCAGCCCGATGCGTCCTCATCAGCGTCGACATCGGCGAGATCGACCCTCTCATGCACGCCGGCCGGTGGGAGGACGCGGCCCAGCTCGTCGCAAAGGACGCTCAGGCGGTCGAGGCCGCGGGGGCGGACGTATTCGTGCTTGCGTGCAACTCCCTGCACACCGTGTGGGAGTCGATCGTCGGCGGGCTGTCCATCCCGACGATCCACATCGCCGACGCCGCAGCGGACGAGCTCGCCGGTCACTCGCGCGTGGCATTGCTCGGGACGCCGTGGACGATGGAGCTGCCGTTCTTCCGCGAGCACCTTGCAGAGCGCGGCTACGACGTCGTCGTGCCGGAGGCGGATGACCGCGAACGGCTTGGCCGCTCGGTCTTCGACGAGCTCTCACATGGAGTCGTCCGCGACGACACGCGCGCGTACTACGTCGAGCTGATCGAGCGGCTCGGTGTCGACGCGGTGGTCCTCGCGTGTACCGAGATGACCCTCCTGCGGTTGCAGGAGCTCGTCCACGTGCCGCTCGTCGACACCGCAGCCGCGCATGCGCGTGCAGCGGTCGACTACGCGCTGAACTCGGTGTAGCCGCGGAAGCCCGGATAGAGCGGCCGCTTGTCGCAGAGCGCGACGGCGCGGTCGCGGAGGGCTGCAACGTCTGATTCGTTGTGCAACGCGTCGACGATGATCGCCGCGACCTCGCGGAAGTCGTCGTCGTCGAAGCCACGCATCGTTGCCGCAGGGGTTCCCAGCCGAACGCCCGACGCGACCATCGGCGGCCGCTCGTCGAACGGGACGGTGTTGCGGTTCGCGGTCAGCTTGCACTCCTCGAGCCGCTCCTGTGCGGCGAGACCCGTCCACTCGGTGTTGCGCAGGTCGAGCTGCACGAGGTGTGTGTCGGTGCCGCCGGTGAGCACGTCGTGGCCGCCCTGCATCAACCCATCGGCAAGCGCGTCGGCGTTCGTCCTGATGCGGCGTTGGTACTCGCGAAACGCCTCGGTCATCGCGATCTGGAAGCAGACGGCTTTCGCGGCGACCGCGTGCATCAGCGGGCCGCCCTGCATGCCCGGGAAGTTCGCGCGGTCGAGCTTCGACGCGTGCTCTTCCCGGCAGAGCACGAAGCCGGCGCGCGGACCGGCGAGCGTCTTGTGGCTCGTCGAGGTGACGAAGTCGCTGTGCGGCACGGGGCTCGGATGCAGCCCGGCTGCGACGAGACCTGAGAAGTGCGCCATGTCGCACATCAGCAGCGCACCGACCTCGTCGGCGATCTCGCGGAAGCGATCCGCTTCGACGGTGCGCGGGTACGCAGAACCGCCGCAGACGATCAGTTTCGGCTGCACGTCTTTGGCGCGCGCGAGCACTTCGTCGTAGTCGACCTGCATCGTCTCGCGCGAGACGCCGTAGTGGTGGAACTCGTAGAGCTTCCCGGAGAAGTTGACCTTCAGCCCGTGCGTCAGGTGACCGCCGTGGTCGAGCGAAAGGCCTAGGACGCGGTCACCCGGTGAGAGGACCGCGAAGTAGACGGCCATGTTCGCCTGTGCTCCGGCGTGCGGCTGCACGTTCGCGTGCTCGGCGCCGAACAGCTCCTTCGCGCGCGAGCGGGCGAGCTCCTCGATCTCGTCGACGACCTCGCAGCCGCCGTAGTAGCGCTTGCCGGGGTAGCCCTCGGCGTACTTGTTCGTCGGCACCGACCCAACCGCCTCGAAGACCGACGGCCACGTGAAGTTCTCGGAGGCGATCAGCTCGATCTGCCCGCGCTGCCGGTCGAGCTCGCGGCCGAGCAGCTCGGCGATCTGCGGGTCGACCTCGGCGAGGCCGGCGGTGCGAAGCGCGTCGAATGTCTGCTGGGCGACAGCCACGCGGGGATCCTATGCGCGCAACCGGCGGAGGGCGTCGGACGCCGGGACAGCACCCTCGCGGAGGATTCTCGGCTCGTCCTGGGTGAAGTCGATGACCGTCGACGGCGTACCCGGCAGCGGCCCGAGATCGAGCTCCGCGCCGCAGCCGTCCCGGATTCTCTGCGGAACGTCGCCGAGCGTCGCGGGGTTCGGACCGCCGGGATCGTTGGCGCTCGTCGCGAGGACGATGCCGATTCTGGCGACGATCCGATGCGTCTCGTCCGGCAGGTCCGGAACGCGGACGCCGATCGGTCCGGGCTTCCCGCCGGTCAGCCAGGGGAAACGGCCGGACGGGTTCGGCACGACGAGGGTGTAGGGGCCGGGCAGCAGCTTGTCGAGTAGCGCCGCGTCGAGCTCGGGAACCGCTTCGAGCAGCGCCTCGATGGTTGGCGCGAGCACAGCCGTTGGCTGTGCGCGCGAGCGGCGCTTCAGCTCGTAGAGGCGGGTCACGGCGTCCTCGTCCGGCGCACTCACGAGGCCGTAGACGGTGTCGGTCGGGAGCAGGACCGGCAGGCCGGCTTCGAGCGCGGCTACTGGATCCATCGTCCCTCGACGATCCGGTCGCGGCCAGCGAGGTCCTGCGAGACATGCACGTCCGCGAAGCCCGCCCGTTGGAGCTCGGCGGCAATGCCCTGCGCGCGCGCTTCGTGCACCTCGAGCACGAGCCAGCCGAACCGAGCGGTCTCGATCAGCCGCTGCGTCTGGCCGCGGTCGACGAGCGCGTCCTGGGGTTCATAGGCCAGCTCCGGCTCGAGCGCTTCCAGCTCGTTCTCGGCGACGTAGGGCGGGTTCGACACGACGAGGTCGAACGGACCCGGGAGGCCCTCCAGAAGATCCGTCTCGACGAGCTCGATCTCGAGCGCGTTCTCCCGCGCGTTCTCCGCGGCGAGCGCCAGCGCATCGGCCGATCGATCGGTTGCCGTCACGTGCGCGTCCGGGCGCTCATGCTTGAGGGCGAGCGCGATCGCACCGGTGCCGGTTCCGACGTCGACGATCCGCGGCTCGGACGTTCCGTCGAGCAGCACGAGGCAGCGTTCGACGACGACCTCGGTCTCGGGCCGTGGCACGAGCGCCCGTTTATCGGTCTTCAGCGTCAGACGGCAGAAGTCCCAATCGCCGAGCACGTAGGCGAGCGGTTCGCGTTCGCCGCGACGCCGCACGAGGTCGCGCGCCCGCGTGCGTTCCGCCTCCGTCACCGGCCGGTCGTGCTGGGTGTAGAGCTCGATCCGCTGCAGCTCGAGCGCATGCGCGAGCAGGAGCTCGGCGTCAACGCGTGGCGTGTCGATCCCGCGCGCCGTCAGGTACTCGACCGTGCCGTTCAGGACCTCGGCGAGGGTCAACCTTCGAGCGCGCGGCGCCGCTCTTCCGACGTCAGCGCCTCGGTGTACTCGTCGAGATCGCCCTGGAGCACTTGGTCGAGGCGGTGCGTCGTCAGCTTGATGCGGTGGTCGGTGACGCGGTTCTCGGGAAAGTTGTAGGTGCGGATCTTCTCGGCACGCGCACCGGTACCGACCTGCGCGCTCCGCGCGGCGGCCTGCTCCGCCGCCCGGCGCTCACGTTCTGCTTCGTAGATCCGGGCGCGCAGCACACGCATTGCCTTTTCGCGGTTCTGAAGCTGTGAACGCTCGTCCTGCATCGCGACGACGATGCCGGTCGGGAGGTGCGTGATCCGCACCGCCGAGTCGGTGGTGTTGACCGACTGGCCGCCGGGGCCGGATGAGCGATACACGTCGATCTTCAGGTCGTTCTCGTCGATCTCGACATCGACGTCTTCGGCCTCCGGCATGACCGCGACCGTCGCCGTCGACGTGTGGATCCGTCCGGCGGACTCGGTTGCGGGGACCCGCTGAACGCGATGCGTGCCGCCTTCGAACTTGAACACCGAGTACGCGCCGTCGCCCTTGATCGCGAACACGGCTTCCTTGAGCCCGCCACCGTCGTTCGGCGCGGACTCGAGCTGCTCGATCTTGAAGCCGCGCCGCTCCGCGTACCGCTGCAACATCCGCTGCAATTCGTCGGCCCAGAGCCCCGCTTCGTCGCCGCCGACGCCTTGTCGTACCTCGATGATCACGTCCTTGTCGTCGGCCGGGTCGCGCTCGGCGAGAGCCAGCTTCAGCTCCTCCTCGAGCCGCGCGATGTCGCCCTCGTAGTCGCCGACCATCTCCGCGAGCTCGGCGTCACCGCGGGCCGCGGCAAGGTCCGCCTGCGCCTGCCGCCACTGCTGCGCAAGCGCATACGGACCCTCGAGCTGCTTGAGGCGCCGGCCGACCTCTGCCGCCTCACGGTGGTCGTTGTAGACGGCCGGGTCCGACATGCGGTCCCGCGTCTCGGTGTAAGAGCGTTCGAGCTCCGTGATCAGGTTGTCGAGTGCGGCCATAGCCGCCCACGGTAGCTCGTTAGGCGAGCGAAGCTTCGAGCGTCACGTCGGGAATGCCGGCGAGCGCTTTCGAGACCGGGCAGTTCTCCTTCGCGGCCTCGGCCTCGGCCTTGAACGCGGACTCGTCCATCCCGGACACGGTGCCTCGAACGGACAGCACGCCCTTTGTGATCCCCTCGCCTGGTTGGAACGTGACCCGTGCGGACGTCTCGAGCTTCTCGGGCGGATTCCCACCCCTCGCGAGGCGGCCTGACAGGGACATCGCGAAGCAGCTGGCCCAGGCAGACGCGATCAGCTCCTCGGGGCTCGTCTTCCCGTTCGGTTCCTCCGAGCGCGACGCCCACGAGACGTCGAGTGGCCCGAAGGCACCGCTCGGCGCTTCTTCGATCGTGCCGCTGCCGTTCATCAGGTCGCCCTGCCACACCACGCTCGCTTTGCGCTCCGTTGCCATCAGGCCATCACCTCCACTCGCCGGTCCGCCGGCTGGAGCCGGCCTTCAAGCTCGAGAACTTCCCGCAGCGCGCGGATCGACACCTCGAGCTGGTCGAGCGACGGCTCGCGGGTCGTGAGACGCTGGAGCCAGAGGCCGGGCGAGAGCAGCGTCATCAGCACTCGGTTGTCGGAGTGGCGGCCGGCGAACCGGATCAGCTCGTAGGCGATCCCTGCGATCACGGGCAGCAGCACGATGCGGCTGACGATCAGCCAGTACCAAACGGGGCGACCTAGCAGCGCGTAGACGAAGACGCTGACGACCATCACCCACAGCAGGAATGCGGTACCGCAGCGCGGATGGATCAGCGAGTAGCGCTGCGCGATCTCCGGCGTGAGCTCCTCCCCCGCCTCGTAGGCATTGATCGCCTTGTGCTCGGCGGCGTGGTACTGGAAGACCCGCCGGAGCGACGGGATGAACGACAGGATCGTCAGGTAGAGCACGAAGACGGTCACGCGGATCGCGCCTTCGACGAGCACGAACCAGCCGCCGCTCGAGATCGGCAGCAGATCGGTGATCAGCGCCGGGCCGACCTTGAAGATCATCACCGCAAACCCGATCGCGACGAGGAAGGCGAACGCGAGCGCCCACCGCCCGAGCTCGACCGGCTCGCCGTCGCCGTCGGTCTCCTCCTGCGCGGCGTAGTTCGCCGAGACGCTGAGGGCGCGGAACCCGATCGAGAGGCTCTCACCGAGCGCGACGACGCCACGGACGACCGGGAGGCGGAGCGCCCAGTGGCGCGCCATCAGTGGATCGATCGATTTCGCAACGTGCGCGATCTCGCCGTCGGGCTTGCGGACTGCGACGGCCCAGTTGCGCGGGCCGCGCATCATCACGCCCTCGAGGACGGCCTGACCCCCGATGTTCGAAGCCATGGTTCCCTACGCCGACGCGCGCTGTGCGCGCTCGGCCTTCTCGAGCCGGCGCTGGAAGCGCTCCACCCGACCGCCCGTATCGACGAGCTTCTGCTTGCCCGTGTAGAACGGGTGGCAGTTCGAGCAGATCTCGACGTGCAGTTCGGCCTTCGTGGAACGCGTCGTGAACGTGTTCCCGCAACCGCAGTGCACGGTCGTGAGCTGATACTCGGGATGAATGTCGGCCTTCATGGCCGGGCCAGGATAGCAGCGGCCGTTTGCCCGGCGACGTTGCCGCCAGACACGAGAATTACAGGGTTTTTCGCCTCGACCTTGCCCGCGAGCCATGCCGCGGTCGCGACCGCACCAGCGGGCTCGCACGCCAGTTTTGCGCGCTCGTAGAGGAAGCGGAACGCATGCTCGATCTCGCCCTCGGTCACGAGCACGCGCTCGAGGTCTTTGCAGGTCTCGGTGGCGATGCGGCCGGCGAACGGCGCGCTCAGCCCGTCGGCGATGCTCTTGGGGGTGACCGGCACGGGCTCGCCGGCTGCGATCGCGCTGTGAAATGCGGTGCTCTGGTCAGGCTCGACGGCGATCACACGGACGCGGTCGCCGATCGCTGCCTGGATGCCGCCGATCAACCCACCGCCGCCGACCGGGACGATCACGGCGTCGGCGTCAGGCGCGTCGTCTTCGATCTCGAGCCCGACAGTGCCCTGGCCGGCGAGCACGAGCGGGTCGTCGAAGGGGTGTACGAGCGTTCGGCCGGTCTCTTCGATGAGCGTGTCGAGCCGTGCGAACGCGTCTCCGGGGCCGGACGCCCCGAGGTCGACGGCAGCGCCGTACCCGCGGGTGGCGGCGATCTTCTGCGCGGACGCTCCGTCCCACATGACGACGAGCGCGTCGATCCCTTCGGCTGCAGCGCCGAAAGCGACCGCCTGAGCGTGGTTGCCGGCGCTGATCGCGATCACCCCACGCGCCTTCTCGTCGTCACTCAGGCTGCTGATCTTGTTCAGCGCGCCGCGCACCTTGAACGAGCCGGTGCGCTGGAAGAGCTCGCATTTGAGGCGGGCGCCCATCGTGCGGTTGCCGAGCAGCGGCGTTCGCGGCAGCCGACCGGCAATCGCCTCGCGCGCGCGCAGGACGTCGTCGCGCGTCGGTGCGGTGACGAGATCAGGCACGCCGTTGCCGATCGGCTTCGAAGAGCAGCACGGCTGCGGCGGCGCTCGCGTTGAGCGAGTCGGCGGCGCCTGAGTGCATCGGGATCTCGACGTTCACGTCCGCGAGGTTACGCCAAGCCTCGGGGAGGCCGTCGTCTTCTGCACCGATCAGAAAGGCGGTGGGGCCGGTGTAGTCCGCGTCGGTGTGCGTGCTCTGAGCGCCGACCGTCGCGGCGACCTTCTGGTGCGGCAGCGCGGCGACCTCGTCGGCAGTCACCGACACGATCGGCAGCGAGAACACGGCTCCGGTCGACGCGCGAATCGCATTCGGGTTCCACGGGTCGCACTCCGCGTCGCCGACGAGGATCGCCTCGGCACCGGCCGCGTCGGCCGTGCGCGCCATCGCGCCGAGGTTGCCCGGCTTCTCGATCCCGACCGCGACGAGGAGGAGTGTGCTGCCGTCGGGGAGTGTGCGTTGCGGGATCTCGACGACGGCGATCACCCCTTCCGGTTCGGCGCGGTAGCTCATCTTCCGCAGCACGCGTTCGTCCACCTCTTCGCCGTCGTCCCAAGCGATCAACGCGGGCGCGAAGAAGGTCGCGGCAATCGTGAGCCCAGCCGCCCGAGCGCGCCGAACCTCGCGTGGTCCTTCAGCCACAAAGAGCCCAGCCGCCCGCCGAGCGCGCCCTTTCCGCAGCCGAACGACCTCCTTGACGCGCGGATTGTCGACCGAAGTGATCACGGACAGGCCGAATCTAGCCGCGTCTGGTGCCAGGCACCGTGACGCAATCGCCACGGCTTTGAGCCAATACGGCGCCAGACCGGATTTCCCGGTCGGCCTGCGCGTACCGTCGAAGCATGGGCCGAAGTCAGCGGAATGAGAATCCTGGCTTCCATCACGTCGTGACGCGAGGGAACAATAAGCAGGAGATCTACCTTGAAGATGTCGACCGGACGCTCTTCTGCCTGACCCTGGAACGCGTCAGAAAACGGTACGCGTGGGACGTGCTCGCCTACGTCCTCATGAGCAACCACTACCACCTTCTTCTACGCATCGGTGAGCGTGGGCTCTCCGACGGAATGCATGACCTCAATCATTCATACGCGATTACGTTCAACACGCGGCACGGTCGGATCAACCACCTCTTCGGAAAGCGATTTTGGAATCGGGAGCTGACGACGGATGCGTCGTTGCAGGCCGCTGCTCGATACATCGTGCAAAACCCGTGCCGCGCGGGGCTCGTCACCGAGCTCTCGACTTACCCCTGGTCGAGTTACAACGCGACATTGGGACTCGAGTTCCCTCACATCGCGCTTGATCGAGATTCTCTGCTCCGGTTCTTCGGCTCGACGCCGGGCGAGTCCCTGATCACTTACGAGCGCTTCTGCGCGGACGTGCCCTGCTAGCCGCGATCGAGTGGACGCGTCCGGTGCCAGGCACCGTGACGTGCGCCGCCCTCCCGAGTCACGTAACTGTGTACTCGGGGCCGCTGCCGCCCTCTGGTGGGGTTAGGCGGCCGCCTTTGGCTGTTATTGCGCCGCACTGGACGCAGTTCGACGGGGCGAGTTTGACGGTGACCGTGCCGTCGCCGTCCGCCTCGCCAACCTCATAGACCTGCGCCGGGCACATGTGCGCCCACAGCTCCGCCAGCTCGCGCGGCACTTTCTCCTGAATACGAATGTGATTCGGCTGGTCGTCGCGCGTTCGATTGCCCGACGCAAAAACGCTCGAGAGCTTGTCGAACACCAGCTTCCCGTCCGCGGCGGGGTACGACCCCGCGCGATCGGTGCTGATCAGCGACTGGTCGGCGTCCCGCTCCGTCGGCGCATCGCCCGGCGGGAACCGACCCTTCGACGCCGTCATCGCGCCCGCGAGCGCACCGCCGACGTAGAAACCACGCCCGAATGCTTGTCGCATGTTCCTCACCTCGCGTAGATCGCGCCAGATGAACGACTCGCGCAACGACCCGTCGTACGATGCGAGCGCCAATCGCATCGACGCGCCGCGCGCCAGCGTCCTCCACGCCGCCTCGGCCGCGAGCCGACCCGACTCGACGGCGTAGTGGATCCCCTTGAGGGCAGGAACGTTGACGAGCCCGACACCATCGCCGCACAACAACAGCCCCGGCGCATGGAACCGCGACGGCAGCGCGACAAAACCGCCCTCCGGAATCGTCTTGGCGCCCCACTGCACGCGTTCGCCACCGTCGAGGATCCGCTTGACGCGCGGATGCGTCTTCAGCTCCTGCAGCAGGTCGTGCACCGACAGCTCCGTGTCGCGGTAGTCGAGGCCGACGACCATTCCGATCGTGACCATGTCGTCGCCCATCGGATAGATGAACGACCCTCCGAACTCGCGGAACTTCTTCGCCGGACGAAGAGGCCACCCCATCGTGTGGATCACATGGTCGAGCGGCTTCGCGACCTTCCACACCTCCTTCACCCCGAGCGCCCAGACCTGCGGGTTCTCGCCTCGCAGACCGAACCGCTCGAACGCTGCACCGGTCAGGTGCCCCTGCGTCCCCTCAGCAAGGATTGTCACGCGCGCCGCGATGTCGGAGCCGGGCTCGAAGTTCCCAAGCTCCTCCCCGCGCCGGCCGCGGCCGCGATCGCCGGTCCGCACGCCAACCACCCGGCCGCCGTCGACGAGCAGCCGCTCGCCCGACGTCTCGGGCAGGATCGTCACGCCGAGCTCCTCCGCCTCCTCGGCCAACCAGCGGCCGAGCCGCGACAACGAGGCGACGTAGTTGCGGTGGTTGATCATCGTCGGCGGCGTCGGGATCCGAACTGCACGGTGCTTCGTCAGGAACAAGACCGACTCGCCGTGCACCTCGCCGTAGAACGGCATCTCGTCGATCCGCTTCCGACCCTTGAACAGTCGCTGCAAACCGCGCGGATTCACTACCGCGCCGGAGAGAAGATGCGCGCCAGGCGCCTTTCCCTTCTCGAGCACAGCGACGGGCACCTCGCCGAGCCGCTCGGCCGTCGCCGGATCCTCTTCCATCAGCTGTCCAAGCCGGATCGCCGCTGCGAGACCTGCCGGGCCGGCGCCGACGATCAGGAACCCGACCTCGATGCGCTCGTCGACAGGATCCGTCGGCGGCGCGATCGCGTCGGACGTGGACCACGGCGGCGGGAACTCCGACGGGCGAATGCTCACGACTTACGGCTGCGAACGAGCTCGGTCAGCTTGGGGACGATCTCGTGCAGATCTCCGACGACCCCCAAGTCCGCGTACTCGAAGATCGGTGCATTCGGGTCCTTGTTGATCGCGACGATTACGCTCGACCCCTGCATGCCGACCTTGTGCTGGATCGCGCCGGAGATGCCGAGCGCGACGTACAGCTTCGGCGACACGGTCTTCCCTGTCTGACCGACCTGCGCCGAGTACGGGTACCAACCCGCGTCGACCACCGCGCGTGTCGCGGCGACCGCGCCGCCAAGCGCCCGCGCCAGATCTTCAGCCAGCGCGAACTTCTCGGGCTCGCCGAGCCCGCGACCGCCGGCAACGATGATCTCGGCGTCCTCGATCGACGGCCCTTGCTGCTCGGCGTGGGCCTGCTCGACCATCTCCGCCGCCGTGGAGAAGTCTTCGAGCTCGACACCCGCGTCGCGAACGTCGGAAACACCCGACAGCGCTTCCGCGTCGAGCGCACCCGCACGGAAGATGCCGATCCGCACCGGAGTCGACCAGCCGACATCGACGACGACCGTGTCCTGAAGCGCCGGGGCGCGGCCGGTCTCGCCGTCGAAATCGACGAGGCCCCAGTTGAGGCCCGAACCGAGTCGCGCCGCCAGGCCCGCGGCGATGTCAGCGGCAAGCACCGACTGCGCGAACAGCACGGTGTCGTACCCCTCGTCGCGCACGAGCTTCGCGAGCACATCCACGCGCGGCTGCGGGAGCGGAGCAGCGAGACGCGCGTCCTCGGCGACCCACACACTCGCGCCGACGCTCTCACCGACCGCGCGGACATCGGCGCCGATGATCGCGCCGGCGAACTCACCGCCGATCTGCGACGCCTTCGCGAGCACGCCGAGCGACCCCTTCTGCACCGCACCGTCGTGATGCTCGAGGAACACGAGTGTCTTCGCCATCAGACGAGCCTCTTCTCGGCGAGGAACTCGACGATGCGATCGGCGGCGCTGCCGTCGTCCTCGAACTTCTGCGCCTCACCGCGCGGCGGCGGCGGATTCAGCGCGACCACCGTCGTGCCCGGGCCGGCTGCCTCCGACGCACCCAGCGTCTCCTGCGGCTTCTTCTTCGCGCCCATGATCCCCTTGAGCGACGGATAACGCGGCGTGTTGATCGCATCCGAGACCGCGACGATCGCAGGCATCGGCGCACGGATCGTGTCGTAGCCGAACTCGGTCTGGCGCTTGCCGGTGAGTGACCCGTCGCCGACCGTCAGCTCGGACACCTGTGAGACGACCGGATACCGCAGCTTCTCCGCTACTGCTGCCCAGAGGCAGGCTCCCCCACCGTCCGCCGACTGCTGGCCGAAGAGCACGAGATCCGCACCTTCTTTCTGCAGCGCGCCGGCCAGCGCGACGGCCGTCTCCAGCACATCAGAGTTCTCGAGCGCCGAATCCGTGATCAACACCGCCCGATCCGCACCCATTGCAAGCGCTTTCCGGAGCGCGTCCATTGCCTTCTCGGGGCCCATAGAGACGACGACAACCTCGCCCTCGCCCGCAGCCTCCTTCAGCTTGAGCCCCTCCTCGACCGCGTATGTGTCGAAGTCGGAGATCGCGAGCTCTCCCGAGCGATCGAGCCGCATCGTCGCCGGATCGATGCGCCGACCGGCAGCGGCATCGGGCACGGCCTTCACGCAAACGGCGATCTTCATGCGGGCGGACTCTAGCGAGCGGTCGCGAGCGCGCTTTGGAGGAACTCGACGATCGCGCCGGTCGGAGCCCCGGGCCCGAACACCTCGGCGACGCCGCGCTCCTTGAGAGCGACTGCGTCGTCGGTCGGGACGGTTCCGCCGACGACGACGAGAACATCGTCGGCTCCCTCGGCGCGAAGCAAGTCGACGATGCGCGGGACAAGCGTCATGTGGGCGCCGGAGAGGATCGAGATGCCGACCGCGTCCGCGTCTTCCTGGATCACCGTCTCGACAATCTGCTCGGGCGTCTGATGGAGACCGGTGTAGATGACCTCCATCCCCGCGTCCCGAAGGGCGCGGGCGATGATCTTCGCGCCGCGGTCATGACCGTCGAGGCCCGGCTTCGCGACGACAACTCTGATCTTCCCTGCCACGGTTCGCCAGTATAGGAACGTGAAGCTCACGGTCGTCGGCTGCTCGCCCGCCTGGCCCAACCCCGGGCGCGCGCATTCGGGGTACCTGCTCTCGCACGAGGCAGGACGACTTCTCATCGACTGCGGACCGGGTGTCCTCTCGCGGCTCCGAGAAGCCGAAGACTGGCCGAACGTCGACGCGATCGCGATCACCCACATGCACATCGACCACTACGGCGATCTCGCCGCGTGGCTGTGGGGGCACCTGCACGTGCCGCCACCCGACACGCGGGCACCGAAGCTGTGGCTTCCCCCGGGGGGACGGGACGACCTTTACCACCTTGCATCTCGGTTCCATGAGGTGTTCGAGATCGAGGAATACGCGGACGCGACGCCGTTCAAAGCTGCCGGCTTCACCGTCGCGCCCGTGCGCGTTGCGCATTACACGCAGCCGACCTGGGGCTTCCGCATCGAAGGCGGAGGGAAGGTCGCTGCGTTCTCGTCCGATACCGGACCGACGCCGGCGCTCGCCGAGCTCGCCGCCGGCGCGGACGTCTTCCTCTGCGAAGCAACGCTCGACGAAGAAGAGCCGGGACCGCGCGGTCACCTCACCGCCGCCGAGGCCGCGGCGGCCGCGGCCGGCGCTCATCGCCTGCTGCTCGTGCACCGGCCGGCGGAGCTCTCGACGCCCGATGGCCTCGAGCTCGCGTACGACGGCCTCGAGCTAGAGCTTTAGAAGACCGGCGTCTCGCGCCACGTGCCCCACACCTCGCGGAACGCGTCGCACATCTCGCCCATCGTCACGTACGCCCGTGCGGCGTCGACGATCGGGTGCATCAGGTTGCGGTCGTCGCGCGCCGCGTCCTCCTTCAGGCGGGCAAGCGCGGCTTCGACCGCAGGCGAGTCGCGGCGTGCGCGGAGTGCTTGCACGCGCGCGATCTGCTTCGTCTCGAGAGCCGGATCGATCTTCAGAATCTCGAGCGGCTGCTCGGTCTCCAGCTCGTACCGGTTGACCCCGACGACGATACGTTGCTGGGCTTCGACCTCCGCCTGGTAGCGGAACGACGCCTCCGCGATCTCCTTTTGGAAGAAGTTGTCCTTGATCGCCGCGACGACGCCGCCGAGTCGCTCGATCTGCTCGAAGTAGTCGTACGCCTGGCGCTCGAGCTCATTCGTCAACGCCTCGACGTGGTAGCTGCCGCCGAGCGGATCGATCGTCGACACAACGCCCGTCTCGTGTGCGATCACCTGCTGCGTGCGCAGCGCGATGCGGACCGCATCCTCGGTCGGGAGCGCCAATGCCTCGTCGTAGCTGTTCGTGTGCAGCGACTGAGTGCCGCCGAGCACGGCGGCAAGCGCCTCGATGGCGGTGCGCACGATGTTGACCTCCGGCTGCTGCGCCGTGAGCGAGACGCCGGCCGTCTGCGTGTGGAACCGCATCAGCCACGACCGCGGGCTCTTCGCGCCGTAGCGCTCCCGCATCGTCCGCGCCCAGATGCGGCGGGCCGCGCGGTACTTCGCGATCTCCTCGAAGAAGTCGAGGTGCGCGTTGAAGAAGAAGGACAACCGCGGCGCGAACTCGTCGATCTCGAGACCGCGCTCGATCGCCCACTCGACGTAGGTGAAACCGTCCGCGAGCGTGAACGCGAGCTCCTGGGCCGCGTTCGAGCCCGCCTCTCTGATGTGGTACCCGGAGATCGAGATCGGATGCCAGAGCGGCATCTCGCGCGTGCAGAACTCGACCATGTCCGTGACGAGCCGCATCGACGGCTCGGGCGGGAAGATGTACTCCTTCTGCGCGATGTACTCCTTGAGGATGTCCGTCTGGATCGTCCCGCGAAGCCGCTCGCGCGCGACGCCCTGCTCTTCGCCGACGCACGCGTAGAAGGCGAGCAGGATCGCCGCCGGTGAGTTGATCGTCATCGACGTCGAGACGTCGCCGAGCGGAATCCCCGCGAACAGCGTCTCCATGTCCTCGAGCGAGTCGATCGCGACACCCTCACGCCCGACTTCGCCGAGCGACCGCTCGTGGTCCGAGTCGTAGCCCATCAATGTGGGCATGTCGAACGCCGTCGACAACCCGGTCTGGCCGTGGTCGAGCAGGTAGTGAAAGCGCGCGTTCGTCTCCTCAGCCGTGCCGAAGCCCGCGAACTGCCGCATCGTCCACAGCCGACCGCGGTACATCGACGGATAGACGCCGCGCGTGAACGGAAACGTGCCCGGATAGCCGAGATCGCGCTCGTAGTCGACGTGGACCGTGTCGGGCGTCTGGAGCGGCTCGTTCTCGATCCCCGAGATCGTCGAGAAGAGCTCGCCTTCCCGCTCGGGGACGGCGTCGTACAACTCGTCGCGCCACTCGCCGGTCGGCGTCTGCTTGCGCGGCTCCGTCGTCGCCATGTCCGAAGTTTGCCGGATGCTGCTCAGAGCGCGACCGAGAACGCCCTCCTTCCGCCGGCGATGCCAAGCGCTCGAACGACCAGCCGAGCTCGGCCGTGGAGGTGTTTCGGGAGCGGAAACTCGACGACTCCGCGTGCGCGCGGGAGCAGGTCCCGAGCCCGCGGCTGCAGCGTGGCGAGCCGGTGCGCCCGGCGCCACACCTCGGCCACGAGCACACCGCGACCGAGCCGCTCGGCCAGATTGCCGAGGTTCCGCACCCTGAGATCGAGTCGCCGCCCCCGAACGTGCAGCGCACCGAACTCGAGTCGCCGCCGGACGAGCCCAGGAACACGGACCTCGACCGGGACACCGATCCGCACCTGCACGCCGATGCCCGCACCACCCGCGCTGCGTGCGGAGAGAAGGACAAGCGCGGGACGATCCCCCGGGCTCTGGCCGGCAGTCGCGCGCGCACGCACGCGCACCGTCCCGACACCATCCGCAGCGACGACGAGTCGACGCGCGCTGACGACGAGAGACCGCGTCCCCGCCGAGACTGCGACGACCCGCGGAGCTCCGCGCAGATCGAGCGCAAGGCCGACCGCCCGAACCGTGAGCGACACAGAGGTGCGGGTGTGGTTCGCGACGTGCAGTGTCGCCGCGGTGCCCGCGACGACGGTCGTCCGGGCGGGCCACACGACCAGCCCGGCCCGGCGCGGTGCGCCGGCCGAAGCCGGCGCTGCCGTCGCCAGGCCGACAAGGCCGATCAACAACAGCCGGGTGATCAGCGAGGCACCACCGTGTACGTGACGGTCGCGGTGTACTGCCCCGCCGGAACGCTCGGCAGTGCGCTCGTGAAGCCGATCTTCGTCGGCCAAATGTCGCCGCCCGACGGAGCAGCCGCGGACGTCGAACCGATCGTGAGATCGGACGCGGGTGCGATCGGCAATGCGGTGAGCACCGTCGACGAGATGCCCGCCGCGAGGGTTCCGCCGGTCGGCGCCGACGCGGAAAGCCCGAGCGGAAGGTCGCGCGGTGAGAAAGCACTGCGGTGGGCCGTGAGCGTGTATCCCGCCGAGTCGTTCGACGTGACGGTGACGCTCTCGTTCACGGGCGGCGCAGTCGCGCCGGCGGCGAGACCGCCGAAGTCGAGCGTCGGCTGGCCGAGCGCGATCGCAATCACCGGCTGAATCTGCAAGCGAACCGACGCGCTGGCGAACACCGACGACGATCCGCCACCGCCCGAGCAGGGTGAAGCCGCTGCGGACGAGTTCGACGGCGCGGCAGCAATCGTCGCGAAGTCGTCGATGTTCGAATCGGTGTCGGTGCACCCGCCGCCGGCGCGCGCGATCGCATTGGTCGCGGACGGCGCCGGGGCCGCATCCGTTCCCTCGAAGTCCGTTGCGGTGCCGTAACCCACGAGATCGGCGACGCCGGCCGCGCTCGAGCACGAGCCCGCCGTCGCTCCACACGTGAGTGCCGTCGTGCTGTTGACGACTGCGACCTTGCCGCCGGTTGCGGCGAGGTTCGTCGTCCCGGTCGCGTCCGGCGTCGGTAGGGATGCTCCGTTCGTCCCACCCGACGCGAGTTGCACGAGGTACGACCGACCCGGCGCGACGGCGCCGGAGAGGGCGGTCGCCGACCACGACGTGCTTGCGGCCGATGCGTACTGCACCGTCCAGCCGGTCAGATCGACCGAGGAGGTGCCGCGGTTGAAGAGCTGGACGTAGTCGTTTGCGTAGGCAGCGCCGCTGTTTCCGCCAGACGCGTAGAGCTGTGTCACGACGAGCGAAGACGAGCCGCCCGCGTTCGCGGCGGACGACGCGCAGAAGAGCGCAATGACGAGAGGCAAGAGCAGCAACGAGCGATGGCGCATAGAGGTCTCCGATCCGGTGGCTGAAGGGGTCGCCATCCGGTGTACCGGCGCCTCGGCGCGACCGAAATCCCCCTGAACAGATCGGCGCGCACTTGGCACGCCTGCGTGACCGTTTCGTTACCGGTCGCCGCCGGGGAGCCACAAAGGCTCGTCCCCGCCCGCGTTGGCAGCGCGCGCGAGGATGAAGAGCAAGTCCGACAACCGATTCAGGTAGACGGGCACCAAGGGGTTGACCGGCCGCTCCGACGCAGCCCAGATCACGACACTCTCCGCGCGCCGGCACACGGCACGCGCGATGTGCAATCTCCCCGCCTCTTCACTGCCGCCGGGCAACACGAACGACCGGAGCTCCGGCAGCCCTGCGTTCGCGTCGTCGCAGTCCGCCTCCAGCCGGTCGATCGCCTCTTGTGAGATCCGCAAGCGATCGTCGTCGGCGGCAAACGGAACGGAGAGATCAGCGCCGAGATCGAAGAGCTCGTTCTGCACGCGCGCCAGCCGAGCGTCCGGCACCACCACCCGCACCCACCCGATCAGTGAGTTGAGCTCGTCGACGGCGCCGTACCCGCGGATCAACGGATCGAGCTTCGAGACGCGCGACCCGTCGCCGAGCGACGTCTGCCCGGCGTCCCCGCCACGCGTGTAGATCCGCGTCAGGCGGACGGGCTCATCGCGACGGCGTGGCAATGAGCTCCTGGCGGCCCAAGATGGAGCGGGCGATCACGAGACGCTGGATCTCGCTGGTGCCCTCGTAGATCTCCGTGATCTTGGCGTCGCGGTAGTAGCGCTCGACGGGAAACTCCTTGGTGTAGCCGTACCCGCCCAGCACCTGGATCGCCTCGGCAGTCTGGCGCCGCGCCATCTCGGACGCGTAGAGCTTCGCCTTCGCCCCGGCTTCGGTGTGCGGCCGTCCCTGGTCCTTCAGCCACGCTGCCCGCAGCACGAGGAGGCGCGCTGCGTCGAGCTCCATCGACATGTTCGCGAGCTTGTGCTGGATCGCCTGGTAGTCGGCGATGCGATGCCCGAACGTCTCGCGCTCGAGCGCGTAGCGGCGCGCAACGTCGTACGCGGCCTGCGCGATCCCAACTGCCTGCGCGGCGATCCCGATGCGGCCGCCGTCGAGCGTCGCCATCGCGATCCGAAAACCGTGATTGAGCTCACCGATCAACCGATCGCGGCGGACGACCGTATCGATTGCGATGTCGTTCGTCACCGACGAGTTCAGGCCGAGCTTCTCCTCGGTACGCGTGATCTCGACCTGCGATCCGTCGACGATGAACGCCGAGACACCACGCGCGGTCCGCGTCCCGGGATCGGTTCGCGCAAACAGGAGCAGCGGCCCGCCGAAGGCGGCATTCGTGATCCATTGCTTCGACCCGTGCACGTGCCAGCCGCTGTCGGTCTCGACGGCGGACGTGACGAGCGAACCGGCATCGGATCCGGCCCCCGGCTCGGTGAGCGCGAAACAGCCGATCTGCTCGCCGCGCGCGAGCGCCGGCACGAACTCGTCGATCTGCGCGCCGCTGCCGAACGCGAGAATCGGCAACGTGCATGCGCTCGTGTGCACAGCAAGGGTGACGCCGACTCCCGCGTCTGCACGCGAGAGCTCCTCGAGCACGAGGATGTACGACATGAAGTCCGCGCCGGCACCCCCGTGCTCCTCGGGCACACAGACGCCGAGCAGGCCCGGCTCGGCGAGCTTGCCGAGCAGCGCCCGCGGGAAGGCGTGTGCACGGTCCCACTCCGTCGCATACGGCTCGATCTCCATGGCGGCCAGTTCGCGCGCGACCGCCTGGATCTCGCGCTGTTCCGGCGTGAGGTCGAACTCCACGCGCGGCAGACTACCCCGATGAAGCTCTTTGCGATCCTGGCCCTGGCGGCTGCGCTCACGGGGTGCGGCGGTCATGCCAGGCGCTCCGCCGAGGACACGGCACGCGCGTGGAGCACGGCGCTGAACAAGTCGGACAACGAGACCGCCGCCGACCAGTTCGCGCCGAACACGGAGATCATCCAGAACGGCGAGATCGTCCTGCAGACACATCGCGACGCGGTTCAGTGGAACGCAGGGCTGCCGTGCGGCGGCCGCATCATCCGCGTCATTCACCAGCGGAAGAACCAGGTGCTCGTCGTCTTCCGCCTGACCGAGCGTCCCGGCCATCACTGCGACGCGCCCGGTCTCAAGGCCGCGGCCGTGTTCCGCGTCGAGGACGGGAGGATCGTGCTCTGGCAGCAGACGGCACCGCCGGACGAGGCACCTGCCCCGTCCGGCAGCGGTCCGTCCATCTAGCTAGTCGTCGAAGTTGCCGTCGTCGTGGCGGTTGCCCGAGCCGTCGTAGATCACCTGGAAGGTCGGGTTGTCGCCGTGCTGGCGCGTGTAGAACCAGCGCCACTTGCTGTTCCCCGAGGCGAGATTCGGCGCCTTTGCGCCGAGGATGCCGTTCACTCCCGGGTCCCCGTTCGAGACGTGGATGCCGGTGATCTCGTTGTCGTCCTCGTTCTTCCCGAACCCGACCGGCGAAGCGCCCGCGTCGAGCGTCGCCGACGCGTCGCGGCCTTGGGCGAGCCAGCGGATCGGCGTGGTGCCGGCTTTCGAGTAGTCGCTGGTCGCATCGAAGACCCAGCCAGAGTCGAGCCCGCGAACGGCGTGCAGTCCGGCGCCTGCGTCCTCAACCGCGCTGAACTGATTCCGCGAGAGGAACGTGATGTTGTCGAGGCCGGTGTGCGCCTGGTCGCCCCGGAAGAAGACCGAGATGCGGCCGTGATCGTCCGAGGGCCTCGACTGCGACAGCTTGAACACGCTTCCCCAGCCGCCCGCGGTCGGGTTCTCCGTGCTGGTCGCAGTCGTGTCCCCGGTCTCGGTGAAATAGAACTCGCCGAAGTTTGTACCGGGGCGGAAGACGCCGTTCTCCGGGCGCTTGAACGGCGTGCCGCCCGCAGCCTTCGCGAGCGGATTCGCGACGAACGGCGTCGAGCCGTCGGTCGCCGTATCGTGGATCGTCACCCAGTTGGTCTTGAACGAGTTGCCGTACGCGTGAAGCGCGACCTGGTCCGGGTTGTTCACACCGGCTTGCGAGGCGAACGTGATCGGGTCGCCGTTCCCGTTGAGCGCCTGGAGCACCTGCAGCTTTCCGGTGCGCAGGTCGCCGGGCGTCTTCGGGACGTAGCGGTAGACGAAGCTGTTCGGCGCCTTGGAGGCGACGCTGCCCGGCTTCGTCGAACCGCCGATGTCCTCGACGATCCAGATGTTGCCGTCGCCGTCGTCCTGGATCCCCTCGTAGCCACCGCGGCCGAGCGAGCCGGAGAGGTCCTCGACCGTGGTCGGGAAGTCGGCACCGGCGGCGTACGTCGGCGCGTTCGTGTTCTCGGTCGTGAACAGCAGCTTCTTCGCCCACGGATCCCAGGTCGAGCCGTCGATCGGCTGGATCGCCTTGCCGTTCTCGTCTTGGTACGCGAGCAAGGTCACACGGTGCGCCGCGTCCGCGTCGAGGTTGATCCGGGTGATGTACGACTGCTTCGAGCCGGCGACAGTCACGCCGGCCTCGTGCCCTTGGAACAGGAAGTGCGAGCCGTAGTCGTAGCTCGGGTCGGCGCCGTGCAGGCCGTTCTTGAACACGAGGTACGTGTTCTTGTCCGGCTCGGTCTTTTGCGCCTCGGTCCCGGGCGACGCCGCGGTCGGAACGAGATTCGGGACGTCCGCCTCGTAGCCGTAGTAGGTGATCACGCCGTTCGGGTTCTCGAGTGCCGTCGAGCCCTGCGCGACGACGACCTGGTGCACCTCCGGCGCGAGCTTGTCCGCAGGAGCGACGCCGGACACCGACGCATTCGGCGTCGCGACACTCGTAAAGTCGAGCGAGTCGCCCGGTGCCGCACCGCTGATCGCGACGAACGCGGCCGCGAACACGAGCACGGCCGCTGCAAGCAAAGAAAACCGCTTCAAGATCTCCCCCTCGGTTTGATTGGCAAGGCCGAATCAACCCGAACCGCACCCGCCCATGGGCAACGGTCCTGTATCGGGGATGTTTCTACTTCGCTTCTGGCTCGAGCTTGTAGCCGACGCCGAAACGCGTCTGGATGAACGAGTGCCGTGACGCGTTGCGGTCGATCTTCTGACGCAGGCGGCGCACGAAGACATCGACGGTGCGGTCGCGATGCGTCTCGCGTCTCCCCCACACCTTCTGCAGCAGCTCGTCACGGGTGACGACGCGGCCGCGGTCGAGTGCGAGCGTGTAGAGCAGCCTGAACTCGGTCGGAGTCAGATCGGCACTTCGTCCGTCGACGAACGCCTGCACCTCGCGCGGGTCGATGCGCAGCTCTTCGATCTCGATCGGATCGCCGCGTCGCTCTTCCGCAGGGCGCACGCCGCGTCGGGCAGCGGCACCGACGCGCGCAACGAGCTCGCGCATCGAGAACGGCTTCACGAGGTAGTCATCGGCGCCGATCTCGAGCGCGTGCACGCGGTCGTGCTCCGTGCCGCGTGCGGAGACAACGACGATCGGCGTTCCGATTCCCTCCGCGCGCGCCGTCTCGATCAACTTCCAACCGTCGAGCTCGGGGAGCATCAGGTCGAGCACGCAGACGTCCGGGTTCTCGAACCTGAGGCGGGCGAGCCCGAGCTCTCCGCGTCCGACGACGACTGGATCGAACCCTGCCGCGACCAGATGGCGTGCCATCCCGTCGGCGATCACACTGTCATCTTCGACGATCAGGATCTTGGCCATGGCTCAAGCGTAGAACGCATCGCGGTAGGTTCCGGGTGTCGGAATGGTGACACTCTGGTGAATCGTCATGAGGACGACACGTGGAGTCGTGAGGATGTGGCACACGTGGACGCCGCACACGGCCGTTTCGACGAGCTTCGCACGGGCTTCACCGCCGCGGTCTCGCACGAGCTGCGGACGCCGCTGGCCCGGATCCTCGCCCTCCTCGACTCGGCGGACCTGCCCGGCGCGGACGTCCAGGATCTGATCGCCCAGGCGCGCGTCGAGGTTGAGGACGCCGGCGCGCTGATCGACGAGATCCTGTTCCTCTCGGAGCTCGAGAGCGGACGCGAGGTAGTTGCGCTCGGCCACACGGCAGCGCTCCCGGTGCTCAGGGACGTCATCGCCGGGCTCGACGACACGGCAGCCCGGGCGGGCGTGGAGCTGGGCGCGGACGGCGACGCGGAAGCCGAGGTCCCGCTGCGGCCGCGCATGCTCCGGATCGTCGCGGAGAACCTCGCGGAGAACTCGATCCGCTACGCCGGGCACGGCGCCTCGTTCGCTTTCAACGTCGCGCGCGCCGGCGACTTCGTCGTCGTCACGGCTGCGGACGACGGCGTCGGTGTCCCGCCGGCAGCGATCGAGCGGCTCTTCGAACGCTTCTACCGCGCCGACGCGGCGCGCACGACGCGCGGTACCGGCCTCGGTCTCGCGATCGTCAAGCACATCGTCGTCGCCGCGGGTGGGGACATAGACGCGGACGGAGGCCCCGGTCGGGGCCTCCGCATCCGCGCAACGTTCCCGGGCTAGTTGCCCGTCGCCTGGATCTGCTTGAGGGTCTTCTCGGCTGCGACCAGAACCTTCTTGTTGGTCGACAGCTTCGCGAAGGTGAGCTTCGCAGCGAATTGCGAGCCCTGTCCCTGCGTCAGCGCCCAGAAGATCATCTTGCGCAGCTCAGCCGCATGCGCGCTCTTCTTGTGGACGATGACGTACGTGTAGGTGCTGACCGGGTAGGCGAACACCGCCGACTTCGGCGGATTGACGATATGCAGCTCGTTGTTCGCCGGCAACGTCGTGAAGGCGAGAGCGGCCGCCTCGATCCGGCGAAGGCTCGGGAACAGGAACTTCCCAGCCTTGTTCCGCACCGCCGCGAACTTGATGTGGTTCTTGAGTGCGTACGCGACGTCGACGTAGCCGATCGAGCCGTTCGTGCGGGTGATCAGGCCGGCGACGCCGGACGAGCCCTTGGCGCCCTGCCCCGCGGGGAACGCCGGCTGCGTCGAGGTGCCGATCTTCGTCTTCCAGTTCGCGTTCACCGACGACAGGTAGTCGGTGAAGTTGTAGGACGTCCCCGAGCCGTCCGAGCGGAAGACCGGCGTGATCTTCAGATCGGGAAGGTTCGCGCCCTTGTTCAGCGCCGCGATGGCCGGGTCGTTCCAGTTGCTGATCGTGCCGAGGAAGATCTTCGAGATCGTGTTCCCGTCCAGATTGAGGTGCGCGGGCGCACCCGGCACGTTGTAGGCGACCGCGGTCGCCGAAAGCGCCCACGGGATCTGGATGCAGTCGGGGCACGCCGACTGCTGCGCCTCGTTGAGCGGCGCGTCGGAGGCGCCGAAGTCGACCTGGTTGGCGGTGATCGCCGCGATCCCGGCACCGGAGCCGACGCCGCTGTACTGAACCGTGTAGCCGAACGCCTTGCCGATTGCCGGCGTCCACGCTGCAACGAGCGGCTGCACGAAGGTGCTGCCTGCGCCGGTAATGGTCGTGTCGGTGCTCTTCGCACCGGCCGCGGTCGCGGCGAGAAGGACGGCCGCCACGGCCGCAATGAGAATCGTGAGTCGCTTTGTCATGCCGCGAGCGTCGCGCGCGCGGGCAGCCGCGTGGGCTGCGGACCGGTGAAACCAGTGTGACGAAGTGGTTACTGCTGCAGCCCGAGCTTCTTGCGGGAGTGCTCGAGCAGCAGACGCGCGGTGAGGCTCGTCACCAGTACGAACAGGATCAGCACAAACGCCGCCGCCCACGCCTGCTGGTGCAGGGCCGGATCCGCCGACTCCGAGTCGTTGAGGATCGTGAGCGGAATCGACTGCACCGAGTGCGTCGGGTTCCAATCGACGATCTGGCCCGCGATCGCACAGGTGAAGAGGAGGGGCGCCGTCTCGCCGGCGGCGCGCGCAATGGCCAGCGTCGTGCCGGTGAGGATGCCGCCGAACGAGGTCGGCAGCACGACACGAATCACGGTCTGCCACTTCGAGACGCCGAGCGCGTAGCTGGCCTCGCGCAGCTGGTTCGGCACGAGCCGCAGTACTTCCATCGTCGAGCGCGCGACCAGCGGAAGCATGATCACAGCGAGCGCGAAGCCGCCGGCGATCGCGCTCTGGTGGTGACCGATGCCGAGGATTGGCACCTTCGTCTTGACCGCGAGGGTGAACACGAAGATGCCGATCACGATCGAGGGAAAGCCGTTCAGCACATCGAGCCAGAGGCGGATCTGCTGCGACACCTGGACCGGAGCGAACTCGCTGACGAAGATCGCAGTCAGGACGCCCATCGGCAGTGCGATCAACGTCGCGACGCCGACGAGCATCAGCGAGCCGACAAGCGCCGGAGCGATGCCACCCTTGCCGCCGAAGAAGTCGGAGCTCGGGCCTTTGATGAAGAAGTCGAGGTTGATCGCGCCGATCCCGCGGCTCCCGACCGACCAGATGACGACGGCGAGAACCGCGATCGCGAGCACCGCGGCGAGCACCGCCGAGCCTTCGGCGACGCGGTTCGCCAGCAGGCGCCGACGCCCGCGGCCCGTGGCCTTCAGCGAGATCGCGTTCGGGTCCATCACGCGCCGCCCGTCCGCTGGAACTCGAAGCGCTTGACGACGCGCTGCGCGGCGTAGTTCGTCAGGAAGGTGATCACGAGCAGCACCAGCGCCAGGTAGATGAGCGCTGCGATCTGCGTATTCGTGCTCGCGCCCTGGTACTGGTTCGCCAACCGGCTGGCAGCCGTGTCTCCGGGTGCGAAGATCGTGTGCTTCAGCGGAATGAAGTTCCCGATCACCTGAGTCACCGCGATCGCCTCGCCGAGCGCGCGGCCGAGGCCGAGGATGACCGCCGCGACGACGCCGCCGCGCACCGACGGCACGACGACCGTCTTCACCATCTCCCACCGCGTTGCACCAAGCCCGATCGATCCCTCTTCGAGCTCGGAAGGGACACCCATGAACAGCTCGCGGCAGATCGACGAGGTGATCGGGATCGTCATGATCGTCAGCACGACGATCGCGGTGAAGACCGTCGACTCGGTGTGCGGGTCGCCACCGAAGATGGGGATCCAGCCGAGCACGGAGTGGATGAGCGGCGCGGTGTGGTTCGCGTTGAACGGCGCCAGCACGTAGATCCCCCACAGGCCGATCACGACCGACGGGACGGCGGCGAGCATGTCGATCAGCGTCCCGACCGGCGCCCGGACCGCGGGCGGCGCGAGCTCGCTGAGGAAGAGGCCGATCGCGATCGAGAGCGGCGCCGCGAGGATCATCGCCCCGAACGACGTCACGACGGTGCCGATGATGAGGTCGCGGGCGCCGAACTGGTTCAGGTTGACGTTCCATTGGTTGTCCCAGAGGAAGCCGGCCTTGAAGATCTTGATCGCGGGCCACGCGCCGTCGGCGACGCGCCAGACGATCGCGAGGACGACCAGCAGGCCGAGGATCGAGGCGAGGGCGGTCAGTCCGTAGAGCAGGCCGTCGCCGATGCGGTCGCCGAGGTGCCGCGTGCGCGGGAGTGAGCCTGCCGGAACGGACGCGGCTTCCACGTGCGCCAGCATTCCAGCGTCGCACCCCTGACGGAGGGCCGGTCACCACTTCGACACACGACGTTCACAGGGCATGTACCCCTGGCCCAGAACCACACCGGGAGACTCCTGAGGTGACCACTATGGACGCCGTGCCGGACCAGCAGCAACCTCCCTCCATCGAGGTTGCGCCCCCTCCCTCCGCCGCCAACGTGAGCCGCGACGTCGTCTTCGACATCCGCGGGCTCTCCGTGCACTACGGCAAGGCGCCGGCAGTGAAGGACGTCGACCTGGCGATTCACCGGAACGCGATCACGGCGCTGATCGGACCGTCCGGGTGCGGAAAGTCCACGGTGCTCCGCTGCCTCAACCGGATGAACGATCTCGTCCCGAGCGCCGTCGTTGCAGGACAGGTCAACTACCACGGCGTCGATCTCTACGGTCGCGACGTCGACCCGATCGAGGTGCGCCGCCGGATCGGCATGGTCTTCCAGCGTCCGAATCCGTTTCCGAAGTCGATCTACGACAACGTCGCCTACGGGCTGCGAATCCTCGGCCTGAAGGACCTCGACGGGCGCGTCGAGCAGGCGCTCAAGGGCGCGGCCCTGTGGGACGAGGTGAAGAGCCGTCTCAAGAAGTCGGCCCTCGGCCTCTCAGGTGGCCAGCAGCAGCGCCTTTGCATCGCGCGCGCCATCGCCGTCCAGCCGGACGTGATCCTGCTCGACGAGCCGGCGTCCGCGCTCGACCCGATCTCGACGTCGGCCATCGAGGATCTGATGCACGAGCTCAAGCGCGACTACACGCTCGTGATCGTCACGCACAACATGCAGCAGGCGGCGCGGGTCGCCGAGATGACGGCGTTCTTCAGCCTCGACGTGAAGGACGACGGCTCGCGCAACGGCATCCTCGTCGAGTACGACGCGACCGAGAAGATCTTCACCCAACCGTCCGACGAGCGGACGGAGGGGTACGTCACCGGGCGCTTCGGATGAGAATCTCGTTCACCGAGGAGCTCGCCCAGCTCGAGGCGTCGCTGCAAGAGGAGGGCGACCTCGTCCTGCGCGCACTTCGCTCCTCGCTGAACGCACTTGCGCGCGGCGACGAGGAGCTCGCCGACGAGGTGATCAGCTTCGACGACGAGGTCGACCGCCGTTATATGGCGATCGAGACCGGCGTCCAGTCGCTCCTCGCTCGGCAGACCCCGGTCGCGGCCGATTTGCGCCTCGTGCTGGCGGTGCTCCGCGTCAACCTGCACCTCGAGCGGATGGCGGATTACTGCGTCACGGTCGCCAAGCTGACGAAGCTGATGGGCGATCTGGGCGTGTCCGACGACGGCATCAACCGCTCGATCGAGGACATGGGCCAACGGTGCGAGCAGATGATCCGCGTCGCCATGGACGCGTTCGCCTCTCGGGACGCGGACAAGGCGGAGACGCTGGTCGAGCTCGACGAGCTGATCGACCGTGCAAACCGGAACGCGACCGAGGACGTGCTCTCGCTGGGCGACTCGCCCCAGGAGCGCGAGTACGGCCTGCGGATGCTGGTCGTCTCGCGGTGCGTCGAGCGGATCGGCGACCACGCCGTCGACATCGGCGAGCAGGTCGCGTACCTCGTGACCGGCGAGTTCCGCGAGTTCAGCGACGCGTCGCACCCGGCGTGAACAAGGTGCCAGGCACTGTGCCTGGCACTTGGTCGACGAACTCCCGCACACGCTCGATCGCTCGCGTGCGCTCGGTTCCGAACAGGGAGAGCACGTATGCCGAGCGCACGAAGCTCCACGGCGGCGCAAGCCCGACCAGCGCCTGATAACTGCCCCAGCGCCACTCCTCCGGCGTTCCACAGGCGCCGGCCGCACAAGGGTTCCGGGCGATATAGCGCACTGCTTCCAGAAGATGCGTCTCCCGAGTCACTGCCCGATCGCGATAGCGCCCTTCGAAGACGTGACCGCGCCGGCTGAATCGAGTGTTGACGTGCCAGCTGTACCGGCTGTTCACGAGGTGCATCACCTTCGACAGCGGAGCGTCGCGTTCCTCGACGAGGAGGTGGTAATGCGTCGACATGAGACAGAACGCGAGGCAGCGCCAATCGTGCACCCGACTCACGTCGGCCAGAATCCCGACGAACCGCCCTCGGTCGACGTCGTCCGTGAACAGCAACCGCGTGTCCACTCCATGAGCAGTCAGGTGATGAATCGATCCTGGTTCTGAGACACGTGACCCTCTCGGCACGCCCACAAGAATCTGCGGATCTGCGCGCAAGCGAAATCGACCGAAGGACGTAACCAAGGTGCCAGGCACATGTGCCTGGCACCTTGTCGACGAGCTACGCGGCCGCGCGCAGCTCGTCCTCGAGCCGCACGAGGTACGCGGGCCGCGCCGACCGCAGGTACGCGACGACCGACGGCTCGTCCTTCGGGCACGGGAGGAGCGTCTTCCAGGTCGCGAGGTGCTCGAGCCGGTGGAAGTCGCCGCTCGCCACCGTCGCGTGGCCCGCGGTCGCGACCCACGCGAACAGCGTGTGTCGGTTGAACAGCTCGAACCGGTCGACCAGCTCGGCGAGCTCCGGCTGCGCGCCGAACGCCGCGGTGGCGCGGGTCGCTCCGACGAGCTGCTCCGGCGAATACGGGTGGGCGGCGACGAGCGCCGCCCCGTCCGCGCGCGCATGCGCGAGCGCGACATCGAGTCCGGCCGAGACATCGACGTACGACCGCAGCCCGATCGCGACGGCGTGTCCCGCGCGGAGAGGGTTCGGGTCGTCGTACGTGAGCTCCAGGCCGGGAATCACCAGCAGGTCGTACAGGTCGCGCGCCCGCAGCGCCTCGGCGCGGACCGCGCGCAGGTACGCGTCGTAGTTGCCCGCGTGAATCTCGCGCGGCTCGCGCGGTGCGTGGTCGGTGACCGCGAGGACATCGAAGCCATGGCGGCCATGGAGGTCGCAGAGCTCCCTCAGGCTGAGCGCGCCGTCACTCCACGTCGAGTGTGCGTGGAGCTCGCAGAGCAGAGGACTGGGCTTCGACTGCATCCACCCACATAGTTCCTGCTCCGAGGCGGATTTCAGTGCCTCCTATCCGAATCCTCACGCGTTCTTCACAAGGACGTTGCCGACGCGCGCCGCCGCCGTGTCGCACGCGTCGATCGCGTCCTCGAGCGCCTCGTAAATGTCCTTCCAGCGGATCACGATCACCGGGTCGATCCGGTCATCCTTGAACAGGCTTGCCCGCGCGGCGCGCGCCACGTCATCCGCTTCGTCCTCGATCTCCTTGATCGCGCGGATCCGATCGGACGACCCGTGCAAGCCGCGCAACTCGCCGAGGAGCAGCGCGAGCTCGTTCGCCGCGCGGACGAGCAGCGCGCACAGCTCGAATGACTGCTTCGTCGGCCTCTCGACTCCGTAGAGTCCGAGGAGCTCCGCCGCGTTCTCCGCCTCGTCGGCGACGTCATCGATGGCGAAGGCGAGCGTGACGATGTCGTCGCGGTCGTACGGCGTGACGAACATGCGATTCGTCTGCGAGAGAAGCGAGGAGACGACCTGGTCCGCCTCGTGCTCGAGCTGCTTCACCTCGTCCTGCGTCGGCCCCGACGGCCACTCCTGAAAGCGCCGCTCGACGAGCTGCGCCACCGCTGCGACACGCTCTCCCGCCTCGGCGAGGAGCTTGTGGATCTCACCGCTCGCGGGGCCGACACCGAGTCGCATCAGAAGATCCCCTCGACCACGAACCACATCCCGGCTGCGGCGACCGCCGCTGCGGGCAGCGTCAGGAACCAGGCGAAGACGATGTTCCCGGCGACCCCCCAGCGAACGGCGGACAGACGTTTCGTGGCGCCTGCCCCCATGACGGCCCCCGACACGACGTGCGTCGTCGAGAGCGGGTAGCCGTACTTCGTCGACGCGTAGATCACGGCGCCGGCGCTTGCCTGCGCGGCGAAGCCGCTCGGCGGCTCCATCTGGTACACGCGCTGGCCGAGCGTCTTCATGATCCGCCAACCACCGGAGTACGTTCCGGCCGCGATCGCGAGCCCCGCCGACGCGATCACCCAGCGGTCGATGCGCAGATCGTCCGGATGACCGCCGTGGATCGCAAGCGCGGCGGCGATCACACCCATCGTCTTCTGCGCGTCGTTCGCACCGTGCGTGAACGCGACCCAGGTGCCCGTCGCCAGCTGGCCGAGCCGGAACGACCGGTTTGCAAGACCAGGGGTCATCCACTGGAACACCCAGTAGATGCCCAGGAGCAGAAGGAATGCACTGCCGAACGCGATCGTCGGCGCCCAGAGCGCCGGGATGACGACCTTGTGGGCGACGCCGTGCCAGAGCACGCCGTTCTCTCCTGCCTGCGCGAGTGCGGCGCCGACCAGCCCGCCGATCAGCGCGTGCGACGAGGAGGACGGAAGGCCGAGCCACCAGGTGAAGAGGTTCCAGGCGATCGCCCCGAGGAGCGCCGCGAGCAGCGTCTGGTTCGTGACGTGACCGAGGTCGATGATCCCTTTCCCCACCGTCTTCGCCACCGCGGTCGTCACGAACGCGCCGGCGAGGTTCGCGATCGCTGCGATCAGCACGGCGAGCCGCGGCGAGAGCGCGCGGGTTGACACCGAAGTCGCAACCGCGTTCGCGGTGTCGTGGAAGCCGTTCGTGAAGTCGAACGCGAGCGCGACGACGATGACGACGACGAGAAGCGTCACCGGTTCTTGACGAGGATCGCCTCGAGAACGTCGGCGGCAGTCTCACAGGCGTCGACAGCCTCTTCGAGCTGCTCGTGGATGTCCTTCCAGCGGATGATCGTCAGCGGATCCGCCCCGGTGCGGAACAGCTCGGCGATCGCCTCGCGATTCAGCCGGTCGCCTTCGTCCTCGAGCTCACGGACCGCGACCAGCTGTTTCTGGGAATCGCGGAAGCCTTCGAGCAAGCCCACCGCTTCGTGCAGTCGCGCCGCCGCCCGATGGATCACTTCGGCCTGGTCCTGGGCGCGGCGTGGAACGTCGCGCACCTCGTAGGCGTCGATGTTGTCGGCCGCCTCGTCGATGTAGTCGCAGATGTCGTCGATCGCGGAAGCCAGCCGGTACATGTCGTCGCGGTCGAGCGGCGTGACGAACGTCCGGTTCAGCAGGTTGATCACCTCGCGCGTGAGCCGGTCGCCCTCGTTCTCGAGCTCGCGGATGTCGCGGAGACGGTTGCGGCTCGCGGGCCAGTCCGCCAGCAGATCGACGAGCGCGTGCGCCATGTCCCGCGCGTTCGCGGACGCCGCGGTGAACAGATCGAAGAACTCGCGCTTCTGCGGCACCAGGCGAAGAGGCATCGCGGCGTTCTACCAGACTCGTTCACCAGATTGATACGCGAACCGTGGCTAGGATCAGCCGCCGTGGCCACGGACGACGAACGCGACCTGACGAGCCTGTCCCGCCCGCTCGTCTACGGCGCGGCCGGCGTCCTGTTCGCGATCTCGCTCGTCATTGCCGTTTTGCGGCTCGGAGAGAAGGCCGGACGCCTGTCGGATTGGCAGGCGCTCGCCCTCGGCACGACACAGGGATTCAGCGAGCTGCTCCCGATCTCGTCCTCCGGGCACCTGATCCTCGTCCCGTGGCTTGCGAACTGGACGTACCTCGAGCACCACGAGTCGTTCAACAAGACCTTTGACGTCGCGCTGCACCTCGGGACGCTCGTCGCGGTCGTCGCCTACTTCTGGAGCGACGTCGTCCGCTACGTCGCAGCGTTCGTCGTCGTCGTGCGCAACCGGGTCATCCGCACCGACGACGAGCGCCTCTCGGTCGGGATCGCGATCGCAACGATTCCCGCGGCCATCGTCGGCGCGCTCGGTGAGTCGAAGATCGACCAGAAGCTCGGTCAGCCGTGGCAGATCGCGATCTTCCTCGCGGTCTTCGGTGTGCTGCTCTGGTACGCCGACCGCACGCCGCAGGACGTGCAGATCTCCGAGCTCGGGCTCTGGCGCTCGGTGCTGATCGGGATCTCGCAGATCCTCGCTCTGATGCCGGGCGTGTCGCGCTCCGGGATCACGATCACGACCGGGCGCTTCTCGCGGCTGACCCGCGACGCCGCCGCGCGCTTCTCGTTTCTCCTGCTGATTCCGATCGTGCTCGGCGCGGTGCTCTACAAGGGCCTGAAGCATGTCGTGCTCAACCCGCTGCCCGCCGGCTCGACCGGCCCCTTCATCGTCGGCACAGTCGCGTCGGCCGCAGTCGGGCTCGTCGCGATCGACGTGCTCCTCGGCTACATCCGCCGCCACAACTACTCGCCGTTCGTCGTGTACCGCCTGGCCGTCACGGTGTTCATCGTCGCGGTGATCGTGAGCGGCTGGCGCGACGCCACGTTCTAAGCTCCGGTCACCAAACCGCAACCCATCGTTCACCAGGTTTCTGGGAGGCTGGGTCTCCCTTTGACTGCGACGAAGCAAACCCCGGCTGCGGCGACCGCCCCGACTCCCTTCCTGAACCGTGAGCTGTCCCAGCTCGACCTGATCCGGCGGGTGCTCGACCTTGCCGCAGATCCGGCCGAGCCGCTCCTCGAGCGGGTGAAGTTCTGCGGGATCGTCTCCTCGATCCTCGACGAGTTCTTCATGGTGCGGGTCGCCGGCCTCCATGATCAAGTGGTCTCCGGGGCATCCGTGCGAACCCCGGACGGCCGCACGCCGCAGCAGACGCTCGCCGATGTTCGCGACCGCGTCCTCGCGCTGACGACCGCGCAGACGCGCCTCTGGCACGACAGCCTCTGCCCCGCCCTGGCGGCCGAGGGAATCCTGCTCGGGACGATCGAGGACGCGACCGAAGAGGACTTGGCCGAGCTGAAGCGCGTGTTCGTCCGCCAGATCTTCCCCGTGCTGACACCGCTCGCCGTCGGGCCGGGCCAGCCCTTCCCCTACATCTCCGGCCTTTCACTGAGCCTCGGCCTGCTCGTCCGCGACCCCGAGGCCGGCGAGGAGCGCTTCGCTCGCGTCAAGGTGCCCGAAGGCCTGGACCGGTTCGTCAAGATCGGGACGCGCGGCCTTCTCATCCCGCTCGAGAACGTGATCGCGCACTTCCTCGACCAGCTGTTCCCCGAAATGGAGATCGTCGAGCAGGTCGCGTTCCGGCTCACGCGCGACGGCGACACGGAGATCTCCGACGACGCCGACGACCTACTCGAGGCGGTCGAGTCGGAGGTCCGGAAGCGCAGGTTCGGCTCGGTTGTCCGCGTCGAGGTGTCGAGCTCGGTGACGCGCACGATGCTCGCGCGACTGCAGGAGCGCCTCGGCGTGTCGATAGAGCAGCTGTACCCGGTCCGTGGGATCCTCGATCTCGCCGACGTCTCGCAGCTGCATGCACTCGATCGGCCCGACCTGAAGTACGAGCCATGGCTCCCGTACACCCAGCGCCGTCTCGCAAACGGGACCGACGACGAGCTGTTCGAGGAGATCGCACGCCGAGACATCGTCGTCCAGCACCCGTACGACTCGTTCGCGACGAGCGTCGAGGCGTTCATCCAGGCTGCCGCACGTGACCCGAACGTCATCACGCTCAAGACGACCGTCTACCGGACGAGTCGCGACTCGGCGATCGCGCCGGCGCTGATCAAGGCGTCGGAGAACGGCAAGCAGGCAGTGTGCGTCGTCGAGCTCAAGGCGCGCTTCGACGAACAGCGCAACATCGAGTGGGCGCGCGCGCTCGAGCAGGCGGGCGTGCATGTCGTCTACGGGTTCCCCGACATGAAGATCCACGCGAAGACGACCCTCGTCGTTCGGCGTGAGGGGAACGAGCTGCGCCGCTACGTCCACGTCGGCACCGGCAACTACCACGCGAGCACGGCGCGGGTCTACGAGGACGTCGGAGTCTTCACGTCCGACCCCGAGATCGCCGCCGACATCGCGGATCTCTTCAACTTCGTCACCGGGTTCGGCCGCCCACAGCGTTTTCGGAAGCTGCTCGTGGCGCCCTTCAACTTGCGCAAACGGCTCGTCGAGCACATCCGCGACGTTGCGGATGCCGCCGATGCGGGCAAGTTCGCTCGCATCCGGCTCAAATGCAACAGCCTGACGCACCCCGAGGTGATCGAGGAGCTATACCGCGCGTCGCAGGCCGGCGCCGAGATCGACATCGTCGTACGGGCCACCTGCGCACTGGTTCCCGGCGTCGACGGCCTGAGCGACAACATCCGCGTCCGCTCGGTCCTCGGCCGGTTCCTCGAGCACAGCCGCCTCTACTGCTTCGAGGCGGGCGACGAGAAGACGTATCTGCTCGGCAGCGCCGACCTGATGCCGCGCAACCTCGAGCACCGCATCGAAGTCGTGATGCCCGTCGAGGACGGTCACGTGCGCAACGAGATCGACTCGATCATGAAGACGCTCCTTGCCGACAACTCGCAGGCGTGGGAGTTGCGGCCCGACGGCACCTGGCAGCGGGTCACCCCGAAGAAGTCAGAGCGGCGGCGGCCGACACAGGTTGTGTTCATGCGCCGGCGCGAGCGGGCGCGGCGGCTGGCCAGGGCGCACTAGGCCTGCCGTCGTGTGGGGTCGTCACCATGTCGACGTGCCCGTCGGGGTCGTTGACGTCGGTTCCAACACCGTCCGCCTGCTCGTGTCGGAGAGAGGACGCACCGTTCTTTCCGAACGCGCAATGCTCCGCCTTGGCGCAGACATCGAGCGCTACGGCTCGATCCCGGAGGAGAAGCTGGCGCAGACCGCGGCGGTGGTGGCGGGGCTCGTCAGCGACGCGCGTGCTGCCGGCGTCGACGCGATCGAGGTTCTGATCGCAAGCCCCGGCCGGCAGGCGGCGAACGGAGCCGAGCTCGCCGAGCGGCTGCAGCGGGCGTCCGCATGTCGAACGCGGATCTTGAGCGCTGTCGAAGAGGGTCAGTTCGCCTTTGTGGGCGCGCTGGCGAGCGCGCGGATCACGGGGTGGCGCACGGTCGCCGTCGTCGACGTGGGCGGTGGCTCCGCACAAGTGGTCGTCGGCTCGCGGAAGACCGGCCCGATCTGGTCGCGCTCGATCGACCTCGGCTCCCAGCGGCTGACCAGCCGTCTGTTGTCGCAGGATCCGCCGGGCGAAGACGCGATCGAGCACGCCCGCCGCGAGGTCGAGGGCTACTTGGACGGCTTCGAGCCGCCGGCACCGAGGACGACGCTGGCGGTTGGAGGAAGCGCCCGCGCGCTGAAGCGGATCGCGGGCGGACGGATCGGTGCAGCTGAGCTCGAAGACGCCCTCGAGCAGCTCGCGCTCACGCCGACCGCCGTGCTCGCCCGCCAATACGGGATCGGCGAGGAGCGCGCACGCACCCTGCCCGCCGGCGCCGTGATCTTCGCGGCCATCCAGCAGCGCCTCGGCACGCCGCTCAAGGTCCAGCGCGGCGGTCTTCGCGAGGGCGCACTGCTCACGCTCGCCGCCGAGCGCGCGGTCGCGGCCTAGACCTCGGCGACGATCCGCAGCTTCTCGTCGAGCACGAACGCTGCGCCCTTGCGCCATTTGCGCGGCTCGCGCAGGGCAGCGTGCTCGAGCCCGCCGTGGCCGCACACGACGACGTCTTGGTCGGCAAGCTCGTCGAGGAGCGGCCCGCCGTCCTCCCACTGGCGCTCCTCGCCGAGCTCGTCGCGCACGACGACCGGCAAGCCACGCGCGGAGGCGAGCGGCTCGACCGTCTCGATGCAGCGCACGGCCGGGCTCGAGTAGATCGCGTCGACGCGAAATGGAGCGAGGCGCGACACGAGCTCTTCGGCCTGGTTGCGCCCGCGCTCGTCGAGCGGACGTTTCCGATCGTCGCCTGCCCAGGCCGTGCGATCGCCTGCCTTCGCATGGCGGACGAGGATCGGGGGCATCTACGGGAACGCCTTCTTGCCCTTCCGGAGTGCCGCTCGAAGAGCCTTCGGATACCGCGCCCGCATCTCGAGTTTCCGCCGCCGCTCACGCTCGATCAGCCGACCGGCGGCCACGTGTGTCTCCGGAAGCGCAACGCGCCGAAGCTGCTCCTCCGCGACGACGGCGTCCTGGTGCTCGCCGATCACATCCTGGAGCTTCTTGAACGCCTCCACGCTGCGCGCCGGCGCCTTGCCGCCGCCAAGCGCAGCCAGCTCGGCTGCGTAGCGCGCCCGCTTGGCACGGATGCGTAGCTTGTGCAGCTCCTCGTCCGCCGCGTCGGCGGGAATCGCGGCGGCCCGACGGAGCTTTCGAAGCGCGCACTTCGCGAGCTGGCCCGCCGCGACGTCCTCGTCGAAGCGGTCGATCCCATCGATCGCGCTGCGAAACGCGGCGAGCAGATTCGTGTAGCGCGGTGTCTCCATCGCTGCGAGCAGCTCGTCGCGGCGAGCCGCGCGCTCCGCAGCGAGTGCGGTGAGGAGGCCCTCGCCCTGCGGACGGTCGACGTCGAGGTCCGCAACCTCGGGACGCAGGTGCTCGATCAGGACGTCGAAGTCGCGCACCGCGCCGAGGAGCCCACCGAGGATCTGCAGCTCTTCGCCGAGCGCGGTCAGGCGGTCTCCGAGGAGCGGTTGCGTCGCACGGATCAGCGCTCGCGCGCGGCGCGTCGCGACCCGCAGCGCATGCAAATCCTCCGGATCGCCGCCGAGCCGAACGCCGGGGTCGCGTGCCTCGAGCTCCGCGAGCTGCAGCTCGAACGCGTGGCGCACGTGCTCGTGCAGAGGTGCCTTGCGCTTCGGCGCGGGCGTCACCGGAAGCTCCAGAACGCGCATCAGCTTGGGCTCGCCCGAGCTCTCTCGCGCGCCCGCGTCGCGAAGCACGCGTCCGAGTCGCCGCAGATCCGGCGTGTCGCCTGCCTCGACCAGCTCGACCTCGAGCTCGGTGAACCCGTCGACCTCTCGCTCGGCGCTGAGGACCGTCACCTCGTCCACGGTGACGTCGGCGACGGCTCGGCCCTCGTTCTCGACGCGGACACCCGTGCGCCGCGTCCGCAAGGTCGCAACCGGCTCGAGCCGACCGTGCCGCTCGTGAGCGACGAGCAGCCGCGCGAGCTCCGGCGGCGGCCCGCCCGGCCCGCCGGCTTCTTCGAGCTCGGTTCGCTCGGTCCGGTCATCGGCGCGCGGCAGCTTCAGCTGCCACAGCGACGTACCGCTCTCGACACGGCGCCGAAGCGTGATCCCGGCACGGCCGAGCGACCGAGCCGGCGTATCGTGGTAGGTCGATGTGAAGATGCGCTCCGGCAGCGGGCTGCCTGGAAGCTCCGGGAGCGCGAAGGCGCCGTTGACGTCGAGCTTCAGCTCGCGTTCCACCGTCGTGCGCACCGCGGAATGGTACGTCCGGCGCTCGTTCACATGTGTGACGGACCTAGGAGATCTGGAGGCCGGTGACACCGGGGTCGGCGGGCGGCAGTTTCGGGTCGAGGCGCTCGAGCGCGTCCACGAGGATCTCGGCGACGCAGAGATTCCGCGACCAGTTGTGGTCGGCCGGAACCACGAACCACGGCGCGTGCTCGGTGGACGTCTCGCGGATCGCGTCCTCGTACGCGCGCTGGAAGTCGTCCCACTTCGCGCGGTCGTCGAGATCGCCGAGCCGGAACTTCCACCGCTTCTCCGGATCGTCGACTCGGGCCTGCAGCCGCTTCCGCTGCTCGTCGCGCGACTCGTGCAAGAACACCTTCACAACCGATGTGCCCTCGTCGGTGAGCAGGCGCTCGAACGCAAGGATGTGTGCGTAGCGCTTCGACCAGACCTTCTCGCCTGCGAGGTTGCGGACACGCACCGCCACGATGTCCTCGTAGTGCGAGCGGTTGAAGATCCCGATCTCGCCGCGCGCCGGACAGCGCGCGTGCACACGCCACAGGAAGTCGTGAGCGAGCTCGTCGGTCGTCGGCGCCTTGAATGCCTCGACGCGGCAGCCCTGCGGGTTCAGGCCGGTGAGCACGCTGCGGATCACGCCGTCCTTCCCGGACGCATCCATTCCCTGCAGTACGAGCAGCACCGATCGACGCCCCTCCGCGTACAACCGGTTGTGCAGCACCGCAAGGCGCTCTACGAGCGTGGCGAGCCGGTCGAGCCCGTCCGCCTTCGCCTCCGCCCCGAGCCGTGCCCCCGGATCGCGATCGCTCAACTTGGGCGCTGCGCCAGGCTGCACTCGGAGCTCCTCGAGCAGCTTCATGCGCCCGAGTATGCAGTGACTGCTGTAACCACATCGTCACCAGCGGATGGGTTTGAATAGCCGCTCGTACTGACCTGGGCAGAGGGAAGGTTTCCGATGGCACACAAGCACGTCGACCTGACCGCGGCTGCACGTGCCGCGTTCCGCGACAAGCTGCGGCGCAAGCGGCGCGCGACCCACGATCGTCGGGCGCTTCCGTCGCGCCACCACGGCACCGAGCGCGCAGCCTGACCTAACGCACGCGCTACTTCCCCCAGGCAACCCCGCCGGGCCCACCTGCGCAGAGCGCGGCGCCGTGCCGTGACCGAACCTAGGCGCAGCCTCGGTTACGAGGCGGAAACAGTCCGGCAGCGGCCTGGCCGCCAGCCCTTCCGTTTCGCGGGAGGCGCCCTGAACATTCCCGCAAATGAGCACCTTCGCCGTAGTCGCACACCGCGTCACGCCCACGAACACCCGCCTCGGTGCCGTCGTCTCACCGGCTCAGGCGATCACGCGCCTCCGAGCCGGAGACATCGCGCTCGGACGACTCGACGTCCTGCCGACACTCGACGGCGTCGAGCCCGGCCTCTGGGCGCTCGAGCGCCTCGCCGCCTCGGGTGTCACCGTTCTCAACGGACGGCGGACGCTCGTCGCCGCGCACGACAAGCTCACCACCGCCGCCGCACTGTTCGATGCGCATGTCCCACACCCGCGCACCGTGCACGTCGCATCGTGGAAGCCGCTGCCCGAGCTCGAACCGCCGATCGTGTTCAAGCCGCGGTTCGGCTCGTGGGGCGAGGACGTCATGCGGTGCGACGACGAAGCGTCGATCGGGCGCGCACTCGTCGAGCTCCACGAGAAGGCGTGGTTCCACGCGACCGGCGCAATCGCGCAGAAGCTCGTGGCGCCCCGCGGCTACGACCTGCGACTCGTCATCGCAGGTGACCGTGTCGTCGGTGCGGCGCGGCGCATCGCTGCACCGGGCGAGTGGCGGACGAACGTCGCGCTCGGTGCGCGGCGCGAGCCGGTCGTGCCGCCGCCCGAGGCGTGCGACGTCGCGCTGCGCGCGGCGCGCGCGGTCGACGGCGCGCTCGTCGGAATCGACCTGCTCCCCGCCGACGTCGGCACGTGGGTCGTGCTCGAGATCAACGGCGCCGTCGACTTCAACTCGACGTACACGCTCGGCGACGACGTCTTCATCGACGCCGTGGCGGCGCTACGAGGAGTAGTCGAAGAACCCGTGGCCGCTCTTGCGGCCGAGCCGGCCGGCCTGGACGTACTGGCGCAGTAGCGGGCACGGTGCGTACTTCGGGTTGCCGAGCCCGCGGTGCAGCACCTCCATGATCGCGACGCACGTGTCGAGCCCGATCAGGTCGGCGAGCGCGAGCGGTCCCATCGGATGCGCGAAGCCGAGCTTCGCGATCGTGTCGATCGCCTCAGGCTCCGCGACGCCTTCCATCAGCGCATAGGCGGCCTCGTTGATGAACGGCATCAAGATCCGATTCGAGACGAAGCCGGGGAAGTCGCGTGCTTCGGCGGGCTCCTTGCCGAGATCGCGCGCGAGCGCAACGATCGCCGCCGCGGTCTCGTCCGAGGTCTGCACGGCGCGGATCACCTCGACGAGCTTCAGCATCGGCACCGGGTTGAAGAAATGCATGCCGATCACCTTGTCGGGGCGCTTCGTGACCGCAGCAAGCGTCGTGATCGGGATCGAGCTCGTGTTCGACGCGAGCACCGCGTCCGGCGGCAGCACGAGGTCGGCGCGCCGGAACACATCTTCCTTCGCCGCGGCGTCCTCGCTGATCGCCTCGATCATCAGGTCGGCCGCGACGAGCTGATCGGTCGGCGTCACGCGCCCCAACGTGTCGTCGGGATCGGCTCCGCCCTTCTCTGCGAGGCGCTCGAGGCTTCGCCGCATCGTCCCCAGCCCGCGCTCGACCGCGCCGGGAAACGGGTCGTGCAGCGAGACGCGCCGGCCGGAGCCGGCGACGACCTGGGCGATGCCGCCCCCCATCTGGCCGGCGCCGACGACGAGAACATGTTCGAAGTTCACGGCGCGTGAGCCTACCCTTCGCCCATGCACATCCGTCCTGCTTCTCCGGACGACGCGCTGGCGATCGAGACGACCCGCGTACGCGGCTGGCGCTCCGCGTACCGGCACGTGTTCCCCGCTGCGGAGCTCGACGCGATGCCGATCGACCCGGAGCGCTGGCGCTCACGTCTGCACGTACCGCCCCCCGGGTGGACCACGGTCGTGTGCGAGACGGGCGGACGCGTCGTCGGGTTCGCGTCGGTCGGTCCGAGCCGCGACGAGGACGAGCTCGGCGAGCTCTACGCGATCTATGTCGACCCGGACGACTGGTCGACCGGCGCGGGGCGCGCGCTCATGGCCTCCGCGGAGGCGGCGCTCGCCGCGGAGCACAGCGCAGCGCTCTTGTGGGTGCTCGAGGACAATCCCCGCGCGCGTGACTTCTACGAGCGCGCCGGCTGGGCGCCGGACGGTGTGCGCAAGGCCGAGGAGCGCTTCGGCGTGCGCGCGGCGGAGGTGCGATACCGCAAGGACTTCGCGTGAACATCCGTCCGGCGGTGCGAAACGACGCCGAGGCGATGGGGCGCATGCACTGGCTGTCGGCAAACACCGCGTACGGCCGCAACGACCCGCTCGAACGGCGCCTTGCCGCCGCGCAGCGCGTGTTCGACGAGGAGGAAACGCGGCCGTTCCTCGCCGAGGACGACGACGGTGCGGTGGTCGGCGTCCTGACCGTCGGCGGCGACGAGCTCTACGCGATCTACGTCCATCCCGACCACTGGGGCACCGGCGTCGGCCAGGCGTTGCTCGAGCACGCCGAGGCGGAGCTCGCCAAGACCTGCGCCGCAGCGTCGCTGACCTGCACGGTCGGCAACGTCCGCGCCCGCCGCTTCTACGAGCGCAACGGCTGGCGGCTCGGCGAGACGCTCGTCGAGCCGCACTTCGGCGGCGAGCCGACCGAGGTCTGCCGCTACCACAAGGCCTTCCGCACGTAAGCTTTGGCCATGGTCGGATGGATCCTGATCGCGATGGGGTACGTGCTGATGATCGGCGGGTTCCGGCTGCTCGGCGGTGTGTCGTCCGCGATGGACGCACTGCGCACCTGGGGCAGCTCGAGTGCCGGTCGTCAGCCGAGCGTTTCGAGCAGCTGACGCTCGCCCTCGTACGAGAGGAGCTCGCGTGCTTCGGCGGGCGTCGCCCAGCGCACCGCGTCGACCTCGTTCGTCGGCTGAGCCTCGTCGCCGGACGTCATCGCCCACCACCGCACCTCTTTCTCGACACCTCCCGGCGCGTAGTGGGACGAGCCGAGGAACTCGCCGAGCGCACACCGTAGGCCGGTCTCCTCGCGGACCTCGCGAATCGCGGCGGCCTCCCAGGTCTCCCCCGGTTCGAGCTTCCCTTTCGGCAACGACCAGTCGTCGTAGCGCGCGCGATGCACGAGCAGCACGCGGCCGTCGCGAACCACAACGCCGCCGGCGGCTCTGATCAAACGTCGATGAGCAGGGCGTCGCCCTGGCCGCCGCCGGAACAGATCGCGGCCAGGCCGAGGCCGCCGCCGTTCCGGCGCAACTCGTGGACCATCGTCCCGACGATGCGACCGCCGGAGGCGCCGATCGGGTGGCCGAGCGCAATCGCGCCGCCGTTCACGTTCACGTTCTCCTCGTCGGCGCCGAGCAGCTTCGTCGAGTTCGATGCCACCGACGCGAACGCCTCGTTGATCTCGACGCGCTTCACGTCACCGATCGACTTGCCGGCCCGGTCCAGCGCGATCCGCCCGGCGTTCGCCGGCGTGCGGACGAGGTATGCGAAGTCGTCGGCGACGTAACCCTGCGAGAGGATGGTCGCGAGCGGCTCGAGCCTACGCTGTGACGCCCATTCCTCGGAGCACACGATCACGCAGCTGGCGCCGTCGTTCACGCCGGGCGCGTTCCCGGCGGTCGTCGTGCCGTCCGGATCGAACACCGGCTTGAGCCCCGCCAGTGCCTCGACGGTCGTGCCGCGCCTGATCGCCTCGTCCGCGGTCACGTCACCGACGGGAACGATCTCGTCGTCGAACCGTCCCGCGTCCTGGGCGTCTGCGGCGCGCTGCTGCGAACGCGCCGCCCATTCATCCTGCAGCTCGCGTGAGATGCCGAGCTCGCGGGCGACCTTCGAGTTCTGCTGAACCATGTGCAGGCCGTCGAACGTCGAGCGGAGCCCGTCCCAGATCATCGAGTCGATCAATTCTCCGTCGCCGAGGCGGTAGCCGAAGCGCGCCTTCTTCAGGACGTACGGCGCGTTCGACATCGACTCCATGCCGCCCGTCACGACGACGTCGACGTCACCGGCGCGGATCATCGAGTCTGCGATCTCGATCGCGCGGATCGACGACGCGCAGACCTTGTTGATCGTGTCAGCAGGCGTCTCGATCGGCAGGCCCGCCTTGATCGCCGCCTGGCGCGCCGGCGCCTGGCCGGCGCCGCCCTGGAGCACCTGACCCATGATCACGTACTGCGGCTCGTGCGCCTCGACACCGATGCGCTCGAGCGCCGACCTGATGACGATGCCGCCGAGGTCGGTTGCCTCGTGACCCGCGAGCCCACCGCCGAGCTTGCCGAACGGTGTGCGCACCGCGCTGACGATGACACTGCGATTCGCCATCAACGGACGAACGACACGTCTTTCGTCACCCGGCGAGCGAACGCAGCGATCAATGCGATGACTGCCTCCACGTCGGCCAGGTCGCACATCTCGTTCGGGCTGTGCACGTACCGTGTCGGCACGGAGAGCAGGCCGGTCGGGATTCCCTCCCGCGCGAGATGGAACTCGTCGGCGTCGGTTTGCGTGGTGCGCGAGTACACCTCAAAACCGTGGGCGATGCCCTCGGCCTCGGCGGTCTCGGAGAGCAGGTCGGTGAGCTTCTTGTTCATCGTCGGGCCGCGCGCGATCATCGCCCCCATCCCCAGCTCGATCGCGCCGGCACGCTTCGCGTTGCCACCCGGGACGTCCGTCGCGGGCGAGACATCGATCACGATCGCGATGTCGGGAGCGAGCCCGAACGCGGCGGCGCGCGCCCCGTACGTCCCGATCTCCTCCTGCACCGCGGCGACCGCCACGGCATCGACCTGCGCGCCGCTCTCGCCGATGCGGCGTGCGGCCTCGAGCGCGATGTAGGCGCCCAGCCTGTTGTCGAGGCTCTTCGAGACCAGCCGTCCGTTCGGGAGCTCGACAGGTGTCCCGCCCCACACCCCTGCGTCGCCGACGCGCACGAGCTGCTCGGCTTCCTCCCGGCTCTTGGCGCCGATGTCCAGATGGAGGTCGGAATGCTCGAGCCGGCCGCGGTCCCGCATCTCCTCCGGGTAGATCCGCTTGCGCGAGACGACGGCCGGGACGCGCCCGCTCGCGGTCAGCAGCTCGAACCGCTGACCGTGCAGCGTCTCCGGGCCGATCCCGCCGATCGTCAGGAACGACAGGAGACCGTTGTCGTCGATGTTCGTGACCGAGATGCCGATCTCGTCGATGTGGCCGACGAGCGCGAGCGTCGGCGAGCCGTCGCCGGCACGGACCCGCGCGTACGACGTGCCGAGCGTGTCCGACGTCACCTCGGCGAACCCAGCGGCTGCCTCGCGCCAGACGTGCGTCGCCTCCTCCTCGTGCCCTGAGGGCCCCGAAGCGAGGAGCAGCGCGCGCAGAAGGTCGGGGGCGGCCACGGCTCGCCCATTGAAGCAAGACTGGTACTACCCAAGGAGCCGATGACGGAGACCGTCGACACCACGCTGATCACACCGCTTGCGGCCTATCTCGACCTGCGCACGCGCGGCCGCGCAGCGTTTCTCCTCGAGTCGGTCGAGCGCGGCCGGCTGGGGCGCTACTCGCTCGTCGGGTGCGGCGACCGTCTCGTCTCGTTCGAAGAGGCCGAGCAGTTGGCCGAGCCGGTCGTCGGGTACCTCGCCTACGACCACGTGGCGAAGCTCGAACCGACGGTGGTGTTGCCCGACGACGGCGCGGGGCTTCCGGAGAGCCGGTTCGTGGTCGCGGACGTCCTCCTCAGGTTCGACCACCTGCTCGGCGTGGCCGAGGTGCTCGCGGGCTCCGCGGATCTGCAGCTCGTGAACAGGGGTCTGACCCCGTCCGGGGTCAGACCCCTGGCCGAGACGCAGCGGTTCCCCGACGCCGACACGTACATGCGCGGCGTCGAGCGCTGCAAGGAGCACATCCGCCTCGGCGACGCGTTCCAGATCGTGCTGTCGCAGCGGGCCGAGAGGCGCACGGACATCGGCGCCGTCGAGCTCTACCGTGCGCTGCGGCGAGTGAATCCATCGCCGTACCTCTTCCTGCTCGAGCTCGACGGAATCGCACTCGTCGGCTCGTCGCCGGAGACACTCGTCAAGCGCGAAGAGCAACGCGCGTCGGTCAACCCGATCGCCGGCTCGACGAATCCGGGGGCGGGAGACGCCGAGCGCCTGCTCGCGTCCGCCAAGGACCGGGCAGAGCACACCATGCTCGTCGACCTCGGGCGCAACGACCTGTCGCGCGTGTGCCTGCCGGGCACCGTGAAGGTGGAGCGGTTCCTCGAGGCGGAGCGGTTCTCGCACGTCACGCACCTCGTCTCGGAGGTCGTCGGCGAGCTGCAACCCGGCGTCTCGTCATTCGACCTGCTCCGTGCGACGTTCCCCGCCGGGACCGTGTCCGGCGCCCCGAAGGTGCGCGCGATGCAGATCATCTCGGAGCTCGAAGGCTTCCGTCGCGGGCCGTACGCCGGCGCCGTGCTCTACTCCCTGCCGGGCGGCCCACTCGACGCGTGCATCGCGATCCGCACCGTCGTCCTGCACGACGGCCGCGCGCTGCTGCAGGCCGGCGCCGGGATCGTCGCGGAGAGCGATCCGCGCGCGGAGCACGAGGAGTGCCTGCGTAAGCTCGCGGCACTCGAAGCCGCGATCGAGCTCGCGGAAGCCGGCACATGAAACTGCTGATGGTCGACAACTACGACTCGTTCACCTACAACCTCGTGCACCTGTTCGCCGAGCTCGGAGCCGACGTGGTCGTCCGGCGAAACGATGCGATCACGCCGGACGAAGCAGAGGAGCTCGCACCAACGCACCTCGTCGTCTCGCCCGGCCCCGGCCGCCCCGAGGACGCCGGCGCATCGCTCGCGATCCTGGAGCGGTTGAGCCCGCGGGTCCCGACGCTCGGGGTCTGCCTCGGCCACCAGGCCCTGGTGCAACTGCACGGCGGCACCGTCGGTCAGGCGCACGAGCTCGTTCACGGCAAGGCGACGACGGTCGCACACGACGGGCGCGGCATCTTCGGCGGGCTGCCGGAGGACTTCCTCGCCGGCCGCTACCACTCGCTCGCGGCGACGTCGGTACCCGACGTCTTCGAAGTGTCGGCGACCGCGCCGGACGGCGAGGTGATGGCGGTGCGGCACCGGTCGCTCCCTGTCGACGGCGTACAGTTTCATCCCGAGTCCGTGCTGACCCCGCTCGGCCGCGACATCGCGAAGAACTTCCTCGACCAATGATTCAAGACGCGCTCTCACGGCTGCTCGACGGCGAGGATCTGACCCGCGCCGAGTCGCGCAACGTGATGGGCTCGATCATGGCAGGCGAGGCGACGCCCGCCCAGATCGGTGGGTTCCTCGTGGCGTTGCGCCTCAAGGGCGAGACTGCCGCCGAGATCGCGGGCGCGGCGGAGGCGATGCGGTCGCACGCGATCATGGTGCGGCCGAAGCGGGACGACCTCGTCGACACCGCCGGCACGGGCGGCGACGGCGGGAAGACGTTCAACATCTCGACAGCCGCCGCGCTGGTCGCCGCGGCTGCGGGTGCAGGCGTCGCGAAGCACGGCAACCGCTCGGTCTCCTCCCAATCGGGCAGCGCGGACGTGCTCGAGGCGCTCGGTTTCGAGCTCGACCTCACGCCCGAACGGATTGCCGAGTCGATCGACACGCTCGGCTTCGGGTTCATGTTCGCGCCGGTCCATCACCCGGCGATGAAGCACGCGGGGCCCGTGCGGCGCGAGCTCGCAGCACGAACCGTGTTCAACGTGCTTGGGCCGCTGACGAATCCGGCGGGAGCGCGGGCGCAGGTCGTCGGCGTCTACTCCGCGCATCTCGTGCCGGTGATCGCCGACGTGCTCGCGCAGCTCGAGGCACGCCGCGCGTTCGTGGTCCACGGCGCGGGCGGAATCGACGAGCTTTCGCCGGCGGGCCCGAACCTCGTCTGCGAAGTGGTCGAAGGGCGGGTGACACAGCGCGAGATCGATCCGCTCGACCTCGGCGTCCCCCGTTGCGACCCCGCCGAGCTCCGCGGCGGCGACGCCACCGCGAACGCAGCGAGAATCCGCGATGTGTTCCACGGCGGCAATGGCGGCACGCGATCGGCAGTCCTGCTCAATGCGGCGGGGGCGATCGCCGCGGGCGGCGGCGCACCCGACCTCCGCGAAGGGCTCGAGCTCGCGCGCAATGCGCTCGACTCGGGCGCCGCGGTAGCACGGCTCGACCAGCTCGTTGCGTTCTCGCAGGGCGTGGCAGCGTGAGGCTTCACGACGCGCTCACCGCCCCTGGATTCGGCGCGATCGCCGAGTTCAAGCGTCGGTCCCCGTCCGCGGGCGACCTACGGCCCGGCGGCGACGTGGCCGACGTCGCTCTCGGGTACGCGGCCGGCGGTGCGCGCGCGATGTCGGTGCTGGTCGACGAGCGGTTCGACGGATCGTGGGATGACCTCCGCGCAGCGCGCGCGGCGACCGATCTGCCACTGCTCGCCAAGGGCTTCTTCTCGACGTCCGACCACTTGCGTGAGGCGCGCGAGGCCGGCGCCGATGCGGCGCTGCTCATCCTGCGGGACCTCGACGACGCGATCGCACGCGACTTGATGAGCGCAGCCGGCGAGCTCGGGCTCGACACGCTCGTCGAGGCGCACGACGCCGCCGAGCTCGCGCGGGCCGTGGCGCTCGATGCGCGGATCATTGGCGTCAACGCACGCGATCTCGGGACGTTCCACGTCGACCGTGCCGCGCAACTGGAGCTCGTCGCGAACGCGCCCCGGGACCGCGTGGTGATCGCCGAGAGCGGGATCGAGACGAGGGCGCAGGCGGCTGCCGCCGAGGTGGCGGGCGCGAAGGCGGTGCTCGTCGGGTCGACGCTGATGCGCGCTGCTGACCCGGGCGCCAAGCTGCGCGAGCTCGTTCAGCGGCCCCTCGTCAAGGTGTGCGGGCTCACACGCCAGGAAGACGTCGACGTCGCGGTCGACGCGGGCGCGGACCTGGTCGGTTTCATCCTTGCTGCCGAGAGCCCGCGCCGAACCGACACCTTGCTGGATGCACCGAACACGGTGCTGCGCGTCGCCGTGTTCGTCGGCGAAGCCGACGAAACCGAGGCGGACCTCGTGCAGTTCTACGCGCGCGAAGACGGTCACCGCGCACGCGACGCCGCACTACTGCGGCGCGGGGAGCGCGTAGGGTCGGTCGTCGACCTGCCGTGGGAGCAAGAGGATCCGTCGCACCTCGAACGTGCCCGCGCGACAGAGGGACGCGTGATGCTCGCGGGTGGGCTCGGCCCGGACAACGTGCGTGCGGCGGTCGCGGCGGTCGGACCGTGGGCCGTCGACTCGGCGCGCTCGACTGAGTCTTCGCCCGGGGTCAAGGACCACGACGCGGTTCGCCGCTGGGTCGAGGCGGCGCGCGGATGAGCGGCACGCGCACATTCGGGGACTACGGCGGCCGGTACGTCCCGGAGACGCTGATTCCGGCACTCGACGAGCTCGAGCACGCGTGGGAGTCGCTGCGCGACGACCCGTCGTTCCAGACGGAGCTCGACACGCTGCGCAAGACGTACGCCGGCCGGCCCACGCCGATCACGCTCGCTTCGCGCTTCGCGCCCGAGCAGCGCGTCTACCTGAAGCGCGAGGATCTGATGCACACGGGGGCACATAAGCTGAACAACGCGCTCGGTCAGGTGCTGATCGCGCAGCGGCTCGGCAAGCGCCGGATCATCGCTGAGACCGGCGCGGGTCAGCACGGCGTCGCGACAGCCACCGTGTGCGCACGCTTCGGCCTCGAGTGCATCGTCTACATGGGCAGTGAGGACATCCGGCGCCAGGCGCCGAACGTGGAACGGATGGGCCTTCTCGGCGCGGAGGTGCGCCCGGTCGAGTTCGGCACGCGCACGTTGAAGGAGGCGACGAGCGAGGCGATCCGCGACTGGATCGCGAATGTCGAGACGACGCACTACGTGATCGGCTCGTGCGTCGGGCCTGCGCCGTACCCCGAGCTCGTGCGCGAGCTTCAGCGCGTCATCGGCCGCGAGGCGCGCGAGCAGTTCCTGGCCGCGGAGAACCGGCTCCCCGAGGTCGTCGTTGCGTGCGTCGGCGGCGGCTCGAACGCGATCGGGATGTTCTACGACTTCATCGAGGACGACGGCGTCCGCCTGATCGGCGTCGAGGCGGCCGGTGCCGCATCGCTCGGCGCCGGACGCGGCGGCGTCCTTCACGGCGCGCGCTCATCACTGCTCGCGGACGAGGACGGGCAGATTCTCGACGCGCATTCGATCTCCGCCGGGCTCGACTACCCCGGCGTCGGCCCGGAGCACGCCTGGCTGCGCGACACCGGCCGCGCCGAATACGTCACGTGCACCGACGACCAAGCAGTCGCGGCGTTCCACCGGCTTTGCGAGACGGAGGGCATCGTCCCTGCGCTCGAATCGTCGCACGCCCTCGCGCGCGCACTCGACTGCGGCGCCGAGCTCGTCCTCGTGTGCCTCTCGGGCCGCGGCGATAAGGACCTCGCCGAGGTTCTGCGCCGAGAGCGCGCGTGAAGACGCTGGTCGTCTACTTGATGGCGATGCCGGATACGCCGGCGCTCGCGCAGGCTGCGGTCGAAGCGGGCGCGGACGTGATCGAGATCGGCTTCCCGTTCTCCGACCCGCTGGCGGACGGGCCGCTCATCCGCCGGGCCGGTGAGCGCGCGCTCGCGGCGGGGATGCGCACAGCGCGCTGCCTGGAGGTGCTGGCGGAGACACGCTCGCGCGTCGGCGTCCCGCTCGTGCCGATGACGTACGCCTCGATCTTCGACGCATACGGCTGGGCCGAGCTCGAGCGCGATGCGCGCACGGCCGGCGCTACCTCCCTGATCGTCGCCGACTTACCGGTGGATGCCCGTCCGGATGTGAAGCGCGTGCAGCTGGTCGCGCCGACGTCGACCGACGAGCGACTTCGTCTCGCCGCAGCCGCCACGGACGGCTGGCTGTACCTCGTCACCGTCACGGGGACGACGGGCGCGCGTGCGGAGCTCGCGCCGACGCTCGCGCCGCTCGCGTCGCGAACGCGCGCCGTCACCGGCCTGCCGCTCTACGCCGGCTTCGGCATCTCGACCGGTGAACACGCTCGGGCAGCCGCCGAGCTCGTCGACGGCGTCGTCGTCGGCTCGCGCGCCGTCGAGGCAGCGGAGTACGGCGTAGCCGAGCTCGCGACACTCGTGTCCGAGCTCCGCAGCGGGCTCGACGGGTAGAACTGCGCGCGTGAGCGAGACCGCACTCGTCGTCGGCGCCGGCGTCACCGGCTCAGCCGTTGCGCGTGAGCTTGCTCGTCGCGGCTTCGACGTGACCCTCGCCGAGCAGTACAGCCCGGGCACGGTCCGCTCGGCCTCGGGAGGCGACACGCGCTTGCTCCGAGCAGCTCACGGCGACGAGGAGTGGTACACGCGGCTCGCGTGGCGCGCACGCTCGCTGTGGCTCGAGCTTCAGGCGGAGGCGGGAACACAGATCTGGGAGCCGACCGGGCTCGCGTGGTTCGCGGTGCGCGCGGGAGGCTTCGAGGAGCGGAGCATCCCTCAGCTCGCGCAGGCAGGCGTCCCCTACGAGTGGCGCAGCCCCGCGACGGGCGCCGCGCTCTTTCCGTCGCTCGGACTGGAAGACCTGCACGGCGTGCTCTGGGAGCCGGAAGCCGGCGTGCTCCACGCGCGGCGCGCGACGCAGCTCCTCGCGGCGGACGCGGAGCGCCTCGGCGTGCGCACGATCGCGGCGCGCGTTCTCCCAGGTGACGAGCCGGAAGCGGACGTCGTCGTCTGGGCGTGCGGCGCCTGGCTCCCCGCGCTCTTCCCGGCCGAGATCGACGTTCGCGTCGAGCGGCGCGACGTCTTCTTTCTCGGCGGCGACGCAACCTGGCGGGACACACCGGGCTGGGTCGAGTACGACTCCGGGTTCTACGGGCACGGCGACGTCGCCGGGCTTGGGGTCAAGGTCGCCCCCGACTTCCCGAGCAGCGAGGTGGACCCCGACACGCTCGACCGGTTCCCGCTGCGCGAGCGCGAGGACGCGGCGCGCGCCTATGCGACGCGGCGGTTCCCGACGCTCGCCGCGGCGCCGGTGATCGGGGCCCGGGTGTGCCAATACGACCTCTCCGCCGACACGCACTTCGTGTTCGGACGCCACCCGGAGCGCGTGTCCTGGTGGCTCTTCGGCGGCGGGTCGGGTCACGGCTTCAAGCACGCCCCTGCCTTGGCCGAGTACATCGCCGACTGTGTCGAGGAGCGCCGCGAGCCCGAGCCGTTCCATGCGCTCGGCGAGCGGACCGGCATTGCCGGCCTCCGCAGCGCCTACTACTAACGCGCTTCGAACGCGAGCAGCAGCTTGCGGAGCAGGGCGTTCAGCTCGACCTGCTCGTCCTTCGACAGCGCCGACGCGAAGAACGACTCCTTGCGCCCCTGCACCTCGATCGCCGACTCCCACGCGGTGCGGCCCTCCGGCGTCAGCTCGACGAGCACGCCGCGGCGGTCGCCGGGATCGGGCAGGCGGTTCAGATAGCCGAGCGACTCGAGGCGGTCGAGCCGGCTCGTCACGGCACCAGAGGACAGCTCGAGGTCGCGCGCGAGGGCGCCGGGCGAGCTCAGCTTCCCCTCCCTCCGGAGCGAGAGCGACGTCAGGACGCCCCAGTCCTCGGGCGTCAGGTCGTAGTCGACGAGCGTCTCTTTCAGCGCATTCCGGACGCGCTTGTTGATGCTGCCGATCCGGTCGACGATGCCCTCCACGTCGAGATCGAGGCGTGCACCCGAGTCGTCGAGCCGCGCGAGCAGGTGGTCGACGTGGTCTTCAGGCACGGGCACAGTTTGACATCGAATCTCTTGACGTCAAGAGTAACACCTGCTACTCTCTCGACATCGAGATATTCGACGCAGAGAGAGGAGAGCACATGCGTCTCTCAGATCCCGTCTTCACCAAGCTCGTCGCCGACGCTCACATCGAGCACCTGCGCGGTCGCCGGATCCCCCGGCGGCGGCGGTCGGCCCGCTCGAACTAGCCACCCCTGCCCGGGCGGTCATTCCGGCCAGAAGCCGTCGACCGTCTCGGCGTCGCCGCTCGGATCGTCGATCCGCTTCGACACGATCACGATCTCCGCGTCCTCAGGCTCGTCGTTCCACACACCCCGCACCGTTCCCGGTGGGATCCGTACGGCCTGATGACGCGCGAGCTCGACGATCTCGTCGCCGAACTTGCACTGGAGCTTGCCGCTGATCACAAAGATCAGCTCCTCCTGGGTGTGGTGCCGGTGCCCGTACGACCCCTTGCTGCCCGTGTGCTGAGGCATCCGCCGGTACGTCAGCGCGACTTGCTCCGCGCCGATCGCGTAGGTGATGCCGCGCATCTCGCCTGGGTAGTCGCCGAGCCAGTCGTCGACGTCTTCGAGCGAAACGATCTGGTACTCCGCCATCCTCCGCCACCCTTTCTCTCTCTGCGAGTATCGAACACCTGCCCAGCGCGCCCCGCAACCAGCTCGTGCTCGTCGCGTGCATTCTCGGATCCGTCATCGTCTTCATCGACGCGTCGGTCGTCAACGTCGCGCTCCCTGCGATCCAGAAAGACCTCGGCGGCGGCCTCGCGTTACAACAGTGGGTTGCCGACGCGTACCTCCTGACGCTCGGCTCGTTGATCCTCGTCGGCGGCTCGCTCGGCGATCTCTTCGGCGCGCGCCGTCTGTTCCTGATCGGGATCCTCGCGTTCGGCGTCACGTCGATCGCCTGCGCGGCGGCCCCCGACGGGACGACGCTGATCGTGGCGCGCGGGTTTCAGGGCATCGCCGGCGCGATCCTGACGCCGGCCGGGCTCGCGGTGATCACCGCCACCTTCTCCGGCGAGGCGCGCGGCGCCGCGATCGGCCAGTGGACGTCCTGGACGGGCGTCGCCTTCGTGATCGGCCCTCTCGTCGGCGGCTGGCTCGTCACGCACGCGTCGTGGCGTTGGGTGTTCATCATCAACGTCCCCTTCGCGATCGCCACCGCTGCGCTCGTCATGTACGCGGTGCCGAAGCGGCCGCCGCCGGAGACCAAGCCGCGTGTCGACATCGTCGGCGCCGTCCTCTGCGTGCTCGGGCTGGGCGGCCCGGTCTTCGCGCTGATCGAGGAGCCGCGGCGCGGCTGGAGCTCGCCTGCGATCTTCCTGCCGCTCCTCGCCGGCATCGCGTTCTTCGCCGCGTTCCTGTGGTGGGAGCAGCGCGCATCGAAGCCGATGCTGCCTCTCGGCCTGTTCGCACGGCGCAACTTCACGTTCGCGAACGTCGAGACCCTCGCGGTGTACGCCGGGCTGTCCACGCTCACGTTCTTCCTCGTGCTCTTCGTGCAGCAGCTCGCGGGGTACTCGGCGCTCAAGTCGGGGCTCGCCCTCGTCCCGATCACGGTCGTCATGTTCTTCCTCTCGCCGCGGGTCGGGCGCCTGTCGATGCGCCTTGGCCCGCGCCTCTTCATGGGCAGCGGACCGCTCATCGCAGCTGTGGCGCTGGCGCCGCTCGTCCGCCTGAAGCCCGGGTTCAACTATTGGACGGAGCTCCTGCCGCCGCTCATCGTCTTCTCCGTCGGGCTGTCGCTGACCGTGGCGCCGCTGACCGCGACCGTGCTCGCCGATGCGAACGAGAGCGACGCAGGCATCGCGAGCGGCGTCAACAACGCGGTCGCGCGCGTCGCCGGGTTGCTCGGGATCGCGGTCGTGGGGGCATCCGTCGCGGGCAGCGGCAACACGCTCGACCTGTCAGGGTTCCGGCTCTCCATGTGGATCACGGTCGGGCTGATCTGCGCCGGCGGGCTCATCGGGTTCGCGGGGATTCGGAATGCCAGAAGCAGCTGAGATCGTCTTCGACCACGTGACGAAGAAGTACGCGGGCCGCGACGCCGCCGCCGTCGACGACCTGTCGCTCGAGATCCCCGCGGGCACGTTCTGCGTGCTCGTCGGCCCGTCTGGCGGCGGCAAGACGACGGCGCTGAAGATGGTCAACCGGCTGATCCCGTTCGACTCGGGCGAGATCAGGATCGACGGCCGGAACATCGAAGCGCTACCGCTCACCGAGCTGCGCCGCGGCATCGGCTACGTGATCCAGCAGATCGGGCTGTTCCCGCACATGACGATCGGCGAGAACATCGCGACCGTGCCGCGGCTCCTCGGCTGGGACAAGCAGCGGCAGCGTGCGCGGGCAGTCGAGTTGCTCGAACTGGTCGGTCTGGACGCGAGCGACGCAAAGCGCTACCCGTCGCAGCTCTCGGGCGGTCAGCGCCAGCGCGTCGGCCTCGCGCGGGCGCTCGCGGCGGATCCCCCACTCCTGCTGATGGACGAGCCGTTCGGCGCGCTCGACCCGATCACGCGCCACCGGCTGCAGACGGAGCTGCGTCGCCTCCACCGCGACGTCGGCAAGACGATCATCTTCGTCACCCACGACATCGACGAGGCGATCCAGATGGGCGATCGGATCGCGATCCTCCGCGAAGGCGGCGTGCTGGCGCAGTACGACACGCCGGACGCGATCCTCGCCGAGCCGGCGGACGACTTCGTGGCGAAGTTCATCGGCGAGGACCGCGCCTTGCGGCGGCTCGCGCTGCGTACCGTTGGCGAAGTCCCACTCGAGGTACCAGGTACCGCGTTCGCCGCGCCCGACCACTGGGTCGCGTCCGAAACGACCGTTCGCAATGCCGTCTCCCTCATGCTCGAGTTGAATGCCGACTCGCTCGCGGTCAAGGACGGAGACCGGTTTGTCGGCACCTTCAACCTCCGGGACGTAAGCACGCTGCTGTAGTGGACGGCAGCGGCCCCGTCATCCCGAACTTCGGCCGGGGCGACTCGTGCGTCACGAGCGACCGCACGTTCTGCTGGGGCTGGGTGCACGACCACTGGGGCGACACACTCGGGCCGGCGCTCTGGCAGCACGTCGAGCTGACCGCGATCGCCGTCGTGATCGGCTTCGCGATCGCGTTCCCGCTCGCGCTCCTCGCGCACCGGTTCCGACGGCTCGAGCAGCCGTTCGGCGCGATCTCGGCGCTCGTCTACACGGTGCCGAGCCTCGCGCTCTTCCAGCTGCTGATCCCAATCACGGGCCTCACGCTGACGACGGTGGAGATCGCGCTCGTCGGCTACACGCTGGTGATGCTGTTCCCGAACATCGTCGCCGGACTGCGCAGTGCCTCCGACGATGTGATCGAGGCGGCCCGCGGGATGGGGCTGACGCGGGCACAGATCCTCGTTCGCATCGAGCTGCCGCTCGCGGTGCCGGCGATCATCGCCGGGCTGCGGATCGCGGTCGTCTCCACCGTCGCGATCGCGACGATCGCAGGCATCAATGTGACGAGCAAAGGGCTCGGCTATCCGATCTTCACCGCACTCCGAGATCCGACGCCGTTCAAGACGGAGATCTACTCCGCCGGCTTGCTCGCGGTCGCGCTCGCGATCAGCGCGGATCTCCTGCTGGTGGCGCTCCGCCGCGCCGTCGTGCCGTGGACGAGGGCGGCCCGATGATCGTCGCCGACGCCGCGAACCTGCATACGTTCGTCGATGCATTCCGATTCATCGGCGACAACCCGAGCTTCCTGTTGACCAAGACGTTCGAGCAGATCGAGCTCTCCGGCGCCGCGCTCGGGCTTGCGTTGCTCGCCGCATTGCCGCTCGGCGTCGCGCTCGGGCACTTCCGCCGCGGCTCGGGAATCGCGATCGGGGCGTCGATCGTCGGTCGCGGGCTCCCCAGCCTCGTCCTGATTGCCGCATTTCTGACGATTTTGGGAATCGGATTCGTGAACAACATGGTCGCGCTCGCGGT